>Ga0302179_10000516_pt1 | contig 25463 bp, 19 predicted proteins | sample I_Palsa_E3_1_FD_198788 | JGI IMG/M metagenome (GOLD analysis project Ga0302179, IMG submission 198788) | Peat permafrost microbial communities from Stordalen Mire near Abisko, Sweden - I_Palsa_E3_1 | ecosystem: Environmental > Terrestrial > Soil > Palsa > Peat permafrost | place: Sweden...
GAATTCTTCGCGGACTTCAATCAACTGACGTCCGGACCCGACGGTGTGGTGCACGCGGCCTGGCCTGACACACGCGACGGAGCGAGCTTGCAGATCTGGTCGCAGACGGTTTTGTTTTAGAAGTTAGTCGTGTCGTGAAGGGAATCACGAGCTAGCGTTCGCTTGCCCGGAGCGCGCCCTATTCCAGCCGAAGCGCCCGCATAGGATCAATGGATGCTGCCCGGCGCGCTGGCAAAATGCACGCGAGCGCCGCAACGATCGCGAGGACAAAAACCACGGCTAGCAAAGTAAACGGATCGCGCGAGCTGCCTCCCGCCCACGAAACTACCACGCGATTGAGCGCGACGCTCGCGACCACGCCAATCGCGATGCCCGCTCCGAGCGCGCTCGCCGTCGAAGACAAAATCAGCCGAATAATATTGCCGCGCGGCGCGCCAAGCGCCATTCGAATACCCAATTCCTGCGTCCGTTGCGTGACGGCATAAGAGACGACGCTGTACAATCCGGTCGCAGCCAATACGAGAGCCAGGCCAGCGAAGAGCGAAAATAACGTCGCAATGAAGCGCTCGCGCCCCCAGCCTCGTGAATCGAGCGCCCAGGCAAGCGTATGGTCCTCCTCGATTCCAATTTCGCCGTTCAAACTATGTAATCGCTCCTCCGCCGCACGTTTCGCCGACGCGGGATCGCCCGTCGTTCGCACCAGCATCGCTTCATCCGGCGGCAAGACAAAACTGTAAGGCAGAAAGAGCGAGGGTCTCGCCGGATGCTCGATTCCGTCATTGCGAGCGTCGCCGACCACGCCGATCACTTCGGCCCACCCGTCCGGCTCTCCCGCGAGCGCAAACCCAGGCAGTCCAACCTTCAGCATAGGACTGCGCACACTTTGACCAATTGGGTCGCGGCCGCTGAAATACTCTTTGACGAACGCCTCATTGACGACGGCCAAATGCGCTGCACGCATCACCTCGGCGTCATTGAAGAATCGGCCCGCCAGTAATGGAATGCGCAGCGTGGAGAGCTCTTGCGAGCTTACCAGCGCCATTACCGCTTGCGCGCCGGTCAGCGTTGGTTTGCTCTGCACTTCGATTGGCGCGTTGAATCCGCGGAAGCCCGGAAACCATGCTTCCGACACGCTCACTGATGCCACGCCCGGAGTCTGCTCGACTGTCTGGCGCACCGCCTCGAACTCATTCAGCCGCTGCTGCCACGTCGCGCTTCCTCCTTTCGGTCTGGCCACAAACAGCGCCAGGACATTCTTCGGATCGAAGCCGAGCTGCGTGTGAGTGAGCGCCAGAAAAGCGTGAGTTGCCGCTCCCGCGCCGGCCAGGAGTAGCAGCGTCAAAGCCACTTGTCCCGCAATCAGCGTCCGATGAACATTCCGGCCGCGCACGCTTCCGGCAACTTTGCTGCTGTTCGCTTGAATTAATTGCGCCACTTGCGGACGAGACAGTTGCCACGCGGGAGAGAGGCCGAACAGGATTCCGGTCATCACGGCCACCGCTGCACTGAATGCGAGCACAATCGCGTTCACCCGAATGGCAGCTTCGTGCGGAAACGATTGTTCCGGCAGCATCGCGGAAATTGCGGCAACGCCGTAATACGCGGTCATTACTCCAAGCGCCGCGCCGACTAACGATAGAAGCAGAGATTCCGTGAGCAACTGCCGGATCAGCCGCAACCGGCTCGCGCCCACCGAGACGCGCACGGCAAGCTCATGTTGCCGTGCCGCTCCGCGCGCGAGAAGCAATATCGACACGTTGAAGCATCCGATGATCAGAAGAGCTAGCACGGATCCGAACAACAGCACCAGCGTCCCGGCGAAACGTCCCAGCACTTCTTCATTTAGCGTGACGATCGCGACGCGGCGGTGTTGCGGATAATTCTGGGGGTCTCGTTTGGCGAAGTTATCAACGAGAATCTGCAGTTCAGCGGCTGCGGCGGAAAAGTTTGCGTGAGGCTTCAATTTCAGGAACGCCAGCGAATACGCATGTGGATCGGCAGAAGGAATTTTCGGAAGATACACGTCCGCATCGCCCCACGTGAAGCGCGGTCCGACGACGCCGATAACGGTATATAGCGAGTGATTCATCTCAATCGATTTGCCGATGACTTCGCGGCTCCCGCCAAATTGCCGCTTCCAGAAGAGATAGCTCAGCACGGCAACAGGCGATGCACTTCCGCCTGACGCGTCGGCGCTGGTGAACTCGCGTCCGAGCAGGGGCGGCACTCCCATATACTCAAAAAGATTTGGCGAGAATTGGCCCACACTAACAGAAACCGGCATGCGATTTCCGGTGAGCATCTGCGTCTCGTTGTCCATCAAGAAGACATCGTCTACCGTCGTAACGTGGCGAACTTCGTCATACTCAGTTCCCGTGACGATCAGTAAAGGTCCGCGATCCGACTGGTCGCGCAGCTCGACGTGGACCATTCGATCCGCGTTCTTGTAGGGATAAGGATCGAGCAGCACGCCATACACGACGCTGAAGACCGCCGTCGTGGCTCCAATTCCGAGCGCGAGTGAAAGCACAGCGGTGAGAATTGAGCCAGGCGACTTGCGAAACTGCCGGAGCGCGTACTGAAGATCCTGCAACAATGTGCGCATCGCTCGTCTCCCAGAACCAAAGCGCCCCAAATTGAATTTGCAACTCTAGCGCCACTGCGCATGCGGCTTGAGATCAAGCACTTAAGAGCATCAGGGCGCGCTTGAACTGTCCGCCAGCGGATTCTCCCGTTCGGAACCGGACACCGAGCGCGCCAAGCCAAACGGAACGGGCACACACTAGACAATCAATTAATACGCTTGTAGCGGCGGAAAAGTTCGTTTTTAGATGTAGGCAGGAAATTAGTGGGACTGCACCGAAACTGTCTGACTCCGCGGCTCATTCGCGCAGGAAATGGTCAGACCGCACCACGGATTTTTGCGATCCAACTCTCCAAAATGCCGTTTTGCTCGACTTCAACCGCGGTGAAGCTGATCCCCATACCGAGATTCGATTCGGACTGAGCCACGACGCCTCGCGCGGTAAATTTCCCATCTTGATGCTCGAGACTCAACTTGATTTCGGTCCCCACGGGTAGGGGATTGGGCATATCAATGTAGCAACCCACGACACTGAGATCTGAAGTCCGAGCCTTGAATCGCGTGTCCGTCTGAACCTCGACGAATTCAGCAGCCGTAACAAGCTGAAAGCGCGGCGCCCGCCGCTGCGCCGATGTATTTGATGTGCTCGAAATATTCGTAGGAATGTCCATGACAAACCTCAACGCCAGTCTACGGGAAGCAATTAATTTTGTTCGAACCGATTAAAGTCTCGGTGTCGGATGAATACAGCGACGTAGTGCCTGGTCATTCCGAGTCCGCCGCGGCGCACGAGGAATCCCTCTTGGATTTTCGCGCTCCGACGCGATGCACTACATCATCGCCTATTGTCCGTAGGCCTGCTTAAGATAATCAACAGTGCCGCGCTCGAGATCCCCGTAGTTAGTTTGCAGCGCGGCGCCCATGGCGGCCTCGAACGATGATGCCGAATTGAAATTCGCGAAGAGTCGCGAAATTCCCCACGCTCCAGACCTCGACATAATAAATTCCACGGCCGCAAGTCCCCACGCATAGGCGTATCCCGCTACCGGAGCAGGGAAGGAGTTCCATGGACCCGAAAGGCGTTCAAGCGGAATGTATTGCTTGCGCTCGTACGCCATAACTAGGCCCTTGGCATTTTCGCCGCTTCTTTTTCCTTCCATCCATTGCGCCAGGCCTTCATTGAGCCACGTCGGGCAGCGCCCCAACGACATTTGATATACGAAGCTGTGCGTCAGTTCGTGTTTCAAGACGCGCGAGAGTTCCGGGGTCACTGAATTGAGTCCTTCCACCGGCACGCGAATGCGGCCGTCGTTCAGTCCTCCGGCCCAACTCGGCGCAAGAGTGATGTCGCGAAACTCCTGCTTGGTGTAAAGGACGACGCCGATGGGCTCAACCGGTGTAAAGTCCAGCGCCGTTTGCAACGTACGGAAATGCTCTTCGAGAGTGCTCAGAATTTCGCCGGCGAGTGCGGGCGTTGCGCCGCCCTGGTAATGAAGGACGAAATGGCTGGTCTCGCCTTGATGCGAATCCGCCTCGGCCGCCTGATCGCGCTCCGCTCTTTCGAGCGACATGGCAACCCCCGGATTTGGCGAGATGCGTTGAGCGGTACGCCACTCTTTGATTGCATCGTCCAGGCGATTCAGACCGTAGTAGGCCTGTCCCGAAAGTTGCGCCACGGCTGCCGAGCCGGGAACAAGTTGCCCGGCTTTATCAAGATATCCGAGCGCCGTCGAAAATTCGCTTCGGACCAGATGAATGTATGAGAGCCGCATGAGAATGCCGAAAGATAGTGACGTCTGTTTTGCCGCAAAGGGGAGAGCAGCGCGGTATTGCTCCACGGCTGAATCGCTGTCGCCATGTTCGAGTTCGAAATTACCAGCCGCATAATGCGCCATGGCCGCACGAGCCATCGTTACAGAAGAGGCGGCCCGCGCGGCGCGCTCGTACTCCGAAATCTTCGGACCGTCGAGCGTGCCGTCGTGTACTACCACTGCCTTGACGCGCTCGTATTCGCTCGTAGATTCCGCGGCGGGTCGCGCCAGGGGGAGATGAATTGGCGGCCCTGATGTTTTTCCGGCAACGGCAGTTTCTTTCGGTCCGCCGGTTGGGTTAGCGGCTGAGGCGGCGCCCGGTTGATTGCCGGGCTGGTGATCCGTGGGTTCGAGGCTCGAGCACTCGACGTAGCCAAGACGCGCGTTTTGCCCGGGCAATTTGACGCTGCACCAAGTGTGAACCGTTGACCTGATCTCCAGCCCCAGAACCAGCGAGTCTCCTTTTTTTAGCGTCTGCACCACGGCGCTAGTTTGATCCGGTCCCGAGTGCACTTCAAGCGAATCCGTCTTTACCACGGAGTTCCCGGCAGTCGCAGGAGCAGGCGCCGGTCCCTGCGCGAAGCAACTTGAATTCGCTAGAAGGAAGAATATTACCGCGAGGAACGCGCTGGAGACGGCCAAGTCCCAGTTCTGCCGCATTCAGGGACTCCTGTGAGGCGGATAACTAACACCGGGGACTTGAACCTTTTATCACCTCGGACGATGTGTGTACAGCGAAACGAAATCAGGATCATTGAGGCGATTTCGGAATCACTCCAGAGCCGTGGCAATCCGCTAATGAGATGTGATAATGCTCGCGCATCTCCCGCTTCGCCCGTTCGATTGGTCTGGTGCGATTCGCGGCTTACAGTGCCGGAGGTGGTCGATTCATGAAATACGACGCGATAATTCTGGGAACCGGTCAGGCAGGTTTGCCGCTGGCGTATGCCCTCGCGGGCCGAGGATCCACTGTGGCGATCGTGGAGAAGGGAAACATCGGCGGCACGTGCATCAACACTGGCTGCACCCCGACGAAAACGATGGTTGCCCGCGCGCAAGTCGCTCACTACGCCAGAAACGCGGAGCGTTGGGGCGTGTCGACCACCGGCATGCGTGTGAATCTCGATACGATCGTGGCTCAGAAAAATAAAGTGGTCGAGAACGCTCGAAATAGCCAGACCAAACGGATTGGTGAATTTCCGAGTCTGCGTCTGTACAGAGGAATCGCGGAATTCGCCGGCCCTCATCAAGTAAAAGTCGGCGCCGAGTTGCTCGAAAGCGACCAGATCTTCATCAATACGGGCGCGCGTCCGTCGATACCGGAGATTCCCGGGCTGGCGGACTCGGGATACCTGACGAACGAGACGGTCATGGAGCTGACTACGGTACCCGAGCATCTGGTGGTTCTCGGCGGCGGCTACGTTGGACTCGAATTCGCGCAAATGTTCTCGCGCTTTGGCAGCCAAGTTTCGATCATCCAAAACACCGCGCAGATTGTCCCGCGGGAGGACCCGGAAGTCGCTGCGGAATTGCAAAAATCTTTGGAGGCGGAGGGAATTACGTTCCTCCTGAACGCTCGGGCCACCAATGTCGAACGAAAGGACGGAACTGTTCGCATCGCAATTGACCAGCAGGGCGCCACACGCGCGATTTCCGCCTCGCACCTTCTCGTTGCCACCGGCCGTAGGCCAAATACTGAAGATTTGCTGCCCGAACGGGCGGGGCTTACGACCGACAAAAAGGGCTTCATTAAGGTCAATAGCAGACTCGAAACGAATGTGCCGGGCATTTGGGCTCTCGGCGACGTGAAGGGCGGACCAGCGTTCACTCATATTTCGTACAACGACTACCAGATCGTCTCTGCGAATCTCATCGAAGGAAAAAACCTCTCCATCGAAAATCGAATCGTTTCCTATTGTGTTTTCACCGATCCCGAATTAGGAGGCGTAGGCCTGACGGAAAGAGAGGCTCGCGAAAAGGGATACCGGCTGAAGATTGGCAGCGTACCGATGACGCGAGTATCGCGAGCCATCGAGCGCGATGAAACCGCCGGACTGATGAGGCTGATCGTAAACGCAGAGAACGACCGGATTCTGGGCGCGACAATCCTCTCCTCCGAAGGCGGCGAAACCGTCCACATTCTCTACACGCTGATGTTGGCGAATTTGCCATACACGCTCATGAAGCGCGCCATATACATCCACCCCACACTCGCGGAAGGCCTGTTCTTTCTCATAGATGCCGTAAAGCCGGTCCCATGAGGTAGCGCGTTCAGGCGTGTTCCGCGAGAGCGCAACTGCAAGCGAAACAAGGCAAGCTGGATTAGCGCCGAAGAATGAGGGCGTCGCACCTCGTACCCGCTCGACCGCCGTTTGCCGGTAACCAGCCGCCGTTCGCCGATTACCGCGAGACTCTACGCCGCGCTGCATTTAATCTCTCGACATGAACAGCGACACACTTCATGCCGGAGAGAACACAATGGCGAAGACGAATCGGCGATTTTCCTCGCAGGATGGGGTTTCGAACTCGATGCTGGCGATGGCCGGAGCGGGCCTTCTGATTTTGGTGGGAGTCATGTTTCAATTGGGCGAGTTGGGTTACAGTCACCTCAGCCCTGCAAATTTTTGGCTCGCCACCATGGTCACTGAAGGCGTCTGGAATGTTCTGGCGATGCACTGCGACGGCCCAGCGCTGCAGCAACTGCTGCGATTTTGGCCGCTCGTACTTGTCGCCTTCGGAATGGGACTGCTGCTCATCACCAAGCGCGACAACAATATGAGCTTGAGCAAAATATCTGCCGATCGCAGGGCGCAAGACCATGAGCGCGAGTAAAGGCGTAGGCTATGGCAGAGAACAATACCGTGCCGAATAACAAACGGAGTTTCCCCGCGGGCGTCGTCTTCCCGCTTTTCATAGTCGCCCTGGGCGTCATCTTCTTGCTGGACCAAGTCCGCATTGTTTCCGCGAGTCACATTTTCAGCCTGTTTTGGCCTGCGATCCTGCTTTATTTCGGTCTCGCCGGCCTTCTCTTCCACTCCGGCCCTGGGAGATTTTGGGGCGCGTTGATGACGCTTGCAGGCATTCTTCTTCTATTGAGCGAGTACGGTTATTTCCACGTCAACTTCGCGATCTTCTGGCCGCTTGCCATTATCTTGTGGGGACTCTGGCTGATGGGGCACGCGCTGTCAGGAAATCCTCAAACAAAAGCGGGAGTATGGGTGGGGAAATGGGCAGAGAGTTTCAGTTCCACGATGGGCTCCGACACTTCTAACCCAGAGGTTGATCTCGTCACGGTATTCAGCGCGGTTCGACGTCGCATCATTTCGCAGAACTTCAAGGGTGGGAAACTCGTGGCGGTCTTTGGCGAGTTCAAAGTGGATCTTACCGATGCGGACATTGAAGGAGATTACGCTGAAATGGAAGCGACTGCGGTGTTCGGCGCCGGCGAAGTCCGCGTGCCGGAAAAATGGATGGTTTCAGTGCGTGGCGCCGCAGTTTTCGGAGAATACCAGGATCGCACGCATCAACAGCCAATGGCGGGATCGCCAACGAAGCGACTGGTGATTAAAGGCGGCGCCGTGTTCGGAAGCGTGGTCATCAAGAACTAACGCGCATGCATCCGATCGTCAGCCAAATTCGGCGGCTCGCGTTATATTTCGCGGTTTGGATTCCGCTGGTCGCGCTCCTGGCCTATCTGATGGCAGTGACCGCGGGAATGACGGCGCGCGAAGCCCTTGTCCTCTCTCTCCCTCTCTGCCTTTTCTACGCGTGCGTTTGCCTCTCGGCGTGGTATTCGTGCCGCGCGACGCCATTCGAGCGCTCGAGCTTCAGCAGAATGGCAACCACGCATCTGGCCGGGGCGCTGATGGCCAGCGTGATATGGATTGCCGCCGCGGAATTTCTGGGCCACGCGCTCGCGTCGACCGGATATTTCCCCGATCTGGCGATCCGATTGCCGCGAACGATTCCGTTGCTGCTGGGGACCGGCGTGCTGCTGTATCTTCTGTCGGTAAATTTTTATTACGTGCTTCTGGCGGTGCAGGCTTCGCAGGAAGCAGAGACGCGCGTGATGCAGGCGAGTGTGTTGGCGCGCGAAGCGGAACTCAAGGCTTTGAAGGCACAAGTGAATCCTCACTTTCTCTTCAACAGCTTGAACTCGATCAGCGCGTTGGCGGGTTCCGATCCGCCGAAGGCTCGGGAGATGTGCATTCTCCTAGGCGATTTTCTCCGGCGTACTTTGGGGCTTGGAGAGAAATCGTCAATTTCGCTGGATGAAGAAATGTCTTTGATTCGCGCGTTCCTCGCCGTTGAGAAGATTCGGTTCGGCTCGCGCGTCAATCTTGAAGAGGACATAGATAAGGAAGCGCTCGAAGTGCAGGTGCCCCCGCTTCTTCTTCAGCCGCTTGTGGAAAATGCGGTCGCGCATGGAATCGCGAATCTTATCGAGGGCGGCCGAATTCGCCTGGATGCGCATTGCCGCGATGGCAGACTCTCGATCGTCGTTGAAAATCCGTTTGATCCCGACGCGCCGCGGCGGCGGAGAAATGGCGTGGGTCTCGCGAACGTGCGCCAGCGGTTGGCGGCACGCTATGGCGAACTCTCGCGCTTCGAAGTGACTCAGCAGGGAGACTCATTTCGCGTGGCACTCGCGTTGCCGGCTCAACGAGAGGAGGTGGCTACGTGACGAGCGATGCCTCGAAGAAAATCCACGCCGTGATCGTGGATGATGAGGAGCTTGCGCGGCAGATTCTGCGCGAGTATCTCGCGTCGCATCGGGAAGTTGAGATTGTGGCTGAGTGCGCAAATGGATTCGAAGCCGTGAAAGCGATCACCGAACTGAAGCCGGAGTTGCTGCTCCTCGATATCCAGATGCCGAAGCTCGACGGGTTCGAAGTCCTCGAGCTGATTGGAAACGATATCGCGGTAATTTTCGTTACGGCGTACGACAGCCATGCGATTCGCGCGTTTGAAGTGCACGCAGTGGATTATTTGCTCAAGCCGATTGGCGCCGAACGATTCGAGGCTGCGCTCTCGCGCGCGAAGGATCGCCTGAGCGGCGCGAAGCCCCAGGCCGCGCTTCCAGCGTCGGAACTCGCCGCTGCCGCGCGTCCTCCCGCTCAATATCTCGATCGAATTCCGGTGCGCGACGGCACCCGAGTTTTCATCATTCCAGTTTCGAAGCTCGACTACGTGGAGGCTCAGGACGACTACGTCGCGCTCGCTTCCGAAGGCAAGAAGCACTTGAAGCAGCAGACGATCGCGAGCCTTGAAGCGGCACTCGATCCATCGCGATTTCTGCGCATCCATCGCTCTTACATCGTGAATTTGGAACGCGTCACCCGGCTCGAGCCCTACGGAAAAGATAGCTACGTGGCCATCTTACCGAATGGCGCGCAGCTTCCGGTCAGCCGCGCCGGCTACTCCCGACTCCGGGCATTTCTGGATCGCTGAGCTGCTGAGTCGCGTCCCTCGATGCGCGCTCCTAGCGGGGGAGTTGGCCTTGGCAATGCCGCACGAAACCCCCTCGAAACTCCCTTCGAAACTCAGGGCAAACAGGGGCAGGCCAGTGCGGCGCTGCAATTTTCCGGCGCCGGCCTTCGCACTGAAGACCCGTAGATTTGATATGCTTCAATTCTGATGATGACTGAAATGCTCCTGAACCTCACGCCGCGCATCGCAGTATTCACTCGTTCATATCGCGTTTCCCGCAAACCGCACGCCACCCGCGCGGGAGATTCCCGCCGTTGAGCGATAGTCAACTTCGAAAACACGAACAGATGCGATCGCGCATTCTCCGAAATGAACGCGACGTCATCGTTTATCTCCCTCCAGATTACGACGAGCAGCAGGATCGCCATTTTCCGATTCTGTACATGCAAGACGGGCAGAATCTATTCGATCCCGCAACATCGTTCATTCCAGGAATGAACTGGAAAGTCCGGGAGACCGCGGACAGCCTGATTCATTCCGGTACCATCCGTCCGCTAATCATCGTCGGGATATACAACATCGGGAAAATTCGCGTGCGTGAATACACGCCCACTCGGATGCTGCGCTTGGGCGGAGGTAGAGCGGACCGCTACTCGCGAATGCTTTTGCGGGAGTTGAAACCATTCATCGAAACGCAATACCGCGTGTTGGCAGGGCCGGCGCATACGGGAATTGCCGGGTCGTCGTTGGGCGGGCTCTTTGCGCTATATGCGGGACTCCAGTTCTCGGACGTGTTCGGACGAATCGCCGCACTTTCGCCTTCGATTTGGTGGGGCCAAGGCTGGATTCACCGATACGTTGAGGACGTAAGCATCGCTCACCGGCCGAGAATCTGGATGGATGCTGGGACGCGCGAAGGTGCGCGGCTCATTCCCACGGTCGAGAGACTTCGCGATATTCTTTTGCATCGCGGCTGGACTCTCGATCGAGATCTTCACGTCGAGATCATCGAGGGCGGCGAGCACAACGAAGCCGCCTGGGCAAAACGTGTTGGGCCATTCCTTCAATTTCTATTTCCCGCGCAGGAGTCCACTGTATAATCCGCGTTTCCTGATTCACGCGGCGGCTGAAGAACCGATCCTCGGATTCGCCGGAGATTCCTGATGCCGAGCAAGCAACCACTCACAATCCTTTGCCTTACTTCCTACGAGAAAGGGCAGGAGTTCATGCGCGCCTGCAAAGAGCAGGGAGCTCGCGTGCTGCTCGTGACCGTGGAAAAGCTGCGCGATGCCGACTGGCCGCGCGAAGCACTCGAAGAAGTTTTCCTGATTCCCGGTGAGATCCCGCTGCAGGATCTGATCTATTCCGTCAGCTACATCGCGCGCACAAGGCCAATCGATCGAATTGTGGCGCTCGACGAATTCGACATGGAGAATGCGGCGGCGCTCCGCGAGCACCTGCGCGTCCCTGGAATGGGCCTTACGACGGTGCGGTACTTTCGGGACAAGCTGGCGATGAGATCGCGAGCGCAGGATGCCGGGATTCTCGTCCCGGAATTCGTGCACGTGTTGAACTACGATGCGATTCGAAATTATCTCGCGCGAGTCCCGCCGCCCTGGCTTTTGAAGCCGCGCTCTCAGGCTTCCGGCATCGGCATGAAGAAAATCGACAAGGCCGAAGAGCTCTGGCCCTGGCTCGATCAGCTTGGCGACCAGCAATCATTCTATCTTCTGGAACATTTCATTCCCGGCGACGTGTTTCACGTGGACAGTATCGTGTCCGAACGAAAAGTCGTTTTTGCCGAGGCTCACGCCTATGGAAAGCCGCCGTTTGAAACGGCGCATTACGGGGGCGTGTTCACCACCCGGACGCTTCCCCGCACTTCGGCGGATTCGAAATCGTTGCTCAAGCTCAATAGGGAGGTAATCGAAGGTCTCGGGCTCGTACGCGGCGTGGCGCACGCGGAATATCTTCGCGCTCACGAAGATGGAAGATTCTATTTCATTGAGATTGCATCGCGAGTGGGCGGAGCATACATCGCGGACGTGGTGGAAGCGGCTACGGGCGTAAACCTCTGGCGAGAGTGGGCGAGCATTGAGATTGCTGGCGGGAAAGAGCCGTACGCGCTTCCGAAGCAAGGGCGAGATTACGCCGGGGTGATCCTCTCGCTTGCACGACAGGCCGAGCCTGATACTTCGGGCTACACTGAGCCCGAGATTCACTTGCGTGTAAAGAAGCACCATCACGCGGGCTTCGTTTTGAAATCGTCCAAGCCCGTCCGCATTGCGGAACTGCTCGAATCGTACATGCTTCGCTTCCGCGACGATTTCCTGGCGACGCAACCGATTCCTGATAAGCCGACAACTTAGACCGGCGCGCCCGGCAATTGACAGAAGCATGACGCCAAAGTAAAGTCATCCGCAGCTCCCGACAGTGTGCGATCTGATTGAGCATAGGGGTGGATGCTCGAATAGGAACGCCGAGGTTTCAGGCTGTTCCCCATGGGCATTTCGACAGTGAGACGTCTACCCAGAAGCGGCCTCGCTTTACCTTTTACTTTTCTTTTCACTTTTCTTTGGCTTTGCTGCGTAGGAGTCGTGGTTCCTTTGCGCGCGCAGACTCCGCCGACTCCTGCTGCACCAAGTTCCGCTTCGCCGTCACCGAATTCAACCGCCGCACCCCAGTCGTCTCCGGCGCCTGCGCCGTCGTCACCGATCACATCGCAGGATTCGAATCCCGCGAGCGATCCCGTGGCGGAAATGAGCACGCATGAATCAACGACGACATTCAAGGTGCCTGTAAACTTGGTTCTCGTCCGCGTTGTTGTCCGCGACGGGACGGGGCACGCCGTCGCAGATCTGAAGAAGGACGACTTCCAGCTTTTCGATAGCCGCAAGCCGCAAATCGTCACGCATTTTTCCGTCGAAAGGCCTCCGGCACCGGTACAGCCCGCGCCAGTGACGAAGCCGGCTGCTGATGTGGATGAGACGGGTAAGCTGACCGCAGCGGCGTTGCCTTCGCGATTTGTCGCGCTGCTTTTCGACGACGTGCATTTGAGCATGGGAGATCTCGTGCAAGCCCGGCTTGCGGCGATGCGCTACCTCACGTCTACTGTCCAACCGTCGGATCGAGTCGCGCTGTTCACAGTATCGGGTCAGGATCAGGTGGATTTTACGGACGACCGCGACGCGCTGCGGAAGAAATTGGCTGTGCTGATACCGCGCGAGGTGACGGCGGGCGATGCGACGGGAACGACAGGCTGCCCCATGATGAATTTCTACGAAGCGAGCCTGATCGTAGATCACAACGACCAAACTGCAATGGCCGTGGCAACTGCGGATGCGTTGGCGTGCGCGTACAACAATGACACGCGCATGTCGCCTGCAGCGGCGAGTCTGGCTACGACAACGGCTTACTCGATGGTTTCGGCCGGCAATGTGTTGATTGACTATTCGTTTCGACGGCTTCAGGAAATTATTCGGCGCATTTCCGTGCTTCCGGGCCAGCGCAGCATCGTTCTGGTCTCGCCGGGATTTTTATTTTATGGACGCGAAGTCGAACTCGGAGAGTTGATTGACAAGGCGACACGCGCGAATGTTTTGATCAACACCCTCGATGCAAGAGGCCTCTATACGCCGGATGACGGGCAGGATGTTTCGCGGGATTTCACGGGTTCGCCGGCCGCAGCAGGCCCTAAAAGCATGCTTTACCTGAATTCCCAAAATATGCAGGCCGATATTTTGGAGGAGCTTGCCGACGGCACGGGCGCTGTCTTTTTTCACAACAACAATGATCTCGATGCAGGTTTCCGGCAGGCTGCGGGAGCGCCCGAAGTATCATATTTATTGGGTTTTTCGCCCATAAGCTTGAAGCTTGACGGGCGATTTCACGAATTGAAAGTGACGCTCGCAACCAAACAAAAATATACGATCCAGGCTCGCCGCGGTTACTACGCACCGAAGCACAGCACCGATCCGGCGGAAGTTGCCAAGCAGCAGATCGAAGAGGCCGTGTTTTCCCAGGAAGAAATTCACGATCTTCCTGCCGAGCTTCATACGCAGTTCTATAAATCGGACAAGTCGGATGCGCAACTCGCCGTGTTGACTCGCTTCAATGTGAATCGTCTTCAATTTCGCAAGGAAGATGGGCGGAACAAGAATAATCTGACTATCGTCGCGGCCTTGTTTGACCGCAACGGCAATTTTATTACCGGCAATGAGAAAACGATTGAGCTGCGCCTCCGCGACACGACATTGACGAAGCTGGAGCAAACCGGAATGACGGTGAAATCGAATTTTGACGTCAAGCCCGGCGCGTACATGGTGCGCATGGTCGTTCGAGATTCGGAGACATCGCTGATCGCGGCAGAAAATGGAATGGTCGAGATTCCGTATTAAGGAGGAAGCCATGAAATCACGGCAATTTGTTGTCCTTGTTGCGATCATCGCTATCGCGGCCGTTACGGCGTGGTTTGCATGCCGCGGTGCCGGGTTGACGGCGTTCGCTCAATCGCAGCAAACTCCCGCCAATAATGCTTCCGCACCTCCGGCTTCTCAATCCGTTCGATCGCAGCAAGCGCCTGCCGCTCCGGGAGCGGCTGGGGCGCAAGACCAGGCGCCAGCCGCGCCGGGACCTGTCATTCGTAGTGAATCGCGGCTCGTTCGCGTAGACGCAATTGTCACCGACAAGAAGGGCAACTACGTCACGGACCTGACCGCCGACGATTTCAAGGTTTTTGAGGATAACAAGCAGCAGAAGGTGAACAGCTTTTATTTCGGCGCGGATGCGGCCGGATCTGAAGCCGCGCGGCGCCATTACATGATTCTTTTCTTCGACAATTCCACGATGGATTTCGGCGATCAGGCGCGCGCCCGCGCCGCAGCCGCGAAATTCATTGATTCAAATGCTGGCCCGGATCGCGTGATGGCCATCGTCAACTTTGGCGGCGTTGTTCAAGTGACTCAGAACTTCACTCCGGATGTTGCCAGGCTCAAAGCTGCCGTGGCGGGGCTACGGAGTTCTTCAGTCAATCCGAACGCGCCGGCGACCGATACTTCTGGTGTATCCGTGGCGGCCGCGACGCCTGGGCTGGCCGGCACGTCTGGCGGATTGTCGGCGCCTGCTGGGCTCACATCGTTGAGCGGCGAAGAGGCCAACTTTGGCGCGCGCACAGTATTGATTGCGTTACGCGATCTCGCCAAAGATCTTGCGTCAATTCCTGGAAGAAAGACTCTTGTTTTCTTCACCTCGGGATTTCCGGCTACAGAGGAAATTATGTCGGAACTGACGGCTACGATTGACTCCTGTAACAAATCCAACGTTGCGATATATCCGCTGGATGTTCGCGGCCTTGTTGCCCCCGGCGCGTTGCTGCGGCGGGATGAATTCGATCGAACCGCGCCCACATATATTGCTGCGAAATCACGCGAGCCACGCGAAAACGCTTCGCAGCCCAGGCTGGTTCTCGCGGCGTACCGCATGTCTGGTTCACCGATTTGGGCCGCGCCTCAGCACGGAGGAAGTGGGGGAACCGGTGGAGGCGGAACGGGTGGAGGCGGGACGGGCGGAGGCGGCGGCCACGGCGGCACGGGAGGAGGAACAGGTGGAGGCACCGGTGGAGGAGGCAAGGGCGGCGCGGGCGGCGGAGGTGGCAAGGGAGGCGCTGGAGGTACCGGAGGCGGAGGGCGAGGTGGCAGCACAGGGAGCCCCGGGTCACCGCTAGCTACTCAATCTCGATCGATCGTGCCGTCGTTCCCAGACTTGCCGAGCAACAATCAGCAAGTTCTGTGGATGCTCGCCGAAGGCACGGGCGGATTTCCGATACTGAATACGAATGACCTGCTCTCGGGGCTCGAGAAAATCGCGCGCGATCAGAGTGCCTACTATCTTCTGGGATACGCGCCCGAGGAATCTGTGGACGGATCCTGCCACACACTGAAAGTGAAAGTGGACCGCGGAGGCACGAATGTGCGCTCTCGGAGCGGCTACTGCAACGTGAAGCCTGCCGACATCCTTGCCGGGCGGCCGGTGGAAAAGGCGCTCGAAGCGCGCGCGACGGGTTCGGTTCCCGGCAATATCGGAGGAACGCTCGAAGCGCCCTTTTTCTATACCGCGCCGAATGAAGCTCGAGTGGATCTCTCGATGAATATTGTGTCGTCATCGGTCGAGTTTGCGAAAGTGAAGGGAAGATTTCATTCGGACGTCAACATTCTTGGAATCGCCTACAAGCCGGATGGCACAGTAGGCGGGCGCTTCAGCGATGCTGTCGCGCTAGATTTTGACAAAGATGAATTGAAACATTTCACCGACGCGCCCTGGTATTACCAGAATCAATTTACACTTGCGCCGGGCCAGTATCGCTTGACGATTGCTCTATCGTCCGGAGGACAGAGCTTCGGAAAATACGAGATGCCGCTTTTGATCGAGCCATACGACGGCAAGAAATTAACTCTCAGCGGACTGGCGTTAAGTAATAACGTGCAGAAAGTGGCCGATACGGGCACTGAATTGGACGCGGTGCTCATGGAAGATCGAACGCCGCTCATCGTGAGGGACTACGAAATCGTGCCGTCCGGCAGCAATCATTTCAAGAAGACGGACAAGACTGTCATTTATACGCAAATCTACGAACCGCGCTTGTCGGCCGCGAATCCACCCTCCGTGCGAATCGGCTATCGCATCGTTGATCCGAAAACCGGGAAACAAATGATGGCGTCCGGTGCAATCGAAACCGACACATTTATCGTGAAGGGAAGCCCCGTAATTGCGATGGGCTTAAAAGTTCCATTCGATGACCTGCCGCCGGGTTCCTATCGTTTGGATATGCAGGCTGGCGAAGTTGGCGGAGAGCGCACTCCGGTCCGCTCAGTCAATTTCGTCGTCGAATAGTCGTAATAGAAATGCGAACGGCGCGGCTTTTTTCCGTGGCGTTCCTCCGACACGATGAAAATTTCCAGGTACTGTCCTTCCGCACAAACAGTAGGCTGTTTGGCCAGTTCGCTCGCCTGACCTCCTCCTGCACCACAGGGTAATAGACTCTCCGGTACTCTCACACTACGATGCGCTCCAACGACGGGCCAACCTTCCAGGTCCGGCGCGAAAAGAAATGCAAGTTTCAAAGTTCGCGCGGTTTGGGAGGGGAGTTAGGCCCGTTTGACGTGAGCCCGCGACCCCAGTCTTCAGGCCCACAGGCAAACCAGCCCTGCCGCAGAGATGTTCACAGAGGCATTGACTAACAAACCCGGCGCGGAGCCGTGTTCCCCCCTGTAACGGTTTCATTTCGGAGAGAGGGCGGACTTGACCCGAAACGGAGCAACCGAAGCGAAGCAGCCAACGAAATAAAGTGTGTCGTAAATGTGCCGAAATCTTCTACGGGAGGGCGGACATGAAAAATTCCTCGTTTGTGCTGGCAGCACTGGCTCTGCTGCTAGCTACAGTTTCAACTACGTACAGCCAGCAAGGACGACAAGGTAATCCCGGGCAACAGGGACAGGGAGCGCAAGATCCCGGCCCGCGCGGCGCGCCAATTAGCGCCGGTATGCCAGTGCAGGGATTGTCCCCTGAAGAAGTGGATTATTTCACGAACGGATCGAACCGTTTTCAGGAGGTGGAAACTGTGCCCACCGGTTTGGGTCCGGGGTTCAACATGAATTCATGCTCGGGATGCCACGCGCAGCCTGCAGTCGGCGGATCAAGTCCAAGTACAACAGCCTATCCGAATATCGGGCCGAATCCGCAGATCGCCGTGGCGACTCTTGACAATGCGACGAACGCAATTCCATCGTTTATCACCGCAGATGGCCCTGTTCGTGAGGCTCGCTTCATTTACACCACCAATTCAAACGGGAGCCTCACCAGCACACCAGACGGAGGCGTTCACGACCTATTTACGATCGCCAACCGGGGCGACGCTCAGAGTTGCCAATTGGCACAACCCAATTTCGAGCAGGCGCAGGCCCAGGGAAATGTAATCTTCAGAATTCCCACTCCTCTCTTCGGGCTGGGCATGATCGAAGCGATTACGGATGAAACGATCATGTACAACGCGCAGGCAAACGCTTCCCTGAAACGGCAGCTCGGTATTTCTGGCCAGCCAAACCGCAATGGAAACGACGGCACAATTTCGAGATTCGGTTGGAAAGCTCAAAACAAATCACTCAATCTCTTTGCCGGCGAAGCCTACAACGTCGAAATGGGAGTAACGAACGAAATGTTCCCTGACGAGCGAGGCTATCCGCCAAACCCGGTTCCACAAAGCTGCTTGTTAAACGTCACACCGGAGGACGGGACGAATTTCCTCGCGCCCGGCAGCGATTCCGCTGCTGTTCCGAGCGACATCGTCATGTTCGCGACGTTCATGCGCATGCTCGATCAACCCACGCCTGCGTGCACCGGTGCCGGCTGCTCGCAGTCCGTTCAGAACGGCGCCAAGGTGTTTGCCGGCGTCGGCTGCGCGCTTTGCCATACGCCTTCCATGCAGACGGGGCCATCGTATTACGCGCCTGCCGGGATCAGTAATGTGACTGCAAATCTATTCTCGGATTTGCTCGTTCACAATATGGGCTCGGGCCTCGCGGACGGCGTCAGCCAAGGTACGGCGGGACCGTCGCAATTCCGCACGGCGCCGTTGTGGGGCGTTGGCCAGCGAGTTTTCTTCCTGCATGACGGCCGCACAGCCGACTTGCAGCAGGCGATTCTCGCTCATGCAAGTTCGGGCTCCGAGGCGAACGGCGTGATCGGCCAGTTTCGCGGACTCACGCAAAATCAAAAGCAGGACTTGCTGAACTTCCTGCGGTCGTTGTAAACCACTGGCGGGGTGCTGCTATGCCACGGCGGCGCCCCGCCAACACCACGCCCCCGCCAGCCAGACAACCGCGCTGACAATACGACCTCGCTCGCGCTACGACTTCGCCTGCATTGCGACCTCGCTTACAATGATGTGGAGAAACGCTGAGATTGCCCGAGCTTTCGGAACGAAGAATATCTGGGCCGTTGATATTGGGAACTCGTATCGATCCACAAAATCTGGCGCTGTTGGAACTCTCGAATGTGACCGTGATGCGCGGCGCTCGCACCGCGCTACACGAAATCACGCTTCGCATAGCCGCGGGCGAACATGTCTGCATCCTGGGTCCCAACGGATGCGGAAAATCCACGCTAATCAAAACCATCACGCGCGAATGCTATCCCTTGGCGAGCGAAAACTCGCGGATTCAGATCTTCGGCAGAGCCCAATGGGACATTTTCGAGCTGCGCTCGCTGCTCGGAATCGTTTCGCCCGACCTCTTGGCCTTGTGCACGTCGGAAGCGACTGGACTCGACGTCGTACTCTCGGGCTTTTTCAGCAGCACTCGAATTTTCACTCATCATCAGATCGAACCGGAACTCATCGCCCGCGCGCAATCGGCGCTGGCACGCCTAAATGCGTCGCACCTGGTCGCGAGACCCGTCGCTGAATTATCCTCGGGAGAAGCCAAGCGAGTACTGCTCGCGCGTGCCCTGGTCCACGATCCGAAAACGCTCCTGTTCGATGAACCCGGAACGGCCTTGGACATCGAAGCCCAGCGCCATCTTCAGGAAACCATGAGAAGTCTCGCCCAGCAGGGAATTGGGATCCTGCTCGTGACCCATCATATTTCCGACATCATTCCCGAAATCGATCGAATCATTTTCCTGCGTGAAGGCCAAATCCTCGCCGACGGAAAAAAAACCGAACTACTCACAGAAAAGCGTCTCGCCGATCTCTTCGGTGTCGCCGTAAGAATCGTTCGCCAGGACGGCTTCTTCCATCTCTGGTGATCGCATTGTGGCGAGGGAAGAGCTTGTGGGCGTGCGTGTTCGGCATCGGCAGCGGCATTGCGCTAGTCGCACAAAGCTGCTGCCCCCGCGATTCCCGAATCGCCGGCATACCGAGCGTGCACGATGGGAATATCTAGCGGCGTCGGATTAACACACCACTCGGGCAACCTCTCACGGATCCGGCCAAAGAATGGCGCCAGCATCTTCGCCACACCGCCTCCAATCACAATAATCTCAGGCTCGAGAAGGTCAATCGTGTTCCCGATCCACACTGTCAGCAGGTCAGCCGTGTCTTCAAGCGTCGCTTTGGCGATTGGGTCCCCTGCAGCGAAAGCTTCGCCCACCATTTCGCTGGTGACAGCGCGCACGTCGCCATGTGCCAAATTTAGGAGCTTTGACTCCGGGGAATTAGCCGCCAGCAATTTTTCGCGCGCGCGCTCCGCAATGGCGGGTCCTGCTGCCAGCGCCTCGATGCAGCCGTGCTTGCCGCATGCGCATTTTGGTCCTCGATAGTCGATGCTGACATGTCCGCCCTCACCGGCAGCGCCGGTGCGTCCATGATAAATTTTGCCGTCCAAAATCATGCCCGTGCCGATTCCTGTCCCGAGCGTCGCGTAGAACACGATTCGATATCCGCGTCCCGCGCCCCAGCGCACCTCCGCGAGCGCGGCAGCCTTGGCATCATTTTCTAGGCACACCGGCAAGCCGTATGCCCGCTGAATTTCTTCCACGAGCGGATAATCTCTCCAACAGGGGACGTTTGGCGGATTGATGATGATGCCTTTGATAGGATCGAGCGGGCCAGGAGCGCAGAGGCCGATGCGGGAAATTTCAGGACGCGCTTCGGGTTTGGCCTCAAAGACAGCGTCGATCGCCGACTTCACCGCGGCGAGCCCCTCGCCGGCCGTACCCTTGGCAGCCATGGGCTTACGCAACTGAAACACGATCTCGCCTTGTTCGTTTACAAGTCCGGCGGCGACCTTCGTTCCGCCGATATCCACACCAATCACGTAGCGAGGCACGTTTCCAACTTTCACAATGCAAACCGCGGCGGCGACGAGCTATTCGACCGCGAGGCAGGCATATCGTAGCAGAAACACCACTAATCGCCTTCCGACCTGCATCTCGGCGGCGCCCCTCTGCTTCAGTAGAGCTTCCCGCGCCCTGATCGGCAGAATCCGGACGTCGAGTCCTACCGCGGCTCGGGCCCGAGCTATGCCTCCTAATGGAATTTCACCGGTTTTTTATGCTGACTCAATCGCGATGGTTGCATCCAGCAAGAAGGGACTGCGGCCAATAATTCATCCTCGTCGAGATCTCCACGTGCCCAATAACCGCGTCATTTTTGATCAACATGCCGCACTTTGCGAGTTTGCCGTCGTCTTGTCACGCTGCTCCGGAATTCCGAAGGTGTGTTCGACCAGCGTTCCAACCCGGACTGCCCCGGCACGACTGAAACCTTGACATCGGTTTTGACAAGCGGCAATGTCTGGCTGACCCCTTGCCATGTTTCGTTTGGGTAGCGTTTTGGGGTCCATACGACGAGGGATACTAAATGCCAAAGTTCTTCCGTCGGCCGTTCAAACGCACCCCCGATTCTAATCAGGAACCATCATCGGCTGTTGACAAAGATTTCCTGGAACATCTTAGAACCGTTCATTTCACTTTGCTGGCGGCCTGCTTGGGTTTGCTTGTCGTCGTGTTCTCGCCGCCAAAATCAGAAACCGAGGTCGCGCACCAACAAATTCGTGACATTGTGGAAATCACACGGACTTGGGATTCCGCCTTTTTGGATAACGCAGCCGTGAATGAACTGAAGGGGGCAAAGAATGAATTTTGCAATCCTCTCGACGGGTCTCCAACCAGCCGTCTTCCAAAAGCGGTTGAAATCAACGGCAAACGGTACAACACGAAATTCCATCCCAGGGCGTGGGGCTTCGAGGTGGTCGATACAACTCGCGGCCAGCCGCTCGGATCGGGAGACGACGGCGCGATTGAGGCACGCAAGCCCGAAAGCCTCGCCGATTTCCACAAGCTCTGGGACCGACTGAAGGATCACCAGATTGGGTGGGGGTGCGGGTCGCTGACGGGTGAGGCCTGGTACGAGGACTGGTCATCTGGCCCAGTTCACCGTCTGATCAATTGGCAGGCCGTCGACGCCTCCCGTAGTTACCCGACTGTCGAACTTGAGTATGGTCCTTTCTTGGCTGAGGAGCATTCAGATATTGCTCAAACGCTACGCGATAAGTTCGTTAGGCACGCTTTTTCGACTCTTGATTTGAAGCAGCAACGAGTTTCTCTCTTCGTTGCTACCGAAGTTCCCGTTGTTCTAGTGGACGGGCAGGCGATTCTTATTGCAAGGTACCCGGATCGATGGAGACACGGGCTTTTTGTGGATGCTTTCTACGAACTCAACAAAATCACATCGGACTACCAAGATATTAGTCTTGACGGTATCGAAAGAATAGCGCGAGCAGAAGCCGATCGGTCAAGAGAGTCATTGGAGGCGTTTGGTGTTAAGTTTCCGGTCGAGACTGCATCACGCTGGGGACTGTTCATCATAATCTCAGTGCAACTTTATTTTGCGTTGCACCTTGCAGAGTACGCCCGCCTTGGACGAAGAGAGACAACCGTCGCATGGATTGGCTCTTACCCAAGATTCACCGCTCGCTTAGTCTTCTCAATCAGCTCCTTTATCCTTCCTGTTCTCGTTGTGGCTTTTGTGGCAGAGAGGACGCACTTCGCCGGATCTGGACGCGTGAATGTCGTGATCGTGGTAGCGGTCGCCATCCTGGCGGCTGCGTTATCTGGAGCAGCGGCTTACAGTTACTTGCGTGGCAGCAGGAGATCCGCGACCGCCACGAAACCGTGACGTGCATTTTGGGCTGGCAGTTGAACTTAGCTACGGGAAATCGGCGTCGAGAACCATTCGTTGCCTCGTCTCAAAGACCGCGGGCCACAGTCCTCACACAGACTCCTTCAGCCCCGGGACTTCCGTTACCTTTGGCTTGCTCCTATCGCACTGTTATCCGAGCCAGAAATGCGCCAAGCCCTGTCCGTAATCTATGTGTTATTGGACCGCCAAGTAGGCATATCGTAGCAGAAACAGCACGGTCAGAATCCAGATGAGTGGACTGATTTCGCGATACTTTCCCGCGCCGATTTTCAAGAATGTAAAGGAAATCAAGCCCAGGCTTAACCCTGTGGCTACGCTAAATGTGAGCGGTGTGGCTAGCACGGTGAGAAACGCGGGAAATGCGTCGCTGAAATCGTCCCAATGAACCTTGGCGATGGATTCGCACATGAGCGAGCCGACGAGTATGAGCGCGGGCGCGGTCGCGTAGCTGGGAATCGCCGTAAGCAGAGGCGCGCAGAAGAGCGCCGCGCAAAAAAGAGCGGCGATGAGCAGATTTCCGAGGCCCGTGCGCGCTCCGGCCGCGACGCCCGCGGCGCTTTCGATGTAACTCGTTACGGTGGAGGTTCCCGTCGCCGCGCCGAAAATGGTGCCGATGGCGTCCGCAAGCAAAGCGCGGCTCGCGCGGGGCAGCTTCCCGTCGCGCAGGAATTTTCCTTGTTCGCACACGCCGACTAGCGTTCCGACGTTGTCGAAGAGGTCCACAAAAAAGAAAACAAAAATCAGTTCGACCAGTCCGATGCGTGCCGCCCCGCCGAGATTGAGCTTGAGCAGCGTGCCTCCGGGGTGCGGAAGCGAGAAGATGTGCGACGGCCACTGGCTTATCCCGCGCAGAAGCCCGGCCAGAGTGGTGACGACGATGCCAATTAAAATTGCGCCTCCGATTCGGCGCGCCATCAGAATCGCGGTGAGAATCAATCCAAACGCGGCAATCTGAACTGCAGGGTCTCCGAAATTGCCCAGCGTGACGAACGTCGCGGGGCTTGCAACGATTATCTTTGCATTTCGCATTCCGACGAATGCGATGAACAGACCGATGCCCGCCGCCGTGCCATGTTTCAAGCAGTCCGGTATTCCGTTCACGATTTGCTCGCGAACGTTGGTCAGCGTCAGGATCAGAAAGAGGCATCCGGAAAGGAACACGACGCCCAGCGCCGTCTGCCAGGGAACGCCACGGCCGAGGACGATCGTATAGGTGAAATAAGCATTCAGGGACATTCCGGGCGCGAGCGCGATTGGATAATTCGCCCACACGCCCATCACCAGCGTGGCCACAGCCGCCGAAATACACGTTGCGAAGAGAACTCCTTCGATCGGCATCCCGGCATCAGCCAACATGCGCGGATTGACGACGATGATGTATGCCATCGTCATAAACGTAGTCAGTCCGGCGAGCAACTCACGCCGAACAGTAGTCTGATTTTCAGTGAGCTTGAAAATGCGTTCGAGCAATGATTCGCTCCAGTCGCCGCCTAAAAAGTGGCCCATGATATGTCGCACACGATGTTGCGTCAACGATGAGCGACACGCTCCAGTCGTGGGTCTCGGTGTTTCGGGTGCCCCTCGATAAGAACGAAGGCGTTGTCCTTGCGCAGCAAGGGTGGGTCTCGCGCCAAAATCCTTACAACTTTCTCGTTTGACGACCCGCCAACCGCCTGCTACGTTGGTTTCCGACTATGACCGGAGAATGTAGTTACGAAGCAGTAATACGACCAGGCGCGACAGGGTGTCCCTGCCCGCCCCCGGTCGTCATTAGTCACCTTTTTACCCCGAAGCCATTTAAACGGCCGAACAGCCCACTCCCCGATGCATTTCTAATCGCTACACCAAAACGATTAAAAACGCCCGTAATCCGCACAAAACAAAACTCGGACCCCATCTCTAATCGCTACAAAAACACCACCCCGGCCGACGCAAGGCAACGATGCACTCGTAGCGCCGGCATCCTGCCGGCGATTTTCGGCCCCTCCACCGATTCCAAAATTCGCCAGCAATCAGCATGTAGCGCCGGACCGATTTTCGTCCGGCATCGAGGCGCAAAACGAAATTCGCGCAACACTGAGCCAAACCGAACCGCTTGGACGTACAACGATCGCCAAATTCTCTTCAATATTTCTCGACACACCAAATTATTAGAAACGGGCGTAAATCCAACAAAACAAACAACCGAGCCGCCAATATCTCGGCACAAAATCGGGGGTCCCCCGATGCGATTTAGCAGGCAACAGCCACGCCAGCGCTCACCGGCGCGTGAAACCCTTCTAGCCCTCGTCTCGTCACTCTGTTGCGCGGCGATGTTGGTCAGCCTCGCGAGATATGAGATTCTCGCCAAAGCGCCGCACCGTGCGCACCCACGCGCTACCATTTCTATGGAGCCAATGGAAACTACACTTCAAACCGGCGAAGCGTACGCGATAAAAACTGATGAATTGACGCGGAAATTTGGCGAGATGACCGCTGTCGACGCGTTGAATCTGCGTATATCGAGCGGAAAGATCTTTGGCCTCCTCGGACCAAACGGCGCTGGGAAGAGCACCACGATCAAAATGCTCACGACGCTCCTCGAACCAACATCGGGCACGGCTAGCGTCGCAGGATTCGACATCGTGCGCGCTCCCGCCCAGGTGCGCAGGCACATCGGCTATGTCCCGCAACTGCTCTCCGCCGACGGCGGCCTCACGGGATTTGAAAATTTGATGCTGTCCGCGAAGCTCTACGGCATGCCTAGAGCCGAGCGAAAGGGCCGAATTGCCGAAGCGCTTGAATTCATGGGCCTGACCGAATCCGGCAAGCGCCTTGTGAAGACTTACTCAGGCGGAATGATTCGGCGGCTCGAATTGGCGCAGGCCATGTTGCATCGCCCGACGGTGATGTTTCTCGATGAGCCGACGATTGGACTCGACCCTGTGGCGAGACACGCTGTGTG
>Ga0302179_10000520_pt1 | contig 25379 bp, 21 predicted proteins | sample I_Palsa_E3_1_FD_198788 | JGI IMG/M metagenome (GOLD analysis project Ga0302179, IMG submission 198788) | Peat permafrost microbial communities from Stordalen Mire near Abisko, Sweden - I_Palsa_E3_1 | ecosystem: Environmental > Terrestrial > Soil > Palsa > Peat permafrost | place: Sweden...
GGTAGCGGTGCTGTGGGTGGTGGCGGCGGTGTGGGTGGCGGCGGCGGGGGTTTTGGCGGACGCGGCGGGGGTTTTGGCGGACGCGGTGGGAGCGGCGGGGGTGATGGGTTCCAGCGGGGGGGACGACATGGGCCGGTCGGCGGGGGCGGCGCCGAAGAGCGGGTTTGGTTTGTCACCGAGATAGAACCGCAGGGTGGAGCCCGCTTTTATTTGCCGATAGTCGATATAAGATTTCCGGTAGGGAAGGCCATCGAGTGTCGCGCGTTGGATATAAATGTGTTTTTCGCCGAAGTTGACGGCAACCATCGTAAAGCGCCGCCCCTCTCCTACCTGCAGGATGGCTTTGCGCACGAGGGGCGTACCGAAAACAAAAATGCCGTTTGCGGGGTTTACGGGATAGAAGCCAAGCGCTGACATGACATACCAGGCGCTCATCTGGCCGGCGTCATCGTTGCCGCACAGGCCGTCATTTTTTGCCGTGTAGAATTCGCGGGTGATGCGGCTGATCTTTTCTGCTGTCTTCCAGGGATAACCGGCAAAAGCATAGAGATACGGAATATGGTGATTGGGTTCGTTGCCCATGGCATACATGCCTACCAGGCCGGAGATATCGGGTGAAGCTTCGCTGCCCAGGTCGCCGGTGACGACGAAGAGGCTATCCAGTTTTGTGACAAAAGCTTTGTCACCGCCTTCGAGCCGGATGAGGGACTCGACATCCTGGGGTACGAGCCAGGTATATTGCCAGGCGTTTCCTTCGGTGTAGTCGCCCCATTCATGGATGGAGCGGAAGGGGTTGAAAGGGGCGCGGAAAGATCCATCGGTCAGGACGGGGCGCATAAATTTTGTCGTCGGATCGAAATAGCGGCTGAAGTATCCCGCCCGCTTTTCATAATACTGTTCGTCGGCGGTCTTGCCCATTTTTGTCGCCATGCGGGCGATGCACCAGTCATCGATGGCGTATTCGAGGGCCTTTGACACGGACTCGCGTTCTTTATCGGCGGGGATGTATCCCAGCTTTTTCAAGTCCTTCATTCCATAGTCATCGCGGGTAGAGGAAGCCTTCATGGCTTCCAGCGCCAGGTTGGGGTCGAAGCCGTCAAAGCCCTTGAGGTAGGCGTCGGCGATGACCGGGACGGCGCTATAGCCGACCATGCAGTCGGTCTCGCGACCCTGGAGATGCCAGATGGGAAGCTTGCCTTGCTGTTGATAAATGGCCAGCATGGTATTGACGATATCGTTTACGCGTTCGGGCTGGATGAGGGTCATCAGGGGATTGAGGGTGCGATAGGTATCCCAGAGGGAGAAGATGGTATAATTATTAAACGGCGCCTTTTCAACAATCTTACCATCAGTGCCGCGGTAGCTGCTGTCGTGATCGTTGTAGAGGGCGGGCGCGATCATGGTGTGATAAAGGGCGGTATAGAAAACTTTTTGTTGGGTGGGGTCGGCGGCCTCCACTTTTATTTTCCCGAGGGCCTGTTCCCATTTTTTATTCCCCTGGCGGACGATGGCGTCAAAATCCCAGGTGGGGATTTCGGCGGTGATATTGGCGAGCGCAGCTTCGCCGCTGATATTGGAGACGCCGATCTTTAGTGATACGGTGGGCGGCGTGTGTGCGAAGGAGATCAGTCCTTTGACGGTATCGGCTTGTACTTCGGCGCTGTTGACGGGGGTGTTCCCATTGAGCAGGGTGAGGTCCGTCAGCGGCACACTGCTGCGGATGGCGAAATAGATGCGCCGGTCTTGTGCCCATTGGGAGGAGTTGCGCCAGCCGATGAGGGTTGTATCGTTTAGCCGTTTCAGGCAGGCATAGACCTTCGGGTGTTGCCAGCTTGTGTCAAAATTACCCTGAAATAAATCAATGATGATATGACCGGGCCGGTCTGCGGGGAAGTGATAGCGATGAAAGGCAACCCTTTCCGTAGCGGTTAGTTCGACGCGGACCTGGTGGTCTTTTAGCCAGACGGAATAGTAAGCGGGGCGGGCGATCTCGTGGTGGTGATCATAGTGGGAGGCGTAGCCGGCGGATGGATGGCTTTGGCTGCCGGGCTCGGTGCGGATGCTGCCGGTGTAGGGCATGATCAGCACATCGCCCAGGTCGGGGACGCCCGTTCCGTTAAGGTGATTCTGTGCGAAGCCTTTAACGACGCTGTCGGAATAGTTATAGCCGGAGCACCAGTCCCAGCCTTTGTTGATATTGCCGGGGCCGGGCTGTACGGCGCCGAATGGAACGCTGGCCCCGAGGAAGGTATGGCCGTGAGCGCCGGTGCCGATGTAGGGGTCGACGGCGGAAAGGAGGGGGCCTTCGTGGTAGGGGGAGGCGGCGCTTTGTGGCGGGGAGGCGGCGGGCGGCTGGGCGGAGAGGGTAAGCATGGTGAAGGAGGCGAGGAATGAGCTGGCTATTTTCATGTGCTAAAGATACGAAGGAAGGTATGGGAAAAGATATTACATTAGATGTCGAATTTTTTAAAATTTTATTGAAATGAGCAGGTTTTTTCAATTGGGGCTTGTGTTGCTCTATGTGCTGCTGAGTATTCTTACCGTGCTGATCGGGTTGATCGTGTCGGGGGTGCGGATCCCGGATCTTATCCGGTTGCTGGCGTTACCTCTTGGGGTTGCGGTTTGTTTTGGGATGGCTTATGTGCGGCATTTGCGGAGTGGAGATGAGATCGAAGAGGAAGCGTTTGTATTGGCGGCACTTCCCTTACGGGTTGTCATTTTTTTATGCTGGGGGTTGTGGCGGGTACTCCGGGTTTTTCCGGTGGGTGGCGTTTTGCTGTTGCTGCTGCTGCTGGGGTTGCTGCTCGTCGTTCATTGGGCGGGAATGGTTTTGGCGATGCTGTTTCTTTATCTGCTGAACATCGTGTTTGGGTTGTTGCGGCGGGTGTCGAAAAGGATGTGGTAATTTCATTTGCATCCATTAGCTTGCGGAGATAATTTCTACTACTAACATGCTAAAAAAAATAATGCTACTTAGCGTCCTGCTTTTGATCGTCGGCATCGGCAGGGGTCAGTTTGTCGGCAAGGTAAGCGATCCGGTGGATTATGTAAATCCGCTCATGGGTACGCAGTCAACGCCGGAGCTATCGAATGGCAATACCTATCCCGCAATTGCGTTGCCCTGGGGGATGAATTTCTGGACTCCGCAAACGGGTAAGATGGGTGATGGCTGGCAATATACGTATACGGTGGACAAGATCAGGGGCTTCAAGCAGACGCATCAGCCTTCGCCCTGGATGAATGACTATGGTGAATTCAGCATTATGCCGGAGACGGGTCTTCATATCAGTGAAGATAGCCGCGCATCGTGGTTTTCGCATAAGGCGGAGGTGGTGAAACCCTACTACTATAGTGTCTACCTGGCAGACTATGATATCACGACGGAGATAGCTCCCACCGAGAGGGCGGCGCGTTTCCGATTCAGCTTTCCGCGGACGGACAGTGCCTATGTAGTGATCGATGCATACAACAAGGGCTCTTATATAAAGGTAATCCCTGCCGAAAATAAGATCGTCGGTTATTCGACGCGTAATAGCGGGGGTGTACCTGCCAATTTTAAAAATTACTTTGTTATTGTTTTTGACAGGCCCTTCAGCAGTATTCATACCTGGAAGGATGAGCAGCTGGATGATTCTACGGAATTGACGAATAAGCATGTGGGAGCGATTGCCGGGTTTAGCGGTCTCAGCCGGGGCACGATCGTCAATGCCCGGGTTGCTTCTTCTTTTATCAGTATCGAACAAGCCGGGGAGAATCTTCGGGAGATCGGGGGGGACGATTTTGAAACGGTAAAGGAAAAAGGCCGGGCGATCTGGAACCAGACGCTCAACCGCGTCGCTGTAGAAGGGGGTACGATCGACCAGGTGCGGACTTTTTATTCCTGTCTTTACCGGATGTTGTTCTTCCCGTTAAAATTATACGAAAAGGATGCCGCCGGCCGGATCGTTCACTACAGTCCTTATAACGGAAAGGTAGAACCGGGGTATATGTTCGGGGGCACCGGTTTCTGGGACACTTTCCGTGCGCTGTATCCTTTTCTAAACCTGGTGTATCCGGACATCAATAAAGAAATGCAGGAAGGGCTGGTGAATGACTACAAGGAAGGGGGCTGGCTGCCGGAGTGGTCGAGTCCCGGTTACCGGAGCGTGATGGTGGGGAACAATTCTGCCAGCGTAGTGGCCGACGCTTATCTGAAAGGTGTCCGCGGTTATGATATCGGGACTTTGTATGAAGCGCTGTTGAAAGATGCCAACCATGAAGGGCCGATCCCTGTTGTAGGCCGGGATGGAGTGGAGTATTATAACAAGCTGGGGTATGTGCCTTATAATGTCGGCCTCAACGAGAATGCCGCCCGGACCTTGGAGTATGCCTATGATGATTTTAGCATTTATCAGCTGGGCAAGGCGCTACACCGGCCGGCGGATGAGCTTAAGCTATATGCCACGCGGGCGATGAACTACAAGAACCTTTTCGATCCGGCGCACAAGCTGATGCGGGGTAAGAATCAGGATGGCAGTTTTGAGACGCCTTTCAATCCCTTTAAATGGGGAGATGCCTTTACCGAAGGCAATAGCTGGCATTACACCTGGGGTGTCTTTCACGATATCCAGGGTCTCATCGACCTGATGGGTGGGAAGAAGGAGTTTGTCGGGATGCTGGATTCGATCTTTGTGATGCCGCCGACGTTTGATGACAGTTATTATGGGGAGGTGATCCATGAGATCCGGGAGATGCAGATTGCGGGGATGGGACAATATGCGCATGGCAATCAACCGATACAGCATATGCTCTACCTGTATGACTATGCGGGTGAGCCGTGGAAGACGCAGTACTGGGTACGGGAGACGATGAATAAGCTGTATAAGGCGACGCCCGATGGCTATTGCGGGGATGAGGATAATGGACAGACGTCGGCCTGGTATGTCTTTTCGGCGCTTGGTTTTTATTCGGTATGTCCGGGTACGGACCAGTATATACTGGGGGCTCCGCTGTTTAAAAAGGTGACGCTGAACCTGGCGAATGGTAAGCAATTTGTGATCAGTGCGCCGGACAATAATGCTTTGCGTCTTTATGTGGAAAAGACAGTACTGAATGGTCAGCCCTGGAACAGGAATTGGATCGCGAATTCCACGATCCAGCAGGGTGGGCAGATCATTTTTACGATGGGGGCCGTTCCGAACAAGACAAGGGGTGTTGAGGCTGTCGCTTATCCTTATTCGTTTTCGACGGACAAGGATAATCCGTTGAGGGGGAAGTGAGGGGGTAGTGAAAAGGTTAGACATCCTTCCTGTGCACAGGAAGTAGCCGGATATGCTTTGCGCGCAATTCTATCCTTTCCACCAGTTCCCGGCAGCTTAGTTCTTCGTGCGATATTGTAGAGAACCGGGGTCTGCCTTTCAATTCCGAGTGGTAGATCCCGGCTAAACATCCTCCCGGTTCGATTTCCGCTTTAAGCCGCACAATATTATTGTATCCATGCAGGTATGCCTGATAAAGGTTAGTGAGACACTCTTTGGATTCGCCTTTTATAGCCAGGTAACAAGCAGAATTAAAATGTACATTGACGTATTCTTCTTCGATCCGCATGCTCCAAGGTTCATTGGGAGTTGCGGGCGCCGTAACCAGCCGGTTATATTTTCCGCTAAGCCAGTTTAGAAATCCTTTCATCGCCACGTCTTCCCGCCTGAATTCGGGTGAATCAATCTTGTATTCCTTAAAAACGGTCTTTGTATCTTCAAACTGGTCCTGAGAGCAAACGAGGATTTCCGTCCGTGCAACCGGTCTTTTCAGATGATTAGTTCGCATAGAAATGCCGTAAGCGTGGGTGAAGTTATTCGGCGGGAAATAGTTCATGACGCTAAACAAATAATGTCTGTATTTCTCTTTTTTTCCCTCTTTATGAAAGCTGATGGACAGGGCGCTATCCTGATCATAGTAGGCTACTCCATGAATTATGTCCTTACTATTTTCGTAGGTATACCCATGCAAGGCCATGCGGGCATTGCCCTGGTGGTCGATATGGAGGGGGTATTTGTTAATCGCGTCTTCTTTGCTGGTGAGGCAATACAGATAGTAATCCCCTTCATAGCGAAAAAGTTCGGCGGCGCCGGTTTTTGTCGCGACAAAATCGCCACCGGGGCGACGTTCCAGGTTCCATTTCCCGCAGCATAGTTCAATCACCCGGATGATATACCCCCTGGCATGAGCAACGGCTGTTGTGTTCTTTAAACCTCTGATGGCGTTTACATGCCGGGAGAGTGTGGCGTGATTAGCGGACTGCAACCTTTCATTGCCGGTTTGAAAGGGAGGCAGTTCCAGAATAGCCTTGCCGAAGGCGATACCGGCATTTCCTTTAATGCTTATTTGAAGTTTTTTGAGCGCGTCTATCAATTGATCATTGGACAGGTCCTCCAGTTGAGTACGCAGGTCTTTATTCATAGATAAGTTAAATTTGGGCATGCAAGGGGCTGGAAAACAATGAATATAATGAATTTGTAAATTCTGAGAAAAAAAATGAGCACAGCCAACTCAAGATTTGCCCAACTTATTCTCATTTCTTGCCCATAATTGTGTAAATAATACGCAAACTAAGATTTGCCGGATAATGGTATACCTGTAGATTTGACAAGAATTCAGCTTGCTAATCATACCCTTGTATGCCCCCGGTGCAGAGCGCCGGCAGAATCTTATCCTCCGGGTCATTCATTATGGTCCCTTTTTTTACGGCATAACTGCAACCGATTCAAATTCTCTTTTATCTCCGTCCCCGCGAATTATTTTACCACCTAATACTCGTGCTATGCTTGGGGAAAAAAACGTTACTATCAGAAGAACCGCATTTTATTTTGCGTTGGTTTTACTTCTCAAAGTTTTTGTTGAAGCGCATCATTTCCCAACGTTAGTTTACCTTGTCCTTTCCCTTCCGTTCATTATTCCGGAACTGTTAGGAGAATACAGGCCGGATTACCTGGCCTGGGTCTTTGTCAACCGGAAGATCATTGTCTGTGGTGTAATGTTGTTTTTTATTTGTCTTGCGGCGGTTTCGTATAGCAAGTATCCTTATCCGGCGGCGATTACCCATTCGCTTGACGCCAACAAGTCCCTGCTCCGGGAAATATTGGTAGGCCTGGGGCTTGGTATGATCACCAGAATGCTTCTCACTCATTTATCGTATCAGTTGATCAGAGACAAGGATGATTTTGGTTCAAAGATCCTGATATTGCTTGCCTATATGGCTTTTCTGATCATGCTTCCATTAAATTACCGTTATTACCTCTGTCCCTTCTTTTTTGCCTGTGGAATCGGCTTTTTTGTCCATTATCTGACGAGGCACTCGGAAAGGAAGAATGCCGGGCACTCCAAATTGCAACGGAATATTATCCAGAAAATGAGCACTCTTACTATGGCCAATAGCTATCGGTTAACCTCCATTGAGGAGCAGGCTATACGTGATTATGCCCATCGCCGCTGGATACGGTTGCGGAAGCTTCTTACTATGAATCCCGAAACAGAAATCCTGTTTTTTATCAAGCTATGTACGTTAACACGCCTGCAGGAGTATGATTCGGCGCTGGCACTGTTATCCGATAAAGAAAGTGAGCACCCGGCCTGGTATGAGGCAAATGAGCATTTTTTCCAGCTTCACAGAGCGCTGAACAAGTTTAGAAAAACGGGGAATAACGAGCATTTGCGGGACGTCGATGAAATATCCGCTGATTTTCTATCTGCCATTAAGGGTGATAAACATTGTTTGGTGAGCAATGCGCTTTTAGCTTTGAAACAAGCCAATGATATCGACCAGGGGGCAACCGATTCAAAAACCATCGCATTGAACATTGAAAAAGGGGCTATCGCGCGCAGGCATATTGACCAGGCGTTGAAAAATTACGAGCAACGGGAAAGGAGCGTCCATCCGGTCTCCCTGCTTACAGGAATGGCGATTCCCGTTACCTACAGTTTCCTTCTGGATATCTATGGCTATGTGCTGCTGAAGAATGACATGGTCAAACTCGCCAAGATACAATTTATTCAGTGTCTGTACCAGGATCCTTCCTTTTCCTCAACCTACTTGCATCTGGCGGAATGGTACGTCAGGTATTACAAGAACGAGAAACACAGCGAGAAGTGGAAAAAAGCGGTCAAGCTTAATTTGTATATCGCCATCTTCAATGAGCGTCTTTATACCAGAAATGGCAATGAGAGCATCATCGCGGAAAAGGCGAGGAAGATACTGGAGTCTTTGTGATGATTATTCTACAAGCCGGCGGGGTGAGGAAACTTGTGAGTGGTTAATTTGGTAATTAAGGCAAAAAAACCTTAGTTTTGCCCTCCCATTGCCCGATAGTATAATGGTAGTACGTCAGATTCTGGATCTGAATGTCGAGGTTCGAGCCCTTGTCGGGCAACTGAAATAAAAATTAAACGCCTGTAATTCAAAAAATTGCAGGCGTTTTTAGTTGTAGGGTCTAAGGGAGGGCAAACAATTGCGGATGCTGCCTAAAAATGTTCCGTGGAGCTATTAAAGTCGATGTCAGCCCCGATTTTCAAATAAAAAGTACACATTTCATGAAAAAATAGCTAACCCGTTAAATAAATGCACTGAAGGGTTGAAATGTATTGCCTTCGATCTTATTGACACATACTTTAGCTACACGACTAATTTAACACTATTTAAAAAATTTAAATGCTGTAAAATGAATAAACCTCCTTGTAAATCAGAAATGTTACTATTAGTTGTGATTTCCATTAACAGCTTAACGGCAAGTGCTCAAATCCATCTAAATGCACATGATAAATCGATCCGGTATGATCTGATAATGCCCGAGCATTCCTTTCGTAAGGTAACTATGTTTGATTCTGCCGGGAATGTCACCAGCGAATTCGTTGTCGATCACCTCACGAAGATCGACACTGCCCATAAAGAAATAGATTTTATTAATTCAGTTGGGTATTTGGGAAGACTAATGATAGATTCGTCTGTTGATAATTATTCCGGCTCTGCATACTATACCCTGACGACGCTGCCATCTGCCAAACATGAATTTATCAAATACCTTCCTACCTCGGTTGAGGCGGTTAACGTAATTAAAGGAGTGAGCTCGACCAAAACCACCGTGATGAGCGAGGGGTATTTTGACGACAACAGCATATGGGACATCCTGGGCTATATTCCTTTCAAAAAAGGCATCAGCTATCAATTGGACTGCTATGGAACAGATACCCATACGCAGGTTTCCATTCCATATGAAATAGAGTATCTTTTCGATGAAGATAACTTTGAACCCGGCTGCGGGGTTGTCAATAGCATGATTTTAAAGGTCAGCCACGAAGGATCCGCTAATTATATATGGATTAACAAAAAGACACATCTCTTTATAAAAGAATCGATGCAAGGCAAAGGTCATTCATTTACGATGGTTACACTTTAGGAATGTTCATGTAGCCTAAATCATGCATTAATTATAGGAGAAGATGCCTTGCAACTATTTGTTTGCAAGGCATCTTTGTTTGGGGGCCGGTGTTTGGGGGCCGGTGTTTGGGCGCGGGCGGGGGTAGTTTGGGGTTAGGGGCGGTTGTTTGGGGTTAGGGACGGTTTGGATTTGGGGCCGGCGGCGGCTGGGGATACGGTTATTGAACGGTAACGGATTGGCTGAAGGAGTCACCGGGTTTGCTGCAGCAGCTGCTCAGCTTGCCATATTTGGCATTGGACGTTTCACAAGTTCCGCCACTATAATCGTGTGCCGCGGCAGCACAGTGTTCATAATTACCGCCTTCCACGCACAAAGCGTCTTTTGACGAGTAGGAAAGCGTTCCTGCGCCGTCTTTTCCGAAGTGGACATAGTGTCCGTCGGTGCTGACGATATTGGTTTGGAATTCCGAAATGCGAACCGGGAAGACATCGTCTTTACCAGCCTTCTGGACATGTTTTTTCCCATTGGGTTCGGTCACCGTAAAGGTGGCGCCGTTGACATACCCCTTGTCGTCACTGCTGAGCTCTACTTCGAGGACAAAGCCCTTGGCCAGGCTGTTGGGCTTGGCGAGGGTTAGGCCATAATTGTTTACGTCGGTTTTTGTCCAATCGTGGTCGACCTTGTCAGGCGTGCCACCGGCATACTGGATATGGGGCCAAATGTCGGTGCCCTGTACATAAAAAAGATACTGGATCAGGGCATTGGGGGCGTCTTTGGAAAAGCAATTGAATTGAATAACGATCCCAGCGGTGCTGTTTAGCTTTTGGGTAATCTTTGAAGCATCACAGTTACTGGTCAGCTCGTCATATTCGGCGGTGAGCTCTTTTGTGACCTCAAACTTAAAGTGCAGGTCTTTCATGGCGTCGCACTTGTTGTAAATGATGTAATTCAGCTGACCGATGGTTTCGTTTGTAGGATACATACAACAAGTCCCGTCGCAGCTCATCCCTGTCGGGCATTTTGAGCCGGCGCAAAGATTTTTATTGTCCGGAACAGGTTCGATGCCGTTTACATGGTTGATGGGAGCCCGCATGATCGTTTTTTTTAATTGCGCATTTATGACTGCGGGAATCAGGCATGACATTGCAAAATAAAGGATCCACTTTTTCATACTATTTGTGTTTAATTGATAAAAAATAAATCTTATATATTAAAACAGCATCCCGGTATAGACAAGTGGCAGGTCTTTATACTTTGCCGGGGCTTTGATGGAAATGAAGATAAAGGTAGGGAGGTTATTTGTGCTGGTAAAAATTGTGGCCGTTGATTCGTCGATTATTCCGGGGCTTCGTCGATTATTCCGATCTATGATCGATTCGTGCCGTGAAATCGGGTATCGGGTGCGTATATTAGCGTTCTAAAACTATTATTATGCAAGCACGTCAATTTACAATGATTTTATTCCTGGTGGCAAGCCAGGGGCTGGGGCTGCTTCGGGCGCAACCCGTTCAGGGGGTGGTCGGCAGCATCGATATCCAGGGTTCGCGCACGAAGTTCACGGGTTCGCTCAAAGAAGCTACGACGATCATGGACATCACCACTAAAAATGTGGGCACAAAAAAAGGGCAGACGATCACGATAACAAGAGAAGTGGATGCCGCCTCGCCACAACTTTTTCAGGCTTGCATCAGCAAGGAGGTTCTGCCAAAGGTTATTTTTAAGGTGTACAAACCGGGCGACCCTACAAAGTATAAGATCGTTACGCTCGAGGGCGCGATTATAACAAAGGTTGTAAAGGGTGTAAAGCAACCGACCTCGGCTAAACCCAATCCGAATACTCATAAACAAAATGACACCAGCGATATGGAAAATCTCAGCTTTACGTTTACGGCGATCAAGGTGGAAAATATCGCGGGGAGTACTTCGACAACGGATGATTGGACGTCGAATAATCAATAGCGTTGAGGGCATGCGGGGCAGTCGTGGCATGCGGGGCAGTCGGGGCATGCGGGGCAGTCGGGGTATGCGGGGGCGGCGGATGGGGGTAGGGATGCGGTTAGGCGAGGGCATGGTTTTCTTTGAGAAATCAGGATTTTGTCATTATATTGTAGCATCATTAACTAATTCTAAACAATCACTAACGATGAGACGATCATTGACCAAAAATCTGCTTGTAGTCCTTTTCGCTTTCTCCACCATTTTCAGCACCTCTTGCGCCACCGTCTTTGGCGGATCGGTCGACGAGTGTCAGCGGACAAAACCAAGTCCGGGGCAACCCGCCAGGCAGGTAAGGGCGGCTGCGCTGGTCTGCGACATTTTATTGTTCTGGCCGGGCGTATTTGTGGACTTTGCCACGCATGCCATTTACAAGCCCTGCGGGAGATAGGAACGTTTCGCAGGGGTGCAGGGCTGCGGGGCCTGGCGGGGGCTGGAGCCTTGAGGCTGGCGCGTAGCCCCGGGGGTCGGCGGGGCCTAGCGGCGAGCGAAAACCATTTCGGTGCTTTGTATGGGCAGTCCGTCGATCAGCAGGGAACAGATGTAGATGCCGGCGGCGCCGAAGCCGTGGTTGTAGACGACCTGGTTGACTCCTTTTTGGAGTTCCACGGGGATCCGGCTGATGACGCGGCCGTCGATGCCGGTGAAGAGGAGACAGGTTCTGCCGGCAAACATATCGGCGCCGGAGTTGATCGTGATGAGCGTGGATTCATCAAAGGGATTGGGCCGGTTGGGGAGCAGTTGGATAGCATTGTAACCCGGTGATGGTGCGGCGGGGCTGCTGCTGTCCGGCGCGAGGTAAAGCACTTCCAGCCCGGTGGAGAGCGGTTGTGGGGCTAGAAGGAATTGACGGGTCCGTTTTTAAGCGCTGCGAAGTACTTCTTTTTATTGAATGAATAAAGGAAGGGCGCTTTATGAGCAGCGCCGGAATAGAGCTTTTCCTTTTTTTCCAGGATACCGCCGGACAAAATCTTCCGGTTGAAATTACCTCTGTCCAGCTTGCGGCCCAGGATGGTCTCATATATTACCTGCAGGCTTTTTAATGGAAATTCCTTTGGCAGAAGATTGTAGCCGATGGGTTGATAGTTTAGCTGCAGGCGCATGGCCTGTAAAGCTTTTTCGATGATCTGTCCGTGGTCAAAAATCATTTTTGGCAGCTTATTCAACTCATGCCAGGCGCAGCGATCGGAAAATTCATCCGGTTGAGGAACGACTTTCCCGTATTCAACCAGCGCATAGTAGCCAACGGAGATGAAGCGTTGCATAAACCAGCTGTTTTCCAAAAGCCCGGGATGGAGTTCGCTAAAAAATTCTTTTAACACTTCGGTCCTGGTTCGACCGGTGCTGCCAAATGTATAGAATTGTTGCAAAAACAGATTTTGCAAACCGGTACGTCTTTTTAATATCCGGACTGCCGCATCGTCGATCTCTTCGTCTTTAAAAACATAGCCGCCGGGTAGCGCCCATTTACGGCTGGTGCTCATGTGCAGCAGCAGGACCTTGAGTTGATCTTCATGGAAGCCAAAAATGACATTGTCGACGGAGACCGCGGGCAAAAAATATTGCCCGGCTTTTTGTAAGAGTTCTATTGCCGGTATGTCTTCATGCATAAGGTAAAAGAAAAATAATCTTTGGATATGGCAAAATTAAGTTTTAATATTGAGTCATAATAACTCAATAATAAGCCAAAATTTGTCTTTTATGTCCTTTAATCGTCTTTTTTACCGCTGTTTTACGATAGTCCTGCTTTTTTCGGGATATGCAGCCGCTGCGCAAGGTGATGTACCCCAATTGGGCAAAAGCCCGATTCCTGAAGTGATAAAGGCCATGAGGCTGGAAGAAAAGGTCAAGCTGGTTGTCGGGGCGGGCTTTAATATGCCTGGTCTCACTCCCAGCGGCACGGGTGTCGGGCAAACGCAGGATCGCGTGCCTGGTGCGGCGGGAACAACCCACGCCATCCCCCGGCTGGGTATTCCGTCATTGGTTACTTCCGACGGGCCTGCGGGCGTGCGTATCGATTCGACGCGTAAGGACCAGCCGGGTAAAACTTATTATGCGACGGCGTGGCCGGTCGCTACGCTGCTGGCCTCCACCTGGGATACGGCGGTGGTGAAAAATGTGGGCATTGCCTTTGGGTATGAAGTAAAGGAGTATGGCATCGATGTGATACTGGCCCCTGGTATGAATATTCACCGGAATCCGCTTGGCGGCCGCAACTTTGAATACTATTCGGAGGATCCTTTAGTAACGGGAAAGATGGCTTCGGCCATGGTAAATGGGATAGAATCAAACGGGGTTGGTACTTCTATCAAGCATTTTGCGGGCAATAACCAGGAAACCGATCGTAATACCTCCAATAGCATTGTCAGCGAAAGGGCTCTGAGGGAAATATATCTCAAAGGATTTGAAATTGCGGTAAAGCAATCACAGCCCTGGACGGTGATGAGCTCTTATAACCTGATCAACGGCGTGTATACTTCCCAAAGTGCCGATTTGCTGACGACCATTTTGAAAAAGGAATGGGGTTTTCAGGGATTTGTCATGACCGACTGGTTTGGCGGCAAGGATGCGGTTGCGCAGATGGCAGCGGGCAATAATCTGTTGATGCCGGGCACGCCGGCACAAAGCGATAGTATTATAGCAGCGGTAAAAAGCGGTCGGCTTTCCGAGAAAGTGCTGGATGATAATGTAGCCGGGATATTAAACGTTATCCTGGGATCGCCTTCCTTTTCGAACTATAAATATTCGGATCAGCCTGACCTTAAAAAAGATGCGCGGATTGCAAGACAAGCGGCCGCTGAAGGAATGGTCTTGTTGAAAAATTTTGGGGGAGCGTTGCCTCTTCGGAAGGATGTTCACACCGTGGCTGTTTTTGGCATCAACGGTTATGAGTTGATTGCCGGCGGTACCGGTAGCGGGGATGTCAACAAGGCCTATAAGATCTCATTGGTCGAGGGTCTTGTCAATGGCGGCTATACGGCAGATGAGGATGTGAAGAGTGTGTATACCGCCTATCTGAAAGATTATGCTACAAAACATCCGAAAAAATCCTTTATCCAGGAGTTTATGAACCCGACGCCACCTGCGCCGGAGTATGTATTCGACCAGGGGATAATCGGTAAAAAGGCTGCGGCTACAGATGCGGCGATTATTGCTATCGGCAGAAATGCGGGGGAAGGCAAGGACCGTAAAGTGGAGGGCGACTACGAATTGACCGATGCTGAGCTGGCGCTCATCAAAAATGTAGCGGATGCCTATCATGCGCAGCATAAAAAAGTCGTCGTCGTGCTGAATATCGGGGGTGTTATCGATGTGATGCCCTGGAGGGATAATGCGGATGCGATATTGCTTGCCTGGCAGCCGGGGCTGGAGGGTGGGAATGCCATGGCCGATATCCTTAGCGGAAAAGTAAATCCTTCGGGGAAACTGGCCACTACGTTCCCGGTTGCCTATGCCGACGTTCCTTCGGCTAAAAACTTTCCGGGTAAGGAGTTTCCTGAAAAGGCGGTTACCGGGATGTTTGGAATGAGGGCTATCCCGGCGGAGGTTACTTATGAAGAGGGGATTTATGTCGGCTATCGGTATTACAATACCTTTAAGGTAAAGACCGCTTATGAGTTTGGGTATGGCCTGTCCTATACCAGCTTTGATTATAGTCATCTTTTATTAAGTTCATCGACCTTTGGCGGGGCGTTGACGGCTCAGGTAACCATTACGAATACGGGGCAGGTAGCGGGTAAAGAGGCGGTGCAATTGTATCTCAGTGCTCCGGGGGCGAAACTGGATAAGCCTGCGGAAGAGTTAAAAGCCTTTGGCAAAACGGGGCTTTTGCAGCCGGGGCAATCGCAGACGCTGACTTTTACGATCGCTCCGGGTGATCTGGCTTCCTTTGATGCCGCGTCTTCTTCGTGGAGGGCGGATGCGGGAAAGTACACGGTCAGGGTTGGCGCTTCGTCTTTGGATATAAAGCAAACGGCTGATTTTTCGTTGGCGAGTGATATGGTGGTGGAAAAGGTGCATAAGGTGTTGGCGCCGCAGGTGGGGATTAGTGAGTTGAAGGGGAAGTGATGACGGGTGCTACGCACGCGAGGATACCGGTTGAAAGTTGGGAAGAAATTGTAGATTGGCTGAATAAGACGTTTTAGATTTTAAATGCCCCGCTCATGAGCATTTGCTCATTGCGGGAAATGCCAATCTCAGCAGCGACTTTTCGCCAGTTGGCAACCGATTCCCTTACTTCTTCTATAATTGACTTCGTTTCATTTTCGGATAAGCGGAAATATATCCCTACGCTTTTAACGATTTTCAAATCCAGAATGTTACTATCCATATCAATGTTCAGCGCCAAACCATCTTTGTCAACTGAAGCATTGATGTCAAAAGCGGGAGATAAGCGCCAGCCCTCCGCTGCTAAAACAAACCCATGATTCCGCAAAATGAATTCGTGCCGATCTATCCCGGTCGAAGCGTTTGGTAAAAAAAGTATGATGCTTGCCGGCTATCTTTTCAAGGCGGCACTCAGCCATTTCTATGCCAGCCTGAACGGCAAGCTGGTAAGCCAGGTATTCCCAAGCGCCTTTATCGATGGTGTCATTATTCGAAGGAAATTTGGCGATCCAGGGATGACCCTGATCATCCAGGATATTAGCTTTTGGTCTTGCTCCACCTAAAGAGGAGCCGGGAGCCATGAGTATGGTCAACCATTTTCTTACTTCGTCCGTATCTTCATTTGTTTCTATCAAAGAGGCTCCGTATTGTAATTCTCTAATACTGGTCCAGGGAGGGATAGGCGAAACCGGATCATTATCCAGAAAGTCACCTTCCGGATCTTTTTTAAATCGCAAAGCGCCCATACGGCTCAGATCGTGGACACCCAGCAAATAATCAATATCATATAGTACCGGTGCTGACTTGCCCTGTTCCCTGGCGTTGATGGCCGCACGGCGTTTCATCAGCGTACGGCCCCAGGTATCGGGCATGGAGTCGAGGAACACGCCAAAATTCTCTTTTCGATTAGGGTATTGCCGGCCACCGTACCAGGCTATGTCCGGGTCCAGCAATAGTTGCTCCCGGGAAGCAATCCAATCCTTATCATAAGAAAAACTGAATGCTTTTCTACCTTTTGCCTGCTGGGCAGACAAAATTCCGATGCATCTTGGGGTGTCCATGCCTTTCCAGTGTGCATATACCCATATATCGGTTTTATCTGCCATTGCCTTTCTTTCCAATCAGTTTTAAATCCTGTAATTTTCTTCCAAACTCATCGTCGGCAGCCAGCTTCAGGAAATCGTCCTGCAAACCTAATACACGCAGCACGTTGAAATAAGCCCCTAAAGAAACACTGGGGTTTCCCTTCTCAATATGATACAGCGTAGAACGGTCAATATCTGCCCTTTCTGATACCTGAATAGTGGTCAGGTTCCGGCGCTTACGGGCCAGCTTGATGTTTTCTCCTACTGTTTCCAAGGTGTTATTGAATTTTGGCAGGAGTATTTGTTTCTTGGTTGGCACTTAATGTTGTTTACTATCATCAAATTTAATCATTTTGTTGATAATATACAACAAAATGTACTGATTGTAGAAAAGACCAAGCAACGGCGAATGCCTCAGAACTTGGAGAAAACGGCATAAAAAGTTGATAATTAAATAATTACAACATACTTCATTCAGGATCAGCCGGCGGCGCGGGGGGTCAGCGGGAGGAAAGGCGGGCGAGGCAGGTGGCGAGGCTGGGGCGCCAGGCGGGGATGGAGAGGAGGTAGGTCTGGCGGATGAGGGTTTTGTCGAGCAGGGAGTAGTGGGGGCGTTTGGCGGGTGTGGGGTATTGGCTCGTGGGGATGGGGTTGACGGTGCAGGGGCTGGCGGTGAGGTCGGGGTCGCGGATGGCGGTGAGGTCGCGGATGGCGGTAAGGTCGCGGATGGCGGTGAGGTCGCGGATGGCGAGGGCGAATTCGTACCAGCTGAGCTGGCCTTCGTTGCTGTAATGGAAGAGACCGGGGACGAAGGTGGGCGCGGTGATGATCTGGAGGATAGCGGCGGCGAGGTCGGCGGCGTAGGTGGGAGAACCGATCTGGTCGCTGACGACATTGATGGAGGGGCGTTCTTTCATCAGCCGGATCATGGTCTTGACGAAGTTGTTACCGAATTCGGAATATACCCAGGAGGTGCGGATGATGAGGGCGCCGTCGGGATGTTGCCGGAGGGCCTGGTGTTCGCCTTCGAGCTTGGAGGCGCCGTAGGTGTTGATGGGATGGGTGGGATCAGTTTCCTTCAGCGGGGTGGCGGACTGGCCGTCGAATACGTAGTCGGTGGAGATATGGATTAGCCGGGTTCCGGTGTTACGGCAGGCGGCTGCCAGCCAACCGACGGCGGTAGCGTTGATCTGAAACGCCTTATCTTTTTCGGACTCGGCCTTGTCGACGGCGGTGTAGGCGGCGCAGTTGATGCACCAGGCGGGTTGTTCGCGGGTGATGGTCGCGGTTATTTTCTCCGGGTTGTCGATGTCGAGGGTAGTGCGGTCATGGAAGGAGAATGCGAATTGGGGGAAGGCGGGGGCGAGTTCCTGGAGTTCGCGGCCCAGTTGGCCATTCGCACCGGTGACAAGAATTTTTGGGGGTTGCATGTTATTGAAAATTATTCCGGCAGTTGGCGAATAGGGGCAGGTCGAGGTCTTTTGGCGAAACGATGGATTTGTCGGCGGGGACTTGCCAGTCGATGTTTAGTACCGGGTCGTCAAAGCGGATGCCGCCTTCGCTTTCCTTGTGATAAAAAGAATCGCATTTATAAGATACTTCGGCGGTCTCGCTTAGCACGGAGAAGCCGTGGGCGAAGCCGCGGGGTACAAGCAATTGGCGGCGGTTGTCAGCGGTCAATTCGACGCTGATCCATTTCCCATAGGACGGTGAATTTTTACGAAGATCGATGGCTACGTCGAGGATTCTCCCCCGGAGTACGCGGACGAGCTTGCATTGGGCATGCGGGTCGAGTTGATAGTGCAGGCCACGGATCACGCCATAGGTCGAAAAGGATTGATTGTCCTGGACAAAGCGATTGGTGATCCCTTCCTTATGAAAAGTCTGTTCGTTGTATGATTCAAAAAAGTGTCCGCGGTCGTCTTTATAGACGGCGGGTTCGAAGATCAGCAGTCCTGAAATATCGGTTGTGATGAACGGCATAGTTATCTTTTAACGTATTGCTCCGCATAATAGTTCTGGTAGTCGCCGGAAGTGACGGCCCTGACCCAGTCCTGGTTCGCGAGGTACCAGTCGACGGTCTTTTCCAGTCCTTCTTCGAATTGGAGGGAGGGCATCCAGCCCAGCTCTTTGTTTAGTTTTGTCGCATCGATGGCATAGCGGAGATCGTGGCCGGGCCGGTCTTTTACATAGGTGATCAGGCTGGCCGACTCGCCGGGGGGGCGGCTCAGTTTTTTATCCATGAGCCCGCAGAGCAGGTGGACGATGTCGATATTTTTCCATTCGTTGAAGCCGCCGATATTGTATTTCTCGCCGGTCCTTCCCTGGTGAAAGATGGTGTCGATGGCGCGGGCATGGTCTTCGACGAAGAGCCAGTCGCGGACGTTTTCCCCTTTGCCGTAGACGGGCAGCGGTTTATGATGAAGGATATTATTGATCATCAGGGGGATGAGTTTTTCCGGAAAATGGTTGGACCCATAGTTATTGGAGCAGTTGGAGAGGATGACGGGCAGGCCGTAGGTATGGTGCCAGGCCATGACAAAATGATCGGAGGAAGCTTTGGAAGCGGAGTAAGGTGACCGGGGGTCGTAGGGTGTTTCTTCGGTGAAGAATCCTTCGGCGCCGAGTGAACCATAAACTTCGTCGGTGGATACATGATAGAAGAGCTTGCCTTCAAACTCTTTTTTCCAGGCGGCGTGGGCGGTGTGGAGGAGGGTGGCGGTGCCGAGCACGTTGGTGCGGACAAAGGCAAGCGGGTCCATGATGGAACGATCGACATGGCTTTCAGCGGCGAGGTGGATGACGGCTTCGAAATGATATTTTGCAAAGAGTTCCCGGATGCGTGCCTCGTTGGTGATATCGGCTTTTTCAAAGTGGTAGTTTGGCGCCGATTCGACGTCTTTCAGATTGGCCAGGTTGCCGGCATAGGTCAGGGCGTCGACATTAATGATCCGGTATTCGGGGTATTTGGTGACGAAGAGCCGGACCACGTGCGAGCCGATAAAGCCGGCCCCGCCGGTAACCATAATAATTTTTTGGGGGATAGTTTTTTGGAATGTAGCCATTACAGACTCCAATATTTTCTGTTAGTAATTTTATTTTTATAGGTTCCTTTCAGGTCGGCGATCAGGGCGCCTTCGCGGGTAACGGAGGTGAACCAGGCATCGTCGAGGTCCTTGTACTGGTCATGGGGCACGGTGACGATCACGGCGTCGTAGTCTTTTGCGACTTCGCGGGCGAGGTGCAGGCCGTATTCTTCGTGTACTTCTTCTTCGATGGCGTAGGGATCTTCGACATCCACTTTTATATTAAAGGCGAGCAGTTCTTTGACGGCGTCTACGATGCGGGAATTGCGGATATCGCTGACGTTTTCTTTAAAGGTCACGCCTTTTACGAGCACTTTTGGTTCGTTGGAGATCCGCAGGACGTGGGTAATGATCTTGCGGGCCACGTATTTGGCCATATCGTCATTGATATAGCGTGAGGAGGCGATGACTTTTGACTCATAGCCAAGCGCCGCGGCTTTATAGGTGAGGTAATAGGGGTCGATGCCGATGCAGTGTCCGCCTACGAGACCGGGTTGAAATTTGAGGAAGTTCCATTTGGTGGCGGCGGCTTCGATGACATCATATGTATTGATGGACATGCGGTCGAAGATAAGGGATAATTCGTTCATCAGGGCGATATTGAGATCGCGCTGGGTGTTCTCTATTATCTTGCTTGCCTCGGCTACTTTGATTGACGGCGCGCGGTGTACGCCGGCGTCGACGACGAGGGAGTATGTTTTGGCCACTTCGTCGAGGGCGAGGGGGGTATTACCGGATACGACTTTGACGACGGTGCGGAGGGTATGTTTTTTATCGCCGGGGTTTATGCGTTCGGGGGAGTAGCCGATGTTGAAGTCGCCGTTCTGCAGGGACAGGCCGGAGGTCTGTTCGAGGATGGGAAGACAGTCTTCTTCGGTACAGCCGGGATAGGTGGTGGATTCATAGACGACGTAGTCGCCCTTTTTTAACGCCGAGCCTACGGTGGTAGAGGCGCCGATAAGGGGTTGGAGGTTGGGGACATTGTATTTATCGACGGGGGTTGGCACGGCGACGATAAAAAAGCGGGCTTGTTTCAGCATTTCGAGATCGTCAGTGAAAATGATATCGCGGTCTTTGAATTCGGAGGCGTCGACTTCTTTGCTGGGGTCGATGGCGTTGCGCATCATATCGATGCGTTTTGCATTGATGTCGAATCCGATTACGGAGAGCTTCCGGGCGAACTCGAGGGCGATGGGCAATCCCACGTAGCCGAGCCCGATGACGGCCAGTTTTGCCCGCCGGTCAATCAGGTCATCGTAAATCTTTGCTTGCTGCATAGTAGGGTATATTGGAATTAACTTCTGCTGATAAATTCTTTTGGTAGCCGGGTCCATTCTTCAGGGGGGAGGGACTTGAAGTATTCATAGGTGACTTTGAGGCCTTCGCGGCGTTCCACTTTGGGTTCCCAGCCGAGGAGTTTGCGGGCGCGGGCGATATCGGGCCGGCGTTGTTTCGGATCGTCTTCGGGCAGGGGCCGGTAGACGATCTTTTGTGTCGTCCCGGTGAGGGCGATGACTTCTTCGGCGAATTGCCTCAGCGTGATCTCCGAGGGGTTGCCGATATTGACGGGAAGATGGTAATCGCTAAGCAGGAGGCGGTAGATGCCTTCTACCAGGTCGTCGACAAAGCAGAAAGAGCGGGTCTGACTGCCGTCGCCGAATACGGTGAGGTCTTCGCCGCGGAGGGCCTGGCCGATAAACGCCGGCAGGGCGCGGCCGTCGTTGAGGCGCATGCGGGGGCCGTAGGTATTGAAGATTCGGACGATACGGGTTTCGAGGTGATGAAAATTATGATAGGCCATGGTCATGGCCTCCTGGAAGCGTTTGGCCTCGTCGTACACGCCGCGGGGGCCGACGGGGTTGACATTGCCCCAGTATTCTTCCGGTTGCGGATGGACGAGGGGGTCGCCATAGATCTCGGAGGTAGAGGCTACGAGGATGCGGGCGTTTTTTGTTTTTGCGAGTCCGAGGCAGTTATGGGTACCCAGCGATCCGACCTTGAGGGTCTGGATGGGGATCTTGAGATAGTCGATGGGGCTGGCTGGTGAGGCAAAATGCAGGATATATTTCAATTCCCCGGGAACATGGATGAATTTGCTGACGTCGTGATGATAAAATTCGAAATGTTCCAGCTTAAAGAGGTGTTCGATGTTCCGGAGATCGCCGGTGATGAGATTGTCCATGCCGATGACATGGTATCCTTCCCGGATGAATCGGTCGCACAGATGCGACCCCAGGAATCCTGCTGCACCGGTGATCAATACGCGCTCTTTGCTCATGGCTGGATAGGTTATTATTTGTTTGGCTTTGCGGGGTTTGAGGGGTTTCCGGGATTTCCGGGGTTTCCGGGGTTTCCGGGGTTTGAGGGGTTTGAGGGGTTTCCGGGATTTCCGGGGTTTGAAGGGGCGCGGCCGATGCTTTCGTAATAGAAGCCCAGTTCACGGATGGCTGCGATATCGAATAAATTACGACCATCGAAGATGACTTTGTTTTTCAGGGAGGTGACGATCTTCAGGAAATTGGGGGTCCTGAATTCGTTCCATTCGGTGGCGATGATCAGGGCGTCGGCGCGGTCGAGGCAATCGTATTGGTTATCGGCGTAAGCGACTTTGTCGCCGATGAGCTGTCGCACATTATTCATGGCTTCGGGGTCGAATACGCTCAAGGTAGCGCCTTCGTTTACGAGGGCATCGATCATATAGAGGGCCGGGGCTTCGCGGATATCGTCGGTATTGGGTTTGAAGGCCAGTCCCCAGAGGGCGAAATGTTTTCCTTTCAGGTTTCCGGAAAAGTAGCTTTTTATTTTTGGCAGAAGGTGGAGCTTCTGCTTATCGTTGACGTCCATGACGGCGTTGAGGATCTTAAAATCGTAGCTGACTTCCTGGGAGGATTTGACCAGGGCCTGGACGTCTTTCGGGAAGCAGCTGCCGCCGTAGCCGATGCCGGGGAAAAGGAAGCGTTTGCCGATGCGTTCGTCGCTGCCGATACCTCTTCTGACCATGTCTACGTCGGCGCCGAGGCGTTCGCAGAGCAGGGCCACTTCGTTCATAAAAGTGATCTTGGTGGCGAGGAAGGAATTGGCGGCATATTTGGTAAGCTCGGCGGAGCGCTCGTCCATAAAAATAACCGGGTTGCCCTGGCGGACGAAGGGGCTGTAGAGATCTCCCATGACTTTGCGGGCTCTTTCGGAGGAGGCTCCGATGACGACGCGGTCGGGTTTCATAAAATCGTCTACGGCGACGCCTTCGCGGAGAAATTCGGGGTTGGAAACGACGTCGAATTCGCCTTTGTAATTTTTGGCGACGGCGGTGTAAACTTTTTCGGCGGTGCCGACGGGGACGGTGCTTTTATCGACGATGACCTTATAGTCTTTGAGGAGGCGGCCGAGCTGGTCGGAGACGCCGAGGATATATTTCAGATCGGCGGAGCCGTCTTCGCCGGGGGGTGTAGGCAGGGCGAGGAAGATGATCTGGGCGTCTTTGATGCCTTCTTCCAGGTTGGTGGTGAATTTCAGCCGTTCTTCTTTGAGATTGCGGAGGAAGAGCTTCTCCAGGCCGGGTTCATAGATGGTGATCTGGCCGTTGGTCAATTTCTGCACTTTGTTTTCGTCTATATCCACGCAGCAAACGTCATTGCCGGTCTCCGCAAAACAGGTTCCTGTAACGAGTCCAACATATCCGGTGCCAATCACAGCAATTTTCATAATGATGCTTTAGGTTTTATTTTTTATCAACGTATTCGAGGACTGCGGTGCTGATGGCATGCAATTGTTCCTGGTCCAGTTCTGTGTGCATAGGGAGGGAAATCACCCTTTCTGTCAACCAGTCCGTGGTTGGCAGGTGGTAATTGCCACCGCCGGAAGCGGCGAACATCTGCTGCCGGTGGGCGGGTACGGGATAATAGATCATCGACGGAATCTGGCGGCTTGCCAGGTATTCATTCAGTCCGTTGCGGTCGACTCCTTCGAGGAGCAGGGTATATTGGTGAAAAACGTGATGGCTGTATGGCGCGCGGTAGGGCGTCGTTATCTTCGGGTGAGCTGCGAAAGCGTTATCGTAGTAATCGGCGGCTGAGCGTCTGGCCCTGATGTATTCATCGAGCCTTTTCAGCTTGACATTGAGGACGGCGGCCTGGATGGTGTCCAGGCGACTGTTACAGCCTACCATTTCATGATAATAGCGCCGGCTCTGCCCATGGTTAGCAATCATTTTCAACCGCGTAGCTAACGTGTCATCATCTGTAAATATTGCTCCGCCGTCGCCGTAACACCCTAAATTCTTGGATGGGAAAAAGGAGGTGGCGCCGATGGTGCCGATGGAGCCGGTCTTTTTGGTGTTGCCGTCGGAAAAGGTATAGTCGCTGCCGATGGCCTGGGCGTTGTCTTCGATGACGAAGAGGTTATGTCGTTTGGCGATGTCCATCATCTCCTGCATCGGGGCGGCGTGGCCGTAGAGGTGGACGGGGACGATGGCCTTTGTCTTTGGGGTGATGGCGGCTTCCAGCGCGGCGGGGTCCATGCAAAAGCTGCGGGGGTCGACGTCGACAAAGACGGGTTTTAGCCGGAGGAGGGCCACGACTTCGGTGGTGGCGATATAGGTAAAGGAGGGGGTGATGACTTCGTCGCCGGGTTGCAGGTCCAGGGCCATCATGGCGATCTGGAGGGCGTCGGTGCCATTGGCGCAGGGGATGACGTGCCGGGAACCGGTATAGGCAGAAAGGCCGGCCGCGAAATCGGCGACAGGTTTGCCGTTGATAAACGCTACGCTGTCCAGCACCTCTGCGATGGCTGAATCGACTTCACTCTTTATTTTTGTATATTGCTGCTTCAGATCTACCATTTGGATGGGCCGCATACTCTCTCCGGATTTAATATATAATCCGCCACCGGTGGATTAAATTGGGCACAAACCTACTGCAAAATTGTGGTTTATCCAATGCCACAAACAGGTGATGCGGGCATGCGTGACTGATGCCCTTCGGGCTGGCGGGTGCGGGTTGGCTGCTGCGGCCGGGGTTAGCCGTTTCGGGTGCGTTAGCCGTTGCGGGCGCGGTTAGCTGCTGCGAGCGGGTTAGCCGTTTCGGCTGAGCTAGCCGTTGCGGGTGCGGTTATTTTTAATTTTGTTTAAATAAGGGAAGTTGAGCATTATCTTTTATCATGTTTTTTTATGGTTCTACAAAGTGGGTATCCGGCTGGTGGCGCCCTGGAATGGGAAGGCGAAGGCGTGGCTGGATGGGCGAAAGGGCATTTTTAGCCGGATAAGGGCTGAGATGGAGGTGGTAACCCGTAAAGGTCCCGTCATCTGGATGCATTGTTCTTCTCTCGGGGAATTCGAGCAGGGCAGACCGGTAATCGAAGGGTTGCGGCGGCAAACGCCGGGCGCCCGGATCGTGCTGACTTTTTTTTCGCCTTCGGGATATGTCGCCAAAAAGGATTACGCCGGGGCGGATCATATTTTTTATCTGCCGCTGGACAGTCCGGGGAATGCCCGGCAGTTCATCGACCTGGTGAAGCCTACGCTGGTGTTGTGGGTCAAATACGATTACTGGTATTATTTCCTGGTGGAGCTGAAGAAAAGGAATATCCCCGTGTTGTTGATCTCGGGTGTCTTTCGCGCGGACCAGCCTTTTTTTAAGTGGTATGGGCGGCTGTATCGGTACATGCTGGAAAGCTTTACCCATCTTTTTGTTCAGACCGAA
>Ga0302179_10000525_pt1 | contig 25249 bp, 18 predicted proteins | sample I_Palsa_E3_1_FD_198788 | JGI IMG/M metagenome (GOLD analysis project Ga0302179, IMG submission 198788) | Peat permafrost microbial communities from Stordalen Mire near Abisko, Sweden - I_Palsa_E3_1 | ecosystem: Environmental > Terrestrial > Soil > Palsa > Peat permafrost | place: Sweden...
CTCGGCGGTGATGCCGGCCGAGACCAGCCGGTCCTCGAGCTTGGGCACGGAAAGCAGTACGTCGCGTAGCGGCAGCCCCGCGCCGACGGCCCGATCACCCGCCTCGGCCACCAGGTCGTGCGCCTGGGCCGCGCCCAGGATCCCGGCCAGCAGCGAGGTGAGGTTCTCCGCGAGCGGCAGGCCCTTGGTCGCGGCCAGATTGGCGGCCATCCGCGAGGTGTCCACGGTGAGCCCGGACAGCAGTTCGGCCGCCCAGCTCGAAGCCGACCCGGTCAGCCGCAGCAGGGCCGTCAGCGGCTCCCATTCCGCGTGCCACGCGCCGGCCGCGCGCTGATGCTCCTGTTCAGCGGCGGCGACGAGGGTGGCAAGCAGCCCGGGTACCTGCCGGGTGCAGCCGAGGATGGCGATCGAGGCGACCGGGTTGTGCTTGTTCGGCATCGCGGAGGAGCCGCCACGGCGCGGCGCCGAGGCCGGGCTGGCCCCCGTACCCTGCGCCGCGCGCCTGTTCGGAGCGGCCGCGCCCTCGCTGACCTCGCCGACCTCGGACTGGGCCAGCAGCGTGACGTCCCGGGCGATCTTGCCGAGCGCTGCCGTGGTCCGGGCCAGCGCCGCGCCCAGGTCGATGATCCGCAGGCGGTCGGTGTGCCACGGCAGCACGGGCAGGGCCAGGTCGAGTTCGCTCGCGAGCAAGGCCGCAACCTGACGGCCGCGATCGCCGAGCGAGGCGAGCGTGCCTGCCGCGCCGCCGAACTGCACGGCCAGCCGCCGGGAACTAACCACCGCCAGCCCTTCGCGGGCCTCGTCCATGCCGGTCATCCAGCCCGCGGCGACCAGGCCGAAGGTCACAGGCACCGCCTGCTGCAGCAGCGTCCTGCCGATCATGATCGTAGACCGGTGCTGGCTGGCCAGCCCAGCGGCGGCGTCAGCGGCCCTGGCCAGGTCGGGCAGGATGACGTCGATCGCCCGCTTGGCGAGCAGCATCGCGGCGGTATCCACGATGTCCTGGCTGGTAGCGCCGTGATGCACCGCGCTGACGGCCGCCTGGGGGACCCGCCGCGCCAGCTCGCGGGCCAACCCAGGGACCGGATTACCGGTCAGCGCCGCGAGCTCGCCGAGCTCGTCGACGTCGAAATTGACCGCCCGGGCTGTGGCCGTGACCGCTTCCCCCGCGCCCGCGGGGGCCATCCCGGCCTGCTCGAGCGCCCGGGCGAGCGCGGCCTCGGTGTCCAGCATCGCTTGCAGCCAGGCGGTGTCATCGGCCTCGACGCCGCCCCTGGCGAAAACCCCCCCGAACAGCCCCCGCACGTTCGGCTGCTTGTGGTCAGGCATGTCCGAGATCAGTCCTCTCCCGTATCCGGCTCACCACGATAGACTCCCGGACTCGTCTGTATAGCCACCAACGCTTCAGCCGTTAGGTTCGATGATTTATGGTCTGAATCATGACCGAGCATGCATCGCGCGATTCCCGCCCTCTTCAGCGCCGACACCTTGTCACCGAGATCCCAGGGCCCGTCTCACTTGAGCTACAGGCCAGGCGCGAGCGGGCGGTGGCCCGCGGGGTCAGTTCCTCGCTGCCGGTGTTCGTCACCGATGCCGGCGGCGGCGTGATCGTGGATGCCGACGGCAACACGCTGATCGACTTCGGCGCCGGGATCGCGGTGGTCTCGGTGGGGAACGCGGCTCCCCGGGTAGCCGCACGGGTAGCCGAGCAGGCGGCCAGGTTCACCCACACCTGCTTCATGGTGACGCCCTACGAAGGCTACGTCGAGGTCTGCGAAGAGCTGGCGCGCCGGACACCGGGGACCTACGAGAAGCGCTCCGGGCTGTTCAACTCCGGCGCGGAAGCCGTCGAGAACGCGGTGAAGATTGCCCGGCACGCCACCGGGCGGCAGGCCGTGGTCGCATTCGACCACGCCTACCACGGGCGGACCAACCTCACCATGGCACTGACCGCGAAGAACATGCCCTACAAGGATAAGTTCGGCCCCTTCGCGGGTGAGATCTACCGGATGCCGATGGCCTACCCGCTGCGCTGGCCAGGCGGCCGCGAGGCCTGTGAGGCGAACGCGCTCGACACGGTGAAAAGCCTGATTCATACCCAGGTGGGCGAGGAAAACGTGGCGGCCGTGATCATCGAGCCGATCCAGGGCGAGGGCGGGTTCGTCGTGCCGCCCGACGGATTCCTGCCCGGGCTGGCCGAGTTCTGCCGCGAGCACGGGATCGTCTTCATCGCGGACGAGATCCAGACCGGGTTCTGCCGTACCGGCGACTGGTTCGCCTGCGAGCACGAGGACGTCGTCCCGGATCTGGTCACCACGGCCAAGGGCATCGCGGGCGGGCTGCCGCTGGGCGCCGTCACCGGGCGCGCAGAAATCATGGACTCCGTCCACGTGGGCGGCCTCGGCGGGACGTACGGCGGTAACCCGGTGGCCTGCGCGGCGGCGCTCGGCGCGATCGAGACCATGGTCTCTGAAGATCTCGCCGGGCGGGCGCGCCGGATCAGCGAGGTGATGCTGCCGCGCCTGCACAAGCTGGCAGAGACCTACCCGGTGATCGCCGACGTACGGGGCCGCGGCGCGATGCTCGCGATCGAGCTGACCAGGCCGGGAACGCTTGACCCCGACCCCGCCACCACCACGGCGGTCTCCCGGGCCTGCCACCAGGCCGGGCTGGTGACGCTGACCTGCGGGACGTTTGGCAACGTGATCCGTTTCCTGCCGCCGCTTGTGATAAGCGAGGACCTGCTGGACGAGGGACTGTCCATCCTCGAAGACGCCTTCGCGGCGGTCTGACGGCGATGGCCCATTCAGCGGCGGCCCAGCGAAAACTGGCCCAGCGAAAACTAGCCCAGCGACTAGCACCGAGGAAGACGGCCAGCCGGCAGGAGGAGCTTGGCCGGCTGGTCACGGCGGCCAAGGCGAAGCCGTTCTGGCTGGACCGGCCCGACGCCCCTGAAGCCCGCGAGCCGGTCCACGGCGACCGAGCGTGCGACCTTGCGGTGATCGGCGGCGGGTTCACCGGACTGTGGACCGCCCTGCTGGCCAAAGAGGCCAATCCGGGCCGATCCGTGCTGGTGATCGAGGGCAACCGGGTGGGCTGGGCCGCCAGCGGCCGCAACGGCGGCTTCTGCGACGCGAGCCTTACCCACGGCGCCGCCAACGGGCGCGAGAGGTTCCCGGCCGAATTCACCACACTGCAGCGTCTGGGCATGGAGAACCTGAACGCGATCGAGACCGCGCTCGGCCGGCACGGCATCGACTGCGGCTTCGAGCGGACCGGCTCCATCGAAGTAGCCACCGAGGATCACCAGGTGGACGAACTCCGCGAGACCGCGGAAACCGACAGGGGCGTCTTCCTCGACGCCGGCGCGATGCGAGCCGAGGTGAACTCTCCCACCTACCTGGCGGGCAGGTGGGATAAGGACGGAGCCACGCTGGTCAACCCGGCCAGGCTCGCCTGGGGGCTGGCCGCCGCCTGCGAGCGGATCGGCGTCCGCATCGCCGAGCGCACGCCCGCCACCGGCCTGGCCGACGACGCGGACGGCGTGACGGTGCGGACCTCCGATGGCGTGGTACGGGCCAAAAAGGTCGCGCTCGGTACCAATGCGTTCCCCTCCCTGGTGCGCCGGCTGCGCCCCTACATCGTGCCGGTCTATGACTACGTGCTGGTGACCGAGCCCCTCACGGCGGCCCAGCTCGCCGAGATCGGATGGCGGAACCGGCAGGGTATCGGCGACGTGGGAAACCAGTTCCACTACTACCGCCTCACCGAGGACAACAGGATCCTGTGGGGCGGTTACGACGCGATCTACCATTTCGGCCACCATGTCCGGATGGCCTACGATCAGCGGCCCGCCACCTTCGTCAAGCTCGCCGACCACTTCTTCACCACGTTCCCGCAGCTGGAAGGCATCGGGTTCAGCCACCGCTGGGGCGGCGCGATCGATACCTGCAGCCGGTTCTGCGCGTTCTTCGGGACCGCGCACCACGGCCGCGTCGCGTACGCGCTCGGGTACACCGGGCTCGGCGTGGGCGCGAGCAGGTTCGGCGCCCGGGTCATGCTCGACCTGCTGACCGGCGAGCGGACGGAGCTGACCGAGCTGGAACTCGTCCGCAGCAAGCCGATTCCTTTCCCGCCCGAGCCCTTCGCCTACCTGGGCGTTCAGGCCACCCGCTGGTCCCTGGCCCAAGCCGACCGCCAGTCCGGCCGCAGGAACCTGTGGCTGCGGGCCCTGGACGCGGCCGGCCTGGGCTATGACTCCTAGGCCGTGACCCGGACATTTCCTTCTGTCGCCGCCACGCCGGCCGAACGACGAGCGGTCCGGGCGGGCGATAACATCATCGCCCGGCCTGACGTCGTGATGGACCGTGCCTTCACGGTGGCCGCCGGGCCTGCGGCGGTATGGCCGTGGATCATCCAGCTCGGCAAGAAGCGGGCAGGTTGGTACCTGCCTGGCGTCGTTGAGCGTTTCCTGCCGCGAAAGGGTCGGGCAGTGCGTGACATCCAGCCGGCCTTTCAGCAGCTGCAAGCCGGTGACGTCATTCCCGACTACGGCGGCCCGAACGCCACCTTCGAGGTCGCGACGGTGAAACCGCCGTCCGCGCTGGTCTACCGCTCCGTCCGCGGGCGGATCAGCCTGACCTGGTCGCTCACGCTGGTCCCGCTCCCGGCGCCGGGTCCGATGGCTGGCGGACACACCCGCGTGCACCTGCGGCTGCGGATGGGGCCGGTGCGGCGCAAATGGCTCGCGGGTACCGCAGGCGAGCTCGTCGACTTCCTGACCATCGCGGGGATGGCGGCTGGGCTCAAGGAACGACTGGAGGCCGCTCCGTCACGGGGACACCGGAGTGCTGATTGAATTGAGCGGACTCGGCGCGGCGAATTCGACTCGGAAGACGTCCTGGCCGCCCGAAAGGGCCGTCTGGCCGCTGACCGGCCCAAGCTGGCCACTCTGGCTGCTCAGATAGGCATGCATGGCGCTGATGTACGCGGAGCTGCTCATGTGCGCGGCGTTACCGTTTACGGTCAGATCGGCGAACCGGAGCGGGAGGTCGGTGCTGACGCCTGGACCAATGTTCTCGAACCGCGCGACATCGATCGGCTCGATCGGCTGATCGATGGCAATAGACGCGATCGCTAGCACCAGCCGCGGGTCAACCTGTCCGGCGGTTAGCTGATTCTCGGCCGCTTGGGAGAGCTCGATCCGGGGGTTGTTCAGCAACGCGGTCCCGAAATTTCTGCGGTATGCCACGCCTGCGCGGAGCGCGGACTGGTACGCCAGGGCGCCGTGGGATGCGATCAGGCGGATGGTGATCTCCGCAGCCCCGGAGCCAATGGTCGCGAGGACATCTGGTGCCCAGGCGGCGTCAATGCTGCTGCCGAACATACTACGGACGGCCGCCGTCACGACGACCACAGCCGAGGCGACGGGAGGATTCGACGTCGGCTCGAGCACCAGCAGCTTGCCAGCAGGGAACCCGTCTGCCCTGAGCGCAGTGCACATCTGCTGATCGCATGACACGACGTCATCCCGGTTAATTTGCTGGCCGACCCAGCTTGCCGCCTGAGCGCGCGTCTGGACCTCCTGGCGCTGCAGGGCGGCGGCACCAGGCGCGCCGTTCCCGCTTGAGGAGTCCGCGATATACAGGGACACCGCGGTGGCCAGGGACCCGACCGCGATAAGGACGAGGAAGAAGGCGGCGACGCGAACCCAGCCGAAACGCTGACTGCCCGGTACCGTCCGCCCGCTCTCCTCCGGCGGCACGGGCCGGGCCTGTACGGCCACAGCTGGCTTGTGGTGGGCTTGCACCTTCCCGTTAGGCCGGGACTTGAGCGCGGGCTCCAGCTTTGCCGCATGCCCAGGCTTGACAGCTGACCTCGGCCTACCGATGCCCTCAGTCTTTACTGCATACCCATCCTTAACGTTACGCCCCGGCTCAACTACCGGCTCATCCTTAGCGGCGTGCTCAGGCTTAGCGGCGTGCTCAGGCTTAGCGGCGTGCTCAGGCTTAGCGGCGTGCTCAGGCTTAGCGGCGTGCTCAGGCTTAGCGGCGTGCTCAGGCTTAGCGGCATGCTCAGGCTTAGCGGCATGCTCAGGCTTAGCGGCATGCTCAGGCTTAACATGGCTTTTCCGGTTGCCATTGGCTTTTTTGGTCTTTTCGCCGACGGGACTCATGACGCTCCCTGCCGACTCTGCTGCGGTACCGCGCCGCGGCGGCTCAGTCGAAGGCTCCTTGTCCGCCGCGGTCGTCCCCGCCCGCTCAGCCCTTACCGCGGCCTGTATACGCTGCCGTATTTCCTCTGACAACACAGGTGCTGCTGAAGGCGCTGACCCGCCTCGGGCCGCACCTCGCACACGCTGAGGCAGGTGCCGACTGCGGTCTTCATCTCCCATACCGTCCAAACCCCCTGCTCGGCACGCACACCGGGACGTTGCGAACCGCACGGTATAGCGCAGCACAGGATCAACAGCTATTCAAGCGGGATTACGAATTGTGATAGGGAATATGCTGTATCGACCCAGGACGGGGCACCGCCTCCTTGCTGCCGCGTGCGACCAGGGATACTTTCTGGGCAAAAATTCACCGAACACCCTTCGTTCGCAGGGACCTACCGTTACCGTCTGGTTTGCGGTGTCTCTATTCGTACAGCAGCGTTGCGTCAAGTGACACTTTCAGTACATTAAGTGAGCTGCGAGGGGGGTTAATGGTGCGCCCCCTTGGTATGCCTCTGATCTCAGGCAGGTGCCACTATGGAGCTTGGCCCAGCGACTCGGCAGTCGGCGGAGCCTTCCACGTCGGCGAGGGCCTTCCCGGAAGCAGGGAGCGATGCCTCGCGGCTCCCAGCAGAGACGACTGCCGCCTCGCACCGGGTGACCCGCTCTGCCAGGCTGCGCTTCCCTGGCAGCTGGCCGCTGGCAGTCGTACTTACTGTGCAGGCACTCCTTTCGCTCTGGCTGGTTCGGGCCGACACGGCATTCGAGGACGAAGCGACATACCTGTGGGCCGGGCATCTGGAGTGGGCGCACCTGCTACATGGCACCCCACTACCGCCGTTCCCTTCGTACTTCTCCGGATCGCCGGTCATCTATCCGCCACTTGGTGCCCTGGCAGATAGTGTCGGGGGCCTGACCGCGGCGCGCATCTTGTCCTTGGTGTTCATGCTGGGGGCAACCGTCACGCTGTGGTCCATTACTGACCGGCTGCACGGGCAGCGGTCCGCATTCTTTGCGACCGCGTTGTTCGCCGCCCTCGGCCCGACGCTGCATCTGGGCGCGTTCGCCACCTACGACGCCATGTCGGTGTTCCTGGTGGCACTGGCGGCCTGGCTGGTGGTCAGGGCCGGCGATCGGCAGGACGCGACCGTCTGGATGCTGGCGGCTGCGTTCACCCTGGCGGTCGCCAATGCGACGTCGTACTCATCCGCACTGTTCGACCCCATCGTGATCCTGCTCGCCTTGGCCGTCGCTTTTCCGAAGCCGGGTGGCAAGCTCGCCGCCGGTCGTGCCGTGGCCCTCCTGGCCATCGTGGCTCTGCTGGTCACGCTGGGACTGCTGATCGGCGGAAGCCGCTACCTAAACGGGGTGGAACAAACAACGCTGGCCCGGGTCGGCGGTACGGACACCATGCTGTCCGTTCTCGCCAGTTCCTGGTCCTGGACCGCTGTTATCGTCGTTGCCGCACTGGGCGGCGTTATCGCCAGCTGGATCAGCCAACCACGACACGCTCGGACGTGGCGGCTGACGCTGTTGGCCGCGGCTGCTCTGCTCGTGCCTATCGAGCAAGCGAGCCTGCACACCACCGCGTCGCTGAACAAGCACATGGATCTGGGTGCCTGGTTCGCTGCCATCGCCGCAGGCTACGCGGTAGACAGGTTCATCGCGGCAGCGCCCGCGGGCAACATGCGAGCCATCACGGGCGGGGCCTGTGTGATCGCGCTTTCCTTCCCGATCTCGCTCGGCGCCGCCCAGTCACATGCGTTCTCCACCAGCTGGCCCAACTCCTCCGCCTTTATAGCGATCTTCGGCCCGCTCGCGGACCACGAGACCGGACACTTGCTGGTCGAAGACCCCTCTATCGCGGAGTATTACCTGCACGTCGGGAGTCAGTGGAAGCAATGGTCTAGCACACGGAACATCATCCTGCCGTCGGGAGCCCCTACCGGAGGCCCGAGCGATAAGGCAGGGATTGTCGGACCGGGCAACGCTGGCACCTTCGCCTTGCACATCAACGAACACTACTTTTCCCTGGTAGCGCTGAACTTCTCCGACACGGTGCCACTGGACAAGGACATCGCCGCCGACCTAAATCGCAGCAATTACCACGTCATCCAGATCGTTCCCTACGGCGCCGGCCCGAGTGGGCCGACGCCAGGTACCTACGTCATCTGGCGATACGAGCCACCGTCGTGAGCAGCCCGCAGGCTCCTAACGGGACGATCACGAGACCGGTTACTCTCGCAGACAAACAGCATCAGCGCTGCCGCCTAGTGCCGCCGGCACCTCCGGATGACGTTGAGAAATACTCCTACATCCAGCGGAACCTGCCGTACCTGACGACGGTAATCCTCATCGGTTCGAGCTGTCTCATCTTCAGCCAGCTCAGGTTCGAGGCACACGACCTCGCGCTGTCGCCATTCCTGGTCTTCACCGCCACCTACGTCATCTACCAGGCGATCAGCCTGCCGGTTAACTTCGCCGGAGCCGGGTTCGACCTCGCCGCACACCAGGCGCGCATCGGAGCGTGGCACCCGACGTCCTATCCGGATGTGGATCTCTACCTGCCCATCTGCGGCGAGCCGATCGAGTTGCTCCGAAACACCTGGATCGCCGTGCTGGGTCTCATCGAGGACTACGCGGGCCAGGCGAGGGCCTACGTCCTGGACGACGGGCCGTCCAGCGAGGCCCAGTCGATGGCCGAGTCCTTCGGCTTCTGCTACATCCACCGGCCCGACTGGCCCGCCGGGAAGAAGGCCGGAAACCTGCGCTACGCCTTCTCCCAGACGAGCGCTGAATACCTGGTCATCCTGGACGCGGACTTCGCACCGCGCCGCGACTTCCTCGCCGAGACGCTTCCCTACCTGGACGATCCCGCGATCGCGATCGTCCAGACCCCCCAGTACTTCAGGAGCAGCCCCGCGCAGACATGGATCGAGCGGGCCGCCGGCCCCATCCAGGAGGTGTTCTACCGGACGGTCCAGGTGGCCCGCAACCGGCTGGACGCGGCCGTCTGCTGCGGTACCTCCGCCGTCTACCGGCGGGCCGCGCTGGAGCCCTACGGCGGTCCCACCCTCATCCCCTACGCCGAGGACGTGCATACCGGGCTTGATGTGCGCCGGGCCGGCTGGTCCATGACCTACATCCCGATTCTGCTCTCGACCGGGATCTGCCCCGACAATCTCGACGCATTCGTGCGTCAGCAGTACCGCTGGTGCTCCGGGAACGTCGGCATCGTGTTCTCCCGGCGGCTGTGGGCCATACCCATGCGGCTGCCAGCCCGGCTGACCTATATCTCGGGATTCCTCTACTACGCCTACACCGCCCTGCTGACGTTCTTCGGACCCATCATCCCCATCGTCATGCTGGCTTTTCTCCCCGACCAGATCAGGCTGCGGAACTTCATCGCCCTACTCCCGGCGATGCTAACCGGGTTCGCGCTGTATCCCCTATGGCATCGGTCGCGTTACGGACCAGGGATCTGGCCGCTGGGTATCGCCCGCGGTTGGGCGCATGTGTTCGCCATCTGGGATGGCGCCCGGGGCAAGTCGATGAGCTGGCATCCGACCCGAACGCCGGGAAGCTCGCTGCGGCGCTTCCGGATCGGTGTCACGTGGTGGAGCGGTACCGCGGCAGTCGTCTGGCTGGTGCTGGCCCTCTGGCGAACGGTAACCCTCGGTTCCTTGCAGTTCGCGGTCCTGTTGTTCTTCGCCTTGCTTAATCTCGCGGTCGTGTGCCGCGTTATCTTTCCCGGGGGCAACGCAGCATGAGATCCCGCCTGGTGATGATCTTGGCTATCGCGCTCGCCGCGGCCGCCGTCGCCGCAGCGGGCGCCCGGCTGGCACGATCGTCCCCGCAGCACCCAGCGGCGGTGCATGCCTCCCTAGCGCCCACATTGGCCTCTTACCTCGGTGTCTTCGAGCCTGGGGTGCCGCCCGGTTACGGTGCGATCGCCAGTTTCACGCAGGCAGTGGGCAGGCAACCGAACCTCGTCGGGTATTACAGCGGCTGGGCGCAGCCGTTCGACACGTCATTCGCGGAGATGCTCCACAAGCACGGCGTTATCCCCTTCGTGCAGATCGATCCCACCGATGCCTCCGTCGCAGCGATCGCCGCCGGTACCTACGATGACTACCTGCGCTCCTATGCCGACAGCGTCCAGGATTTCGGCCACCCCGTGGTCATCGGCTTCGGGCACGAGATGAATGCACGCTGGTACCCGTGGGGGTACCGGCATGTCCCGGCGTCGACGTTCGTGGCGGCATGGCAGCACATCGTGACGCTATTTCGCCAAGAGGGCGCCGACAACGTGACCTGGTTGTGGACGCTTCAGGCCGATCAGAGTGCCACCGGCCCGGTCGCCTCATGGTGGCCCGGTGCGACGTACGTTAGCTGGGTCGGCATCGACGGCTACTACCGCCACCCCTCCGACACCTTCGCCAGCGTGTTCGGCAAGACCATTAATCAGGTCCGGGCGTTCACCGACAAGCCGGTCCTACTTTCGGAGACCGCCGTGGGACCCGAAGCCGGCCAGTTCGTTAAGATTCCGGACCTGTTCCACGGCATGGCGCTCTTCAACACACTCGGGCTGGTGTGGTTCGACAAGGACCAGCAGGGCGTCGCCGACGGCGGCCAGGACTGGCGGGTCGAAGGCAACTTCCAAGCCGAGGTCCAGTTCAAGCTGGGCATCAGCGAGGACCTAGCGCCAGAATCTCCGGGTGGTTAGGCCGGTGAACCGGAAGCTGCTCGGCAGCCAGCCTTCGCCGCAGAATGCCAGGCACTTCGGAGCAGCCGGGCATCTGGTCGATGTCGGGCTGCCGCAAGCTATGCCCGCCCCGAGTGCTCTCAGCCGGGACCACGATGGCCAGGTGCCGATCTCACGGCGCTCCGAGCAGCCTGGTTGGCGCCACCTGCCGGCCGCACGCTGGCCGCTGCTGGCGGTCCTGGCCGTACAATGCGCTCTGTCACTGCGGCTCATCTGGTCTGACACGGCATTTCAAGACGAGGCTCTCTACCTGCGGGCCGGGCACCTGGAATGGGCTCGCTGGCTGCACCAGGCGCCAATCCCGAACTTTGCCGCATACTTTTCCGGCGCGCCCGCGATCTACCCGCCACTGGGCGCTCTCGCGGACAGCGTTGGAGGCCTTGCTGCCGCTCGTATCCTGTCGCTGCTCTTCATGCTTGGGGTCACGAGCCTGCTGTGGGCCACGACCGCCCGGCTGTACGGGCAGCGGGCTGCACTGCTAGCCGCGGGACTGTTCGCTACCCTCGCTGGCACCCAGTTCCTCGGCGCTTTCGCGACCTTCGACGCGATGGCGTTGTTTCTGCTCGCTCTGGCCACATGGCTAGGTATCCGGTCTGCGGACTGCCGGTCCTGGACTAGGACAGCTCTTCTCACCACCGCCGGCGTCACCCTAGCCGCAGCTGACGCCGTGAAGTACGCAACTGCCCTGTTTACTCCGGTCGTACTCATTGGCGTGGCGGTAGCAGTATGGCGGCAGCACGGGGGCACTGCGTGGCTGACGGCTCTGGCGGCCATGCTTTGCTCCTGGCTCGTGCCGGTCTTCGCCGCCGTCGTCGCTGGCGGCCGGGAATACTGGCTGGGCATCACGACCAGCACCCTCTCCCGTCCACAGTCGAATGTCCCTGTGACGACCGTTCTGAAGAACGCGTACGTCTGGACAAGCCTGATTGTGGTCCTTGCTGTCCTTGGTGCGGTGCTGGCCGGCCGCAGCAAATCGCGCGGGAAATTTCTGCCAGCCCTCCTGGCGGCCGCCGCCCTACTCGTGCCGGCTGAGCAAGCCAGGATCCATACAACGGTGAGCCTGCAGAAGCATGTGGTGTTCGGCGCCTGGTTCGCCGCGATCGCAGCGGGCTACGCAATGGCCCGGCTGAGCAGAGTGGACCCTGGCCATGGCTGGGCAGCAGTTATGGCAATACCCATAGTCGCGTCCACGCTATTCGGCTCGATGGGACAGGCGGCCGCCCTTCATAATGTTTGGCCAAACGCCGCCGGGGTCGTCAACGCCCTTCACTCTGCAATCCGTTCTCACCCAGGCGAGTACCTGGCGGAGGACTATGACGTCGAGGCCTATTACCTGCGTGCTGAAGTTCCCTGGCAGCGTTGGTCAAGCACCTACTACTTCAGCTATCAAGGAATAAGCCCTGGAGCGTCCTCCTACACGACCGCGATCAACGATCATTATTTCTCGCTGGTGGTCCTCAACTTCAAAGACACCGTGACTACCGACGCCCAGATCACTGCCGACATGCGCCACGCGGGCGGCTATTACGTCCTAACGCGAACCGGCCAGTTCACCATCTGGGCATCACGGACACCGCTATCAAATCCGCAATCCGGGGGTAATCTTGACCGTCACTGAGCCCTTGATTGCTGAGCAGGTGCAGCAGATTTACCTGCCCCGACCACCTAAGGACCTGGAAAAGTACAAGTATTTCGGAAGCCCGCGCCGCTGGGTATTCGCGTGGTTGCTTATCGCATCCGCAGGCGTGCTGTACGGATACATCCACGTGGCCGAGCGCGCCTGGCTTCTCACGCCGCTTATGTGGCTGCTGCTCATGGTCATGGTGCCGCCAGTCGTGGTGAACTTCTGGCTGCGAATGGGGCGTCAGAGGCTTACCCAGCAGGAGCACCTAGCCACCGTGGCCAGCTACCGGGAGCATGGCGAGACGGTGGATATTTTCCTGCCCAGCTGCGGTGAGCCGCTAGCCGTGCTGAACAACACCTTCCGGTACGTGAGCAAGATGAAATGGGACGGCCCCAAGGCCGTCTACGTGCTCGATGATTCCGTCCGGGAGACAGTACGCGACCTTGCGGACCATTACAAATTCCGGTACGTCGTGCGTCCTGACCCCGGTGTCATGAAAAAAGCCGGTAACCTTAGCTACGCTCTCGGCGTCAGCGCCGGGGACTTCATCGTAGTGATAGATGCCGATTTCGCGGTGCGCCCGGAATTCCTATACGAGACTATGCCGTACTTCTCCGACCCCAAGGTCGGCATTGTCCAGACAGCTCAGTATTACGATGTCGGTCCCCGGACCGTTTCTTACATCCAGCGCTACGCGGGAACCTTGCAGAACATCTTCTTCCAGTTTATCCAGCCAGCCAGAGACCGCTACCGGGCGGCAATCTGCGCAGGCACCAATCTAATTTACCGCCGCGCCGCCGTCGTGGCTGCGGGTGGCTTCGCATGGGTACCGATCGGTGAGGACGTCCACTCTGGAGTCAAACTCGCCTGGGCAGGCCACGAAACCCGTTATCTGCCCCTTTGCCTGGCCACCGGCGTGGCGCCTATCGACTTCCCGTCCCTGGCGAACCAGCAAACCCGCTGGTGCCGATCCTCGATGATGGTGATGATCGATAAGCATTTCGTGGAGGCACCGTACAACTGGAAGCAACGAGCCGCCTTCTGGGCAGCATTTCTCTACTACATGTCATCGGCAGCGTTGCTGCTTACCGGCCCGTTCCCCACGCTGACGATGATCTGGTTCTTTCCCGCGCACGTTTACCCGCACAATTACCTACCGCTCCTGCCCGCGCTCGCAGCCACTATTTTCGTGTTCCCCATGCTGAGCCGAGGCTGGCGCCCTACTATTTATCGGGTATGCATGATCAACGCCTGCTGTCACGTGTATTCGATCTGGTACGCGATCCGGGGGCGTGTCGCCGAATGGGTCCCTACCGGCGCCTCGCCAGACAGGGGACAGGTTCCCGTCGTGGTAAACCGGATCCTGTGCGGCTGGGTCGCGATATTTCTGGCGCTTCTCTGGACCGGCCTGGCGCTGCGGGTCCATCAGTACGGCTGGCGCCCGTACTGGGCGACGGAGGTCCTGGGCGCCTTGCAGCTCTACATGCTGGCGCCGTTGCTGACTCCCAGCAAGGGAGTCTGGAAGCAGGCTAAGGCTAAGACCACGGAGATACCGGCATGAAATGCCTGCGTGCCTGCCTGATTTCCGGGATGGTACCTGCCGCACTCTCTAGCCACAGCGGAGTTACGGAAGGAACGAATCTATGAAGCATCGCAGCGGCAACGGCCGGCCCAGGCGCAGGAGACTTCTCACGACTGCCGTGGCCATCATCGCTGCGGCGGCGATCGCGGCGGGTGTCAGTCTCTACAACAAATCGGCGGATTCCCTCGCGCCACTGCCAGTCAACCTCCCCACTACGCCCCAGTCCTACCTGGGGGTTTATGCGGACGGAGCCCCTACGTCGTACAGCGGAGTAACAGCTTTCACGAACGCGACCGGAGCACGACCAGATTTGGTCATGTATTACAGCGGATGGTACGTGCCGTTCCAGACTAGCTTCGCGACCACGGCGGCCAAGAACGGCGCGGTCCCACTCGTGCAGATGAATCCGACTGGCATCAGCATTCCGGCGATCGCGGCTGGCAAGTACGACGGCTACCTGAGTGCTTACGCCGAGGCCGTCCGCGCTTACCGCCATCCGGTCATCCTGAGTTTCGGCCACGAGATGAACGGCACCTGGTACCAATGGGGTTACGGGCAAACCCGCCCGGCAGACTTCGTAGCGGCCTGGCGGCACATAGTGACGCTATTTCGCGCGCTGGAGGTCCGGAACGTAACGTGGATGTGGACGGTCAACATCGTCAACGACACGCAGCAAGGAAGAATCCCGTCGCCAGCTCCCTGGTGGCCCGGCAGCTCCTACGTCAACTGGGTGGGGATCGACGGTTACTACCTCAAGCCCAACTGGCAATTCGCTCCGTTGTTCGGACCCACCATCGGCCAAGTGCGCGAACTGACCGGCGACCCGATACTCATCGCCGAGACAGGCGCGACTCCTGCCTCAGGCCAGCCGGCGAAGATCGCCGACGCTTTCGCCGGCATTCACGCATACGGGCTGCTCGGGTTCGTGTGGTTCGACGCGACAAACTCCGAGGGCCAGGGCTTCGACATCAACACTCCCGCGGCTTTCACCGCATTCAGCAAGGGTGCCAGCAGTACTTACACCAGGCCTGGATCATGAACGGCCGGCCGCTGATGGTGGCGAGGCGAAACATGTCAGTCAGGAGGTCCCGAGGTTTTGGCTGACACCCAACGTTCCAAGGACATGACCAAGCCCCCGGTCGCAAGCACTCCACGCCCGCATCGGACTCCCGGTCCTAAACCAGGCCTTGGGTCATGAATACGCCAAACCGGACGACGTGAGCCGCGTCCCCGGTAATGTATAGGCCTGCTGCGCGGCAGCGATGCCTTCGATGCGGACCCGCGACTCCAACGGCGCCAAGAGGGCCGTAACGAAAAACGGCCAATGTCCTCCTAGGCAGGGAATCGGCCAGTATGATGTATTGATGGAGTATCCCTGCTAAGAGAGATGGCGGTCAGGCGTAGCGCGTTGGGGCTGCTATCCAGACTGCCGGGGGATCGAGGTCCCTCAGATAGACGTGCCCGCAGCTTCAGGTCATTTATTATCCTCCGGCTAATTTAACGAGTACTAAATTTATGAACAGCCAAGTTGCCGTCGGCATTCTCGGTGCCCATCCTCGCCGCACCACGGAGGCGCAAGAGGGCCCACTGATGCCCATAATTCAGCGATACGAGCTGCCCCTGTGAGCGCTACCGGACATGACTCGGCCGAACCAACGACGGACGCAGCCACTGCTGCGGCTTGGCGTCGGCGTCTGCGGGCCGACCGCGTGCTTCCGCCGCCATCGGAGACCGACTGGAGGCAAGCGAGCAGCTTTGGGGCAGCGGCTGACAAGCCCGCCATGGGCTCACCGGGTATTAGCGCCTTCGACTTCACTGAATCACAAAAAGCCGGACCTAACGCAACATCTTATATAGCAAGCACCGCCGCGCCGAATGCTTCAGCCCATATGGCGAAATCGTCAGCATCACTTTTGGGCTCTCCTGAATCGCTAAAGAGTCCGGGCGCAGGCTCCAGGTTCGCCAGGCCTGCGTCGGCTATGGCGCTGTCGGCTCCGGTCATGGATCGGCCGAGAGTCGACTCGCAGCCAGGCCCCATGACGCCCCGCCGCCTGCCTATTGCGGAGCAGAAGCCAGGGCAGAGGACGGCTTGGGGAAACACTAATCAACTGCTGCTCATAGCCATCCTGACCGTTCAGACAATATTGTCGCTCCGGCTGGTGTGGTCAAACACCGCATTTCTCGATGAGGCGATTTACCTTTCGGCCGGGCACGTGGAGATCGCGCACTGGCTACATGGGACGCCAGTTCCTGCATATGCGACTTATTTCTCGGGTGCTCCGGTCATATATCCGCCGATAGGCGCGATAGCTTACAGTATTGGAGGCCTGGCCGGTGCACGCATCCTGTCGCTCATCTTCATGCTTGGCACGACGTCCTTGCTCTGGAGCCTGACGTCGAAGCTCTTCGGCAGACAGGCTGCCGTGTGCGCCGCTGCGCTGTTTGCAATCCTGGGTCCGACGCTGCAATTGGGTGCTTTCGCCACATTTGATGCTATCGCCCTGTTCCTCTTGGCCGCGTCCGCGTCGTGCATGGTGTGGTCCCAGGATCGTGACGATTCGGCGCTGCCGCTACTAGCAGGCACGGTGCTGCTTGTACTCGCGAATGCCACCAAGTACTCGACGATACTATTCGACCCATCGGTGATCGCCCTAGCCGGACTAGCCGTCGCGGGGAAGCGCGGCCCGAAAGCAGCCGTTGCCCGTAGTGGCTACGTTGCTGCCGGAGTTTTTAGCCTGATTAGCGCTCTCCTGGCCCTCGGCGGCCCTTGGTACCTGGCCGGCGCCCTCTACACGACTGTTTCACGTGCGCCCGGGGGCAGTTCGGCTCTGCTGGTACTCACCGACTCGTGGAAATGGATCGGGCTGGTCTGCGTAATCGCCGCGGCCGGCGTAATCCGGTGCGTTGTCCGCCGCCACGACCGGGTGCAGGTGCTGATACTGACCGTGCTCGCGGCGACGGGTGTCCTGGCACCTTTGAATGAGGCTAGAATCCACACCACCACGTCGCTTTCGAAGAACGTTGACTTCGGTGCATGGTTTGCGGCGGCGGCGGCGGGCTATGCAATTTCGCGACTATTCCAGGTGGGACGCCGGAAGTCCTTGCACCTTGCAGTGACGGCAGTCGTGTTGACAGTGATTGCCATCCCTGTGGGCATCACCGGACGCACTCAGGCTTCTGAAATCTTCCATCAGTGGCCAAACTCGGCACGGGTTACCGCGCAGCTTCGTTCCCTTACTCGCCATTATCCCGGCCGCTACCTCGCGGAAGACTACGATGTCCCTGCTTATTATCTAGAGCGTACAATCTCCTGGCAGCGATGGTCGAGCACCGGGTACTTCAGCTATGCTCCCCCTGGCGCCAGCCATACGCTAACCGGCCCCGCCGCGTACCGCGCCGCGATTAACCGCCATTTCTTCTCGTTGATCATTATCGACTTCGTTGACACTCCGCAAACTGATAACGAGATCATAGCTGACCTGCAACAGACTGGCAGCTATCAGGTCGTCGCGGTGGTGCCGTCATCTGTTGGCCAGTACACGATCTGGGCGTATAAGCCGCCCCAGGAATCCGCAAGTCGCGATGGCCACCGCTGAGCGCGCGCCTTACCGGAGCGGTCCCGGACGGCACCGAAAGTACGGACTTGGCCTGCCCGCCGCGCCGAGCGAGGCGGAGAAGACGGGCTACGCTGACCGGAACATTGCCCTGATCATCCGTACGTCGCTCGCCAGCTTCGGCGCCTTGCTAATAAGCCAGGGCCGGTTCGTGTTCCTCAGCCCGGTATTGACATGGTTTTTTCTGCCGTTCATGACGTTCACCATCGCCTATTACATCATTTCTCTGTGCGTGCACGTCAGGACCCGCGGATTCGACCAGGCGGCGCACCGCGAGCTCGTTGCGTCCTGGCAGCCAGTCCGCTACCCATCTTTGGATATCTTCCTACCTGTCTGCGGTGAGCCGCTCGCGGTCCTCCGCAATACGTGGGCACATGTCTTCGAGCTCATCCGCGCCTACCCCGGCACTTCGACTGCCTATGTCCTCGACGATGGGACTGACGAGCGCGTGCGGATGATGGCAGCGGACTTCGGGTTCAGCTGGATCGCGCGCCCTAATCGCGGCTGGATGAAGAAGGCTGGCAACCTACGGCATGGATTTGCCTACTCGTCCGGCGAATTCATCCTCATCCTAGATGCCGACTTCGCGCCCAGGCCCGATATGGCCATCGAGATGCTGCCGTACTTCGACAGTGATCCTTGGCTGGGTATCGTCCAGTCCCCACAGTATTTCGGCACTCGCGGACGCATGTCATGGATGGAGCGTGGCGCTGGTGCCGTTCAAGAGCTTTTCTACCGGCTCGTACAGGTCTCGCGAGACCGGAACGACGGCGCCATTTGTGTAGGCTCTTGCGCGATCTACCGCCGCGAAGCGCTGGCGACGAACGGCGGCACGACGCTGATCGAGCACTCCGAGGACGTGCATACCGGGTTCGATCTGTACCGCGCGGGATGGGCTCTCCGTTACATCCCGGTCCCGCTAGCGGCCGGGCTATGTCCGTCGGATCCGGATTCCTACCTCACCCAGCAGTACCGGTGGTGCGCAGGGTCCATGTCCTTGCTCGGATCCAGGAAGTTCTGGGCTACTCGCATGCGCTGGCGGACCCGATGCTGTTACCTCTCCGGGTTCTGCTACTACGTGCATACGGCGCTGTTCACGTTCGTCGCCCCAGCGATCCCCCTCGTAATGCTGATTGTCGAACCAGAGCGGGTCCGGCTGGTCAATTACATATTCATCGTCCCGTCACTCATCTACAACCTGGTCGTTTTCCCAGCTTGGCACCGCTGCCGGTTCGGACCCGAGGCAATCATGGCCAAGCTGTTGTACGGGTGGGCCCACTTCTTTGCCCTCTGGGACATATGCCGCCGTAAGCGAATGGGGTGGCAGACCACGGGCGGTGGTAAACGGAAGGCCGGGACACGCCGCATCTGGGTCGGCGTGACGGTCTGGAACGGTGGCACCGGATTCGCCTGGGTGATGCTGGCAGTGTGGCGCATCACTCGCTTCGGCCCGGTTTTCGTCCCTCTCCTCGCTACCGGCCTGCTTGCCTGCGCCATCTCCTGTCTGGCGCTCGGCGCGCGCCGTAACCATACCCGGATCATAGGAGGCGGTCCCTAGGTGAAGCTCGTTCGCATCGTGATAATCGGGGTAGCAATCGTTGTCGCTGCTGCTGTAATCATTACCACTGGCATCCACGACAAATCTATGACCGCTCTGCCGCCTGTGAAGAAGGTCCAGGTTACGCTCCCGGTCACGCCCGCTTCTTATCTCGGTGTGTATGCGCCCCCGTCACCCAGTTCGTTCGCCGGAGTGACGGCGTTCAGCAGCCTCATGGGGGTCCAGCCGGATGTGGACATGTACTACAGCGGATGGTTGGAGCCGTTCAAGGCGAGCTTCGCCACGTCCGCGGCCAGCCACGGTGCGGTGCCGCTCGTGCAAATGGATCCGACGGGCGTCAAGTTGGAAGCGATCACTTCGGGGAGATATGACGCTTACCTGATTTCCTTCGCTGACGCCGTCCGCTCCTACGGGCGCCCAGTCATCCTCGGCTTCGGCCACGAGATGAACGGGACTTGGTACTCCTGGGCCGACGGGCACACCTCTCCTGCCGAGTTCGTTGCCGCCTGGCGACATATCGTAAACCTGTTCCGCGAGGTAGGCACCGGGAACGTGACCTGGCTGTGGACGATAAACATCATTGAAACGCAGGCTGGCATTCCTTCCCCGGTGCCATGGTGGCCCGGCAGCTCGTATGTGACCTGGGTCGGGATTGACGGCTACTACACCAAGTCGTCCGTGTCGTTCGCTCCCTTGTTCGGGCCGACCATCGTTGCCGTGCGCGCCATGACCAATGACCCCATACTCGTCGCCGAGACGGCCGCCGGGTCCGCTGCAGGCCAACCGGCTAAGATCGCGGATCTGTTCGCTGGTATTCACACTTACGGACTATTGGGGTTTGTGTGGTTCGACGCCATCGGGGCACAGGATTGGCGCCTCAGTAGCCCCGTCGCGGTCGCCGCATTCCGCCAAGGCGCCGAGGTGTACCGCCAAGCTGGCGGCTAGCGCTTCCTGGCCACGAAGTTCTCCGAGCCGCTCCCCGCTAATACCTCGAAGCGCATGCGGTCGGGACAAACTGTCTCGTAAACTCAGGTAACAGCGTTTCCAAAGGCATCCGGGGGGAGGCCGATCCTGTTCGCGCACGACAGCAGACGCTTGGAGCCGTTCAAGACCTGTTTTGCCGCGAACGAGGCCAAGCAAGGTGCGGTGCCGCCGGTGCAGATCGGCCGCGCTGACATGAGCCTCGCCGCGAACGTATCCGTGACGGCCGCATCGGCGATGCTTGGCAAGGCAGCATGAGAAGTTCCCCGCAAGGCAGCATGACAAGATACCCGCTGGTGATGCTTGTCACCGTCGTCATCACTGTTGCCGCTCTAGTGTTCACGATCAGCCACTTTATTTCTTTCTCCGCTGAAACTGGAGCCGCGCCCGGGTCCCCGCCGGCGAGCCCCGCGGCTTACCTAGGTGTCTATGAGGCGGGGGTGCTCGATACCTACCAGCCGGTTGTGGATTTCACGAGAGCGGTCGGCAGGCAGCCGAACCTCGTCGGGTATTACAGCGGCTGGGGAGAGCCTTTCCAGGCTTCGTTCGCGGAGACGGTCCACGAACATGGCGCGGCCACGATCCTGCAGTGGGATCCCACCGACGCCTCAGTCGCTAAGATCGCCGCCGGTGGCTACGACAGCTACCTGCGCTCGTTTGCTGACAGCATCCGCCATTTCGGCCACCCGGTCGTTCTCGGCTTCGGGCATGAAATGAACGCCAACTGGTATTCGTGGGGCTACGGACAGCTTCCGCCCTCGACGTTCGTGGCGGCGTGGCGGCACATCGTAACACTGTTCCGCAGCCAGGACGCCGACAATGTCACCTGGTTGTGGACAATCCAGGCTGATGAGGTCGGCACCGGGCCGATCGCCCGATGGTGGCCCGGCGCGCAGTACGTCAGCTGGGTTGGCATCGACGGCTACTACTACCGCCCATCAGAAACCTTCTCCAGCATCTTCGGCCAGACGATAGCTCAGGTGCGGATGTTCACTAGCAAGCCGGTGCTGCTATCCGAGGCTGCGGTCGGTCCGACGGCTGGCACGACCGCAAAGATTCCGAACCTGTTCGCCGGGATGCGCGAGTACGGCACACTCGGACTTGTGTGGTTCGACGTAGCCCAAAACCAAGGGATCTACCATCAGAATTGGCATATCGAAGATAATCCGGCGGCCGAAAAGGCGTTCCGGCGCGAGGTCTCCGCACTGCTCCTAGCGCATTTCTGACGCCTTGGGGCCATAATTCAGGTGACGCCGTCAGGCCAGCGCACGCCGGTCGCACTACGCCGCCGGGGCTGATACCGTCTCAGCCAGCACTGGCGCTGTCTGGCACAACGAAGCGCCAGACCAGCGGCACGGCCCGCCTCCGGCACCCGCCAGCCCGCTATTACCTGACTTGTGACACGATCGGCTGCCTAGACGGCGGGCGGTTCCCTGGCCTGCAAGTTGTCTTGGCCCGCTCAGCGGATTTGCGCACTAATTCGGAGCTGCAATATGACAATTCGGAGCTGTAAGGTAACCCTGTAGCCTGCGCACCGATGATGAAACCTTGGGCACGACGGCGGCGCAGGCCATGCGGTCCCAGGCGACGGGAGGCCACGTTCATGGGTGAACCGGCGGCGGCCACGCGGGGCGAGAGCGTCATCAGGGTGCACAGGCAGCAGGGATTTTACCGCGACAGCCTCAGGCGGTACCAGGCGCGGATTGACGGCAGCCCGGTCGGCACGATAGCCCCGGGCGAGACGGAGGACCTCTTCGCCCCCCCGGGCCGGCACGGGGTTCGCCTGACGCTGGACAGGATCTGGACAAGCCGCGAGGCAGTGCTTGAGATTCACGCGGACGAGGTAGCCGAGTTCACCTGCCGCCCGTCGGCATCGGCAATTCCGAGCCTGGTGCTCGGGCTGGTGCGCCCGCACCGCTACATCCGCCTCGACGGCCCTACCGTCACGATCCGGACGTGAGCACCAGAGTGTTTTCGCATGAGCGCTGGCTGGCGGACAGGCAGATGAGAGGGTGAAGGTCATCAAGTGTGCTGCGCACTAAATTGTCACAAGTCAGGAAGCGCCAGACCAGCGGCACGGCCCGCCTCCGGCACCCGCCAGCCCGCTATTACTTGATGACCCGGTAGGTCAGGTGCGTCACGCCGGGAGCATCGATGACCCGCACGACCTCAAGCCCGGCGCTGTCGGCATCCAGACCGCCCAGCAGGCGGACGCCCCGGCCCAGGATCTTGGGCACCAGGCTGATGATGAGTTCATCGAGCAGCCCGACCCGGATGCTCTGCTGGACGACGCTCGCCCCCATCAGGTGCACTCTCTTACTGCCGGCCATCTCCCGCGCCCGCCCGACCGCCGCCTCGATGCCGTCGGTCACGAACGTGTAAGGCGGGTCGCCTGCGGGCACCGATCCGGGCACCCGGTGGGTAAGGACGACCAGTGGCAGGCCGGGTACCGGGCCTCGCCCGCCCCAGGCCCCCGACACGTCGTAGGTGCGGCGCCCGGCGACGACCGCGCCCGTCCCGGCGACCCCCTCATCGAAGAACTCCGCGCTGGGCCTCGCCATCGTGAAGGAGGGGCTGAACCGGCTGGGGGTATCACCCGCCGTCAGCCAGTCATGCAGTCCTCCCGCACCCCCGTCTTGTCCCGCGATGAACCCATCGAGAGACATAGACAACGCCGTCCCGATCACGCCCATTCGTCCTTCTCCTAACCGCCCAGCCCAGGCTTCCTGTCCCAGGTGACGAAGGAGAGCCCCGGAAGTCATCGGAACAGACCCGCAAGCACCCGCTGAAGCTGAAGCGAACCAACGTCAGTCAGCACCGCACGAAAAGTAACTGAGCGCTGTTGTAGTACTAGTGACCAAGGATCGCTAGGCCGCGGGGACACTTGTTCCTGTTTCGAATCGGATAACCGTCATCCCTCCCGGCTTGTCGGACAGTAGCTTGTAGACGGTATTACTCAACGGCGGATATCACCCAGATCTTATGGTATGAGCACGATACGTAAGCAGAACGGGAAAGGTGCTAGGCCTACATCATGAACGACCCGCTACGTCTCACCGTGCTGGGCACCGGTTACCTTGGCATCACTCACGCAGCCTGCATGGCAAGCCTCGGGTTCGACGTCCTCGGCGTCGATATCGATGCCCGGAAGGTAGACCAGCTGAATGCGGGGCAGTTGCCGATTTACGAGCCCGGGCTCAGGGAACTGCTGCACTCCGGCCTAGACTCCGGGCGACTTGCGTTCACCACGTCCTATCCGCAGGCTGCGGCGTTCGGCGACGTGCATTTCATCTGCGCCGGCACCCCGCCGCAGTCTGGTAGCGATCATGCTGACCTGACTCAGGTGGATGGGTGTGTCGCGACACTTGCGCCGTTGCTGAACCGGCCGTGCCTGGTTGTCGGGAAGTCCACTGTTCCCGTGGGCACCGCGCGCCGCCTCGCCGCGGAACTCGCGGCGGCATGCCAGGGGGCTGAGCTCGCCTGGAACCCCGAGTTCCTGCGTGAGGGCTCGGCGGTGGCAGATGCCATCACGCCGGACAGGATCGTCGCAGGCGTCATGTCACCCTCGGCTGAAGAAGTCTTGCGGACGGTGTACGCCCGGCAAATCGCCGGCGGGACCCCGTTCTTCGCTACGGACCTGGAGACCGCCGAGCTGGCCAAGGTAGCGGCAAACGCTTATCTGGCCACGAAAGTCTCCTTCATCAACGCGATGGCGGAAGTATGCGAAGCCGCCGGCGGAAATGTCTATGCGCTATCCCAGATCCTCGGCGCCGATGTGCGGATCGGCTCGGCCTTCCTGCGCCCTGGGCTCGGCTTCGGCGGAGGTTGCCTGCCGAAGGACATCCGCGGGTTCCTGGCCCGAGCCACTGATCTGGAGGTGGGCCAGGCCCTCGGTTTCCTGCGCGAGGTGGACTCGATCAACCTGCGGCGACGGTCGAGGGCAGCAGATCTCGCCGGCGAGCTGGTTGGCGGAGATCTCACCGATGTCCCTGTGTGCGTGCTCGGCGCCGCATTCAAGGCAGGCTCCGACGATGTACGAGACTCCCCCGCCCTGGATGTAGCACAGATCCTTCACGGTATGGGAGCACAGGTAACCGTGTACGATCCGGCCGCACTCGCTAATGCTCGCCGGACGCACCCGGAGCTCGGCTACGCCGCGACACTGGCCGAGGCCGCCCGGGGCGCGCACGTCGTGCTAGTGCTGACCGAGTGGACCGAATTCGCCGAACTCAAACCCGGCGACCTGGCCACCATCGTGGCGCGACAGAACATCGTGGACGGGCGGGGCGTCCTGAACCCAGAGCTATGGCGTGCCGCTGACTGGAACTACCGGGCTCTCGGAGTAGCCCTGACTCGGCCGGTCTCGTCGAACGTGAGGTAGCCCACGACCAACCGCTGCTCCGGCTTTCCCCGACGGCGCCTGATAAACACTTGCCGCGGCTGGCCTTTTCGCGGGGGGAGAACCAAGGACCGTTCCGCCCAAAGAATCTTTTGCCGGGGCGGCGGGTCAGCTTGGTGAGACCGTCAGCTCATGCCGGTCGTGGAGGCGGACAGCGAGCGGGGGTCGCGCTGGCGCCAGGCGCCGCGGGCCTGGGCGGCCATGAATTCGTCGACGACGTGGTTGAAGACGTCGGGTTCCTCCAGGTTGGCGGTGTGGCCGGTGCGGGGCAGCACGACGAGGCCACTGGTGGGGATGGTGCGCTTGAGCATGAGCGCCGGTTCCAGGCAGCCCTCGTCCTCATCGCCGACTAGGACCAGAACGGGAATGCGTACTGCGGCCAGTTCGCCGGTGAGCGCGTACAGGGATGGCCGGGCGGCCTGGACGCCGCGCATGGTCAGGGCGGAGCCGAGCGAGGAGTGAGCGGCCAGCGCCGCGGCGAACTCGGCCCAGCCGCGCGGATTCTTGTTCTG
>Ga0302179_10000527_pt1 | contig 25216 bp, 28 predicted proteins | sample I_Palsa_E3_1_FD_198788 | JGI IMG/M metagenome (GOLD analysis project Ga0302179, IMG submission 198788) | Peat permafrost microbial communities from Stordalen Mire near Abisko, Sweden - I_Palsa_E3_1 | ecosystem: Environmental > Terrestrial > Soil > Palsa > Peat permafrost | place: Sweden...
AGCGAGTTCTCGACCGCGGTCATGATCCAGCGCCGCGAGGCGCCCTGGTGGTTGGGATCGTCGCCTATCGGGCGGCTGAACTTGGTCGCGAGGACGACGCTGTCGCGGCGCCCTTTGAGCGCTTTGCCCACGGCCACTTCGGACTCGCCGTACACGTCGGCGGTGTCGATGAAGTTGATCCCCGCGTCCAGCGCCTTGTGGATGATGCGGACCGAGTCGTCGTGGTCGGGGTTGCCGATGGATGTGCCGAGCGCCAGAGCGCCGAGCGCGTAAGGGCTGACCTTGATGCCGGTCCGTCCGAGGGTGCGGTACTGCATACGGACTCCTGAGGTTACGGGCGAGATATACGGGCGCTCCTCGATGTCCTATCCTAGGATTAAGCGGAACACCATTCCGGAACTATATGGAAAGCTCTTCCGGAAAGCAAACCGTCGGCCGCCTCAATACCCGCCAGTTCGACCAGGCCGCCGACCTGCACACCCCCGGCTTCTTCAGCCATCCGCTCGGCAGCACCGGGTTCGAAGCAGGCAAGGAGCGCGCTCGTTGCCCGGTTTCCCGGCATGCGGGTCGTCGCCCAGGACATCCTGATTGACGGCGACAAGGCCGCCGTCCGCTCGGCCGTCGAGGGGATCGCGGCCCCGGACGGCGACGCGCAGCCCATGCTGTTCGAGATCTTCCGCATCGACGATGGCCGGTTCGCGGAGATGTGGGGGGCCAGCACGGGATTCCCGTCCTCAGCTAGCCCTTAGGATTTGCTCAGCTAACCCCGAGATGCTGGTACGCCGCGGGCGACTGTCAGACGTTCAGGCGTCCTTGTGGGCCAGGGAGGACGACAGCTCCCGGTGGGCGTCGGCCTGGTCGAGCAGGGTTCTGGCCTTCTGTTCGAGGATTTGGCTGGCGTCGGCGCCCGCGGCCCAGCGCAGCGGTGGTTCCCCGGTGTCGATCAGTTGGATCAAGGCTTCGGCCAGCCTGGCCGGATCGCCGCCTTGCTGGCCGTTCATGCCGCTCCACGTCGTGACTGTCTGATCGGTCCGCTCTATGTAATCCTCGATCGAGGGCTCGGCGTAGCTGGTCGATTTCGCAGTCGGCAACTCGGTGCGGAAGAAGCCGGGCTCCACCAGCATCGTGCCGATTCCGAATGGCGCAAGCTCGGGGGTGAGCGACTCGGTCCAGCCTTCAAGGCCGAATTTCGCCGCAGCGTAGGCCGAGCAGAACTCCAGCCCGGTGATTCCGGCGGTCGAGGAAATCACCACCACGAGTCCGGAACGCTGGGCGCATGACCGGCAGGACAGCCCGGGTGACGTTCAGCGGGCCGAACAGGGTGGTCTCGACCTGGGCCCGGAAGTCCTGCGGGGTGATTTCCTCGAAAAACCGTTGAACTGACCACACAGCAGGCGGCCGATTTCCTGAACGTGTCCAGACCGTACCTGATCGGGCTGCTGGAGGCGGATGAGATTCCTTGCCGCATGGTGGGCACCCACCGCAGGGTCAGGTTCGAGGATCTTCGTGAGTACCGGCGGAGGGATGACCTTACACGTCGCCAGGCCGCTAGGACGCCAACGTGCTCTACCCAACACGCTGCGGGACGGCCTAGTCGAATCCACCGCCGCCCTGCGCACCGGATAGCGACCTCCTAGTGGCACGTGGGGACGCAACACGCTGATGATTGTCACGTCTTTACCCGTTGGGGATCAGAAAATCAGACGCTCTATCACCGCTGTGCCCGCCCGCGGGCACCGCAAGCACTCACCGTGAGCGCCCGGACTGCCGTATACTGCTGAATCGTGCGCTCGTAGCTCAACGGATAGAGCATCTGACTACGGATAGATTTTCCATCTTCGCTGTGCTGAACTGCGAAAATCCTGATCGTCAATCAACGGTGTGCACCGAATCAGACGCTTAAAATCTGATCTTGCGGGCGTGTGTCTTGGGCCTTGTCCTCGGCTTCGGCAGAGGGTTGGAGAGCCCATGAACCGATCTCATAAGCGCGCAGAGTCTGGCGCTCCCGAGCGGCCGATCACGTTCCGCGCGGCGGAAGAGCTGGGCGCGTTCGAGCTGGCGCAGCTCTGGGTGGACCGCACCGCGTGGCCGCTCAACGAGCGGACGGCGTACGACGAACTGGCCGAGCTGGCGTGGCCGCGTTGGCCGGTTGGCTCACTCGTTGGCAGCCGATCGCGATTCACGGCGCGATGCTCGCCGGCGCTAGGCCGGAGGCGGTGGCTGGGGCCCTCGGGAGCAGCCCCGAGGAGGCGTATCGACGTTGGCGCGAGTGGGCGTTGCGGCAACGTAACTTCATTATCGGCGGCAAGCTCGGTATCACGGAGGAGGCCTACGAGGAGGTCGCAGGGCGGTTCGCCTTGGCGGGAATCAAGCTGTCTGCGTGATACCTGCGCGACTTACTTATTCTCAGCGCCGCCGGATGTTGATGGCCGTAAGGATCTGGCTCTGGCATAAAGCCCGTGAACTGGTGACTTTGCGTGGTGTCAGTAACTGAGCAGGATTCTTTTCCGGAGGATGTCGAGGCTGGCGCGGCCCTACATCTGGCGTTTGAGGGCTTTGTTGCGGCAGACGTTGCCTTCGACTGCGACGCAGCGTCATCCTGCTTCTCGACCGGGATGCTGACGGCACGCACGCCGGTGATGTGGGTCTTGGTCGGGCTCATCTGGTGCTCCTTGGTGTCGGGTGAGGCAGTCGCTGGGCGATATGGACGATGACGGTGTCGCCGACGCGCTTGCCGAGGTGATGGCGGATGGCGGCCTTGACCGGGAGTTTGTGGGTGCCGTCACCGAGGGCCATGAACGAACTGGTGAAGGGCTGGTTGTCGATGGTGCCGCTGACTTTGACTAGTCCGCGGGTGGCGAAGACGTCGGCGGAGCCTTCCATGACGACGTAGGTCCATCCGCCTTTGCCGGGCTCCTGCCTGAGTGCCGCGGTGAACGTGAGATCGAGCGGGCCCGCGTTCGAGGCTGACGTGCTGTTCATCGGTGATCGTCCTTCGGTTCGGTGGCGGTTTCGGTGGCGGCTGCCGGTGCTTGGTTAGTGGGTCATGCCGAGGATGACGGCGATCAGCAGGAGCTTGAGCAGCCAGTCGCCGGCGTGCATCGCCGCCGTGGCGGGGTGGACTTTCTCCCAGGTCACCGAGCCGGTCAGCAGGACAAGCGGGAAGCCGGCCCACATGACCAGCGCGAGCACGAGTCCGTGGCTGACGTCGAGGTCACCGGTCCGGTGCGCGATCCAGGCGAAGGCCGAGGCCACGATTGCGGTGCGCAGCAGCTCGGTCAGCACTTTCCTTGGCTGCGGTCGTCCGCGGTCCAGCGCCGCGGCGCCGACAGCCCGCCGCTCCAGCGGCGTCGCCGCGACGTAGTACACCGAGCTGAGAATGAACGCTGCGACCGCCGCGGCGGCGATCCCGAGACCGACCATGGTGCCCTCCGGTATTTAGTACCAGCGAGTACGATAATGGCTGATGACTTTCGTACTGTCAAGTACTAAAATGAAGGAATGCCGACGAGCCCTGCCTCCGCCCGCCGCGGCCGACCCCGCGGCAGCGAGGCCCCAGAACTGCTGTCCATCGCCCGCCGGATGTTCATCGCGCACGGGTACCACGGGACGACGATGGACGCTGTCGCCGAGCAAGCACACATCTCCAAGCAGTCCCTCTACCGCGACTACCCGTCCAAGGATGCGCTGTATTCCGCCGTGGTGCGCGATTGGGTCGACCGCGGCTACGATGCCATGCGCCCGCATGCCGCCGCGCTGGCCGAGGCCCGCCAGGCGCGCGAGGGGCTGCTCGGCCTTGCCCGCGTCCTGCAAGCCGGACTGCTGAGCCTGCCGGTCCTGCAGATGCGCACCCTGATCGCCGCCGAGGCGCAGCGGTTCCCCGACGTCGCCGCCGACTACGTCACGCGCAGCTGGACCCGCAACATCCGCATGCTCGCCGAGGCGCTCAGCGTCCTTACCGCCCGCGGGCTGCTGTGCGTCGACGCCCCCGACCTCGCCGCCGAACAGCTGACCTGGCTCGTGATCGCCGCGCCTCTTAACCGGCTGACCCTGCAAGCTGGAGCCGATCCCTACGCCGCCGACGAACTTGAGTCACTGGCGACCCAGGGCGTCACCACCTTCCTGAGCCGTTATGGCCCCGAAGACACGGATTCCCGGCCGGGAATCCCTGATTGAGACCGTGCGGCCCGCCAGGCATCCCCGGACAGCACTACGTCTGGCATAGGCGGCTGGACTGGGACGAATCCCCTGATAGCTGGCATGCGAGGCGAAGATTAAACTCAGCCAGCCTGCCTTTGCTAGCTATTGCAAGCAGAAAGGCGGCTCCTTGGCATACCCGGCCGCACTACTTGGAAGGTCGCATTCGCTCATGACAGCGGATCATGAGGGGCCCGCCCGGATATCCGTGGTTCCGCGTCGACAAAGACACACTTGATCGCGGTTCGCGCGATGGCGGCACTCGTGGGGGTAGAGCTAGTCTTCGGATCTCCATCACGTCCGGACCGTCCGCCACAGCCCCTCTAAGCGCGATTACCATTGGAGAATCAGATGCTTAATCGCGCTGTGCTCGGGTCGGACGCCCCTGCATCGGGCACATCCAGGGTCCTGGACGCGGTATGCTGCAGTGTCTGCGCTCGTAGCTCAACGGATAGAGCATCTGACTACGGATCAGAAGGTTGGGGGTTCGAGTCCCTCCGAGCGCGCCCAGCTCACAGGCCCTCTGCCCGCCTGGCAAAGGGCTTTTCCGTCCCCGTGGGAGCCACGCTGGGAGCTACGGGAGCACGTCAGCCGAACAGTGCCCGACTCACTGACCACCAGCCGGGTCGGGCGTCCCGACGAAACATCACGGTCCTTGACCCGCTTCACACCGTGGGTCACTCGCAGCCTCCGAGATCGCCTGGCGGGTGGCCATGCCCAGTGAAGGGAGCCAGGCGTGGCGCGCTGGATGGATCGGTGGGCAGCCCGGGCAAAACGCAAGTCCGATGAACGAGCGGCACGATGGCAGGAACTGGAACCGTTGCGTCAGCTGGTTACGGCCGCCCCGATCAGGGGACCTGGTGACAGGACGGTGAGTACCTGGTCCACGAGGACGGCAAGCCGGCTTCCGGGGTGCGGCACCTGTCCGGAATCGTTCGCACATTCATCAGCGGTAGCTGTCGGGAAAGCGACAGGGATAGGCAGGCGGGGGTTAACGTCAGGGTTAAATCGGGGGGCCTCCCCCATGGTCGGAAGCTGGCTTGTGCCGCCAGACTGGGCTCATGCAGCCGGGGCAGAGGATCAAGCGGCCCCAGCAACGTGATCAAGCAGTCCAACGTCAGGCACTCACTGTGCTGGTGAAACCATGCCGCTGGGCGCAACAGCATTCTGCGCATTACCCAAAGCTCGGGCCAATTCTCTATGTGACAAGTATTCAGTATTTCGCCGTCCAGTTCTTTGTGGCGCGGCAGTGGAGGCCGCCTTATGACCTGTCTCGCGATACGATTAGCGATCTGGGAAACACCGCCTGTGGGACCTGGAACGGACGGTACGTTTGCTCGCCGCTCCACGACTTGATGAACGCGTCGTTTGTTGTGCTGGGCATTACCATGACGCTGGGATCCGTGCTCGTCTCCCGCTATTTCGCAAATGGACGCGCCTCTAAATCGGGCTTCGCCGCCATGACTATATCCGGAGTGGGCGTCATAATAGTAGGATTTTTTCCGGAAAATAGCGTGTCGGTGCTACACGGCCTAGGCGCAGCTATCCCGTTTGTGCTGGGAAATGCTTCGCTCATTATCCTGGCGTTTTCCCTTAAGATGCCAGCACTTCTGCGCCTGTACTTTTTTCTTTCGGGAATGATGGCGCTTCTTGGCCTGGTGGCTTACGCCAGCAGTCATGACCTTAGCCTCGGCGAAGGAGGGATTGAACGAGTCGTAGCCTATCCGCAGACAGTCTGTCTTATAGTGATCGGCTTGTACCTGGCAGCACGAAAACCCGCGGTTGCTCGATCATCCCACAGGAGAGATCCACCACGATGACGCACTTCATGAACAAGCCAGCCCCTCCCGGCGGCGAGGTTCTCCTGGCCGGCCGTCCGGTGGCACGCGTGGGCTACGGCGTGATGCAGCTCGCCGAGAGGCCAGGGCGTGCTCCACTGCCGGCCGACGAAGCGATCGCCCTCCTTCGCGGCGCCGTCGAGATGGGTGTCAACCACTTCGACACGGCGCAGTTTTACGGTGCCGGTCTGGCCAACGACCTGATCCGGCGTGCGCTCGCTCCCTACGCCGACGACATCGTGCTCGTCAGCAAGGTCGGAGCAGACCACGTCGATGCCCCGGTGCCGCTGAAGCCAGCACAGAAGCCTCAAGAACTCAGGGCATCCGTCGAGGACAATCTCGCGAGCTTGGGGGCCGAGCGGCTCGCCGTCGTCAACCTGCGCCGCCTCGACATCCAGCCGGGCCTGCTAGCCACAGGCGATCAGCTCGTCGACCTCGATGACCAGCTCGCCGCGCTCGTGGCCCTGCGTGACGAGGGCAAGATCGGGGCCATCGGTCTCAGCAACGTCAGGCTCGATCAGCTCCAACAGGCCCTTCCGGTGGGAATCGCCTGCGTGCAGAACGTCTACAGCCTCATCGAACGGTCGGGAGAACCGCTGCTCGACCTCTGCGCGCAGGAGGGAATCGCCTGGGTGCCCTTCTGCCCGCTCGGATCGGCATTCCCACGTTGGCCGAAGGTGGCCGATCAACCGGCCGTCATCGAAGCAGCTCGTCGGTTGCGGGTCACGTCCTCGCAGGTCGGACTCGCCTGGCTGCTTCAGCACGCCCCGAACATCCTGCTCATCGCGGGCACCAGCAGCATCGATCACCTCCGCGAAAACGTCGTCGCAGGAGAGATCAACCTTCCCGCGGAGATGACCGCTCACCTGGAGGCTTAGGGCCTCACGGTGTCGGGGTCAATGGTCTTCATGGTCGCCTCGCCGGGTCATTTGCCCATGGTCCCGGAGGGGCCCGCCCCGCCAGCCCCGCCAGGAACCGCCGCAGCCCTCACCCGCCCCACCCGCCCCACCCGCCCACCCGCCGGCCGCGCCGCCACCGCACCGATGGAACATCGGGCCGCACCAGACCGGCCCGATGGAACATAGGGCCGGTTCGATCGCGGGACGGCAGCCCTCAGATATGCCCTGTTTATTGATATTAATGATGTTTTGGACGTTTCGTGAGTGGGTGCCCTGGGACTGGTCGGCCCTCCGACCCGCCGGGGAACTGCCACCCGAGTGCGGCCGGTCCCAGCCGGTACATGTGCCACTGCTCATGTCGCTCATGCAGGTAGCCGCGGTAATCACAGACTGCCCGGATGAGCGCACCATGGCGCTTGCACCCATGGTTGGCGCATGCTTGGTGGAACGGATGGGTCAGGAGGCAGGACAGTGGCGTCTGGATATCTCCCTAGTCCAACGAACTCGGGTGACCTGATCGCGGAACTTGCCGCGAGGGCGCCGAAGGTGGGCGCCAATACCGGCCTATGGCCGGGGCTGACCATCTACCGGTTCACCGGCCCCGTCGGGCCGAGCTGGGAGGAAATACAGTCCCTGTCGTTGTGCATCGTGGCTCAGGGACGCAAGTCGGTAACGGTCGACGGCATGACCTACCGGTACGACCCGTTCCACTACCTGGTGCTGGGCAGCCATCTGCATTTCCAGGCCGAGATCCTCGAGGCGTCCGTCAGCCGGCCGTTCCTGTCCTTCGTGCTGCAGATCGATCCGGCGCTGGTCCGTCAGGTGTCCGGCGACATGCTGGAACGGCGGACGACGGCATTCCGGTCACGCGATGCCCAGACGCAATCCGTGCCGCCCGCGTGTGTCTCGGCGCTGGACTCCGAACTGCTGGGGGTGGTGCTGAGGTTCCTGCGCGCGGTGGGGACCGGTACGGACCGGCGCGTCCTCGCGCCGCTGTACCTGCAGGAGATGGTGTACCGGGTGCTGCAGCGCGAGCAGTACGCGCGGCTGCTTTCCCTGGCCGCCGCGGAGTCGGCCAGCAACCCGGTGTCAGCCGTGCTTGAGTACGTGCGCAGCCACCTGTCCGAGCTGCTGACGGTCGCCGACATGGCGGACCTGGTCCGGCTGAGCCCGTCCGCCTTCGCCCACCTTTTCCGTGATGTCACCGGCCGCTCGTCGTACCAGTTCGTGAAGGAGATGCGCCTGGACCGCGCGCGGGAACTGCTCGTCGACGGCGACTTCACGGTGGCGCGCATCTCCAAGGAAGTCGGCTACGCGAGCGTCTCGCATTTCATCAGCGAATTCCGCGGCCGCTTCGGCGTGACGCCGCGTGCCTACTACGACGCGCACGCGCTCCATCGTGCGCTGGACACGCAGCGCGCGGAAGGCCCCGGCCGCGCCACCCTCGGCTAAACCGCTGGCCGGAATGGGCACCAGTTCAGCAGGAAGCCGCTATTCCCAGAGGTAGCCGCCCCGCCGCGGCAATGACACAGTAACGATGACGAAACGTGTCGGCAGGGGAGTACCTACCGCGGAGGATTGGCATGACCCGGATCGCGTACCTTGTCACCAGCGCACGCGAGATGACGCTTGCGGATGGAACCCAGCATCCGACCGGCTACTTCGCCGAGGAGGCGCTTAAGCCCTACCAGCGGTTCGCCGCCGCGGGATTCGACGTCACGGTGATCACGCCCGACGGACAACCGCCTTATGCGGACCCCTACGGGCTGTCGTGGTTCTTCCACTATCCCGAGGAGGACAAGGACTACCTCGCCTCGGTGGTGCGCACCTTCGCCCGCGATGTCGACGACATCCGGCTGACCCTGCACCAGAACACCGAGCTCGGCCTGGCCGCCGCCCGCCGGGTGGCCATGCTGCTGCAGGCCAATGGCCGTACCCCCGCCGAGGCCCACCGGATCGTCAGCAGCGCCGCGAAAACCGCGTGGCGCCAGGACCGGCTGTTCGTCGGCGTACTCGCCGGGGACACCTCGCACGGGCTGACCCGGGAGCAGATCCAGTCCGAGGTCGACGCGCAGCGGGCCGACAGCCAGCGGCTATCGGACGAACGGCACCGCCAGCTGCTCCAGATTCCCGGCTTCGGTCATCCGGCCGCGCTGTCCTCGCTGACCGATGCGGAGCTGGCCGGATTCGACGCGGTCTTCGCTCCGGGCGGCCACGGGCCGATGGTCGACCTGGCCGATAACCCCGACGTGGGCCGGTTGCTCCTCGCGCTGCACCGCAAGCGCGCGCCGATCGCCGCGTTGTGCCACGGCCCGGCCATGCTGCTGTCCGCGCCTGAGCAGGCCGGCGGCCAGTGGCTCTTCGACGGCTACCGGCTGACGAGCTTCACCGACGAGGAAGAAGACCAGACCGAGGCCGGCCTGCTCGGCATGGCGTGGCTGCTTGATGTGGCGCTGAAGAACGCGGGCGCGGTCTTCGACGACGGCCCCGCGGCGTGGATCTCCCACGTCGTCGTCGACCGGAACCTCATCACCGGGCAGAACCCGGGATCGACCGAGGCGACCGCCGATACGGTCATCAAGAAACTACGTGCCCCCGCCCGCCAGGCCGCATAAGGAGTGCCTGCCTCATGACCAGCAGCCCGGTCCTCACCGACACGCCGACGCAGACCGTGCAGGCGTTTCTCGATGCCTTCGCCCGTCATGACGTCGCGACAGCGATCGCTGCCGCCGACCCGCGGGTGGCGGTGACCGTTCATCCGCTCGGCATCCACGCCACCGGCACCGAGGTAGTAGATGATGTCCTAACGGACCTGGTGCGTGCCTTCCCGGACCTGATGATCAGTGTCAGCCGGGTCATCGCCACCGGCGACGTGGTGACCGCCCTGTTCAAGGCCGAAGGGACGCAGGCCGCCGGCTACGCCGGTGCCATCAATCAGGAGAAACACCTGGACATCGATCAGGCCTGGCGGTTCACGGTGGCGGACGGCCTGATCACCGAGATCAGCGCCTACTGGTGCCAGGCTCAGCTTTACCGGCGTCTCGCGGTGAAGCGCTACGCGGAGATCGCGATCGCCTGAGACCGAGGAGGCCGACATGACCGAAGTCAGCACGCTGCCCCGGACCGCTGAGTCGGCGGCCGGGGTCGTCACCGAGTTCTTCGACCGGTACCGGGCGCACGACGTCGAGGGCATGACCGATCTGTGTGCCATGAACGCCGCCTTCTCCTACCCGCCGGTCGAGCTGTGGGGCAAGCAGCGGGTGCTGCGCGGCGACGGCAAGGTCCGTACCATCGGCAAGCCGCTGTGGACCGGGCTGATCGCCTCCTTCCCCAACCTTTCTCTCGCGGTGCACACCGTCACCAGCAACGACGACGGCGACGTCGTGGCGGAGGTCGACATCGAGGGCACCCAGCAGCTGGCCTGGGGGCTGATCGCCCCGGCCGGAAGGCACTACCGCGAGCCGCACCTGTTCATCTTCCACGTCGGCCCGGACTTGCTCATCGACAGCATCACCGCCTACTGGAACGACGCCGGCATCAGCCAGCAGCTCGGCCACACCGAAGTCGACTGACGAGGAGAACCCATCCGATGGCACTGCTCAAGCGCGAAGAATGGCAGGGCTTTGTCCGGGACGTGGACTGGTCCTACCGCTACGTCGACGACGACGCCGTCTTCCCCGAATGGCTCAGCGGCACCGGCAAGGTCCCCCGTGAGGCCTGGCTGGCGTGGGAGGAGAGCTACAAGGTCAGCTACCCGGAGTACGTCGCGACCCAGCGGGAGAAGGAGTCGGCCGCGTACGCGGTCAAGGCCGCGCTGCAGCGCTCGTCGGCGTTCGACAGCCTGACCGAGGGCTGGAAGTCCGCCACCAAGATGCACTTCGGCGGCGTCGCCCTGGTCGAGTACGCCGCGGTGCTGGCCGAGCTGAAGATGGCCAGGTTCGGGCTGAACGGATCGTGGCGGAACATGGCCACCTTCGGTGCGCTTGACGAGCTGCGGCACGCCGCGATCACCACGTTCTTCGGGCATGAGTTCATCGGCAAGGACCCGCAGTACGACTGGACGCAGAAGACGTTCCACACCAACGACTGGGTGGCGATCTCGCTGCGCAACCTGTTCGACGCCATGATGATCTCCTCCAACGTGGTGGACATCGCCATCGAGCTTCCGCTCACCTTCGAGACCGGGTTCACGAACCTGCAGTTCGTGGCGCTGGCCGCGGACGCGCTGGCGTCCGGCGACGTCAACTTCGCCAACATGATCTCCTCGATCCAGACCGACGAGGCGCGGCACTCCCAGCAAGGCGGCCCGACGCTGGAGATCCTGGTCGAGCACGACCCGGTCCGGGCCCAGTGGGTGGTCGACAAGGCCTTCTGGGGTTCGGCCCGCGCGTTCGCCGCCCTCACCGGGCCCGCGATGGACTACTACACCCCGCTGGAGCACCGCAAGCAGTCCTACCGGGAGTTCATGGAGGAGTGGATCATCGACCAGTTCATCCACACCATCGAGGACTACGGGCTGAAGAAGCCGTGGTACTGGGACGAGTTCATGCGCGGCCTGGACATCTGGCACCACGGGCTGCACATGGGCCTGTGGTTCTGGCGGCCCACGCTGTGGTGGCGTCCGATGGCGGCGGTCAGCCCGGACGAGCGCGCGTGGCTGGTGGAGAAGTACCCCAACTGGGAGAAGGTCTACGGCGATAAGTGGGACGTGATCATCGACAACGTCAACGCCAACAACATGGAGGCGACGCTGCCGGAGACGCTGCCGTGGCTGTGCAGCACCTGTCACCTGCCCGCCTGTAACGCCACCCAGTCCCGCGACGGGACCTGGCGGGTCAGGGACGGCCGGATCTACCACTTCTGCACCAACGCCTGTCGGCAGATCTTCTGGAAGGACCGGGACAACGTCAACCACGAGACGCTGATCGACCGGTTCCTGGCCGGGCAGATCCAGCCGATGGACGTCGGCGGGATCCTCGGCTACATGGGCCTGACCCCGGACGTGATGGGCGACGACCCGGACTACGAGGCCTGGACCAAGGACTACGCCGGCCGGCCCGCCGAGGGCATCGCCGCGCCCGCCTCGGCCGGGACGGCGCAGTCATGACGGCGGAACGTGGCGCCGAGGACCGCGCGCCGGAACTGGTCCCGCTCAGCGCCATCTTCGCCACCGACTTCGTGCAGATCCTCGTCCCGGTCACCACCGCGAACACGATGGCCGAGGTGGCCGCCGCGGTGGCCCATCACGTCGAGGGCAAGCGCGTCCGGGCGTTGCCGTACGACAAGATCGTCATCTATCAAGGCGAACGGCTGCCGGGCGACCTGACGGTCGCCGCCGCGGGAATCAAGCCGCTCGATCACGTCACGGTCGAGTACGACATCCCGGAGCGGTCATGAAGAACCCGGTGGGCCCGGTGCTGCGGATGGGCGACGAGGTCGAGCAGATCATCGCCGCGATCGAGGACGACAACCCGGACACCGAGATCGAGGTCATCGACCGCGGTGCCTACGTCCGGGTGCAAGGCGAGGACGAAATCACGGTGACCCAGCAGACGCTGCGCCGTTATCTCGGCGCGGACTACGAGATCAGGTCCTTCGGCGGGATCATGTCCGCGTTCAGCGGCCGGGTGATCAACACCAGCGACGCCATCACCTGGCAGAGCGTGGCTCTTGGAAAAGCCCAGGCCCGGGACAAGGCGGTGACAGCATGACCGAGACGCCCGCACGCAAGCTCCGCCCGCGCCGCACCTTCAGTTCGTTCGGTGACGTGCGCAAGATGCCCAGTGAGTACGAGATCGTCACCCATGCACAGAACTGGACCACGCGACAGAACCGGTCCTCGGCCTTCGAGCAGAATCCGTCCTCGGCGGCCAACCTGTGGTTCCTCACCTACCGGGACAATTCGCCGCTGCAGGCGGATAACTGGGACGCCTACCGCGACCCGGACGCACTGACCTACAAGGCTTACGTCAACCTGCAGTCCGACGCGGAGGTGAAGGTGCAGGGTGCGCTCGAGGCCCACGCCGAAGCAGAGGCCGATGCCAGCCTGGCCGCAGGATCAGTAACGCTGCTCAGCCGGCTGCTCACCCCATCGCGCTATCTGTGCCACGGCTTTCAGCAGGTGGAGGCCTACATCGGCTACATGGCGCCCAGTTCCTACGTCACCAACGCGGCCGGCTTCGCCACCGCGGATTTCCTCCGCCGCGTGACCACCATCGCCTACCGGACCAGGGAACTGCAGATCGCCCGTCCGGATTCGGGCATCGGCTCGGCGGAGCGGTCGCTATGGGAAGGGCACGACGGCTGGCAGCCCGCCCGCAAGGCGATCGAGTACGCACTGATCAGCTACGACTGGGGGGAGGCGTTCACCGCCCTCAACCTCGTCCTCTCCCCGACCCTCGACGATGTCCTGCTGACCCAGCTCGGTCAGGTCGCCAAGAGCAATTCCGATGACCTGACCTGGCTGCTTACCTCATTCCTGGCTGAGGACTCCAGGCGCCGCGGCCGGTGGAGCCGGGCCCTGGCCGACTTTGCCGTGAGCCAGCGCCCGGAGAACCGCGCCGTGTTCGCCAAGTGGATCGACCGCTGGTCGGCGTGGGCCGATGACGCGGCGCTGGGACTCGGGACGATCCTGGAAACCGCACCGGGGAGCCACGGGCCGGCGGCTGACGTCGCTGCGCACGCCAGGGCGGCACGGGAGCGGTATCTCGCCGGGCTGTTCGATGGCGCCCATAACGGAACGACGCAGGCCAGCTGAAACGTGGAGATCGCGATGACCGCGCCGTGGCGGGAAACGATCAACCTCGATGACCTCTGGGAAGGCGACATGACCGCCGTGCTGGTCGACGGCGAAGCCGTGCTGCTGGTCAACATCGACGGTCATGTCCGCGCCTACTCCAACCGGTGCCCCCATCAGGCGTCGGCCTTGGACGAGGGTGATCTAGACGGGGACACGCTGACCTGCGCCAAGCACCTGTGGGAGTTCAACGCCACCACCGGCTGTGGCATCAACCCGGATGACGTGCAGCTGAAGAGCTTCGGCTGCCGGGTCGATGACGACGGCACGATCTACGTGGACATCGGCCGTTGACGCTCGCCGCCGAATGGCACGTTGACGAACCGCAACTACGGATCGCGGAGAGTGACGGCCGGACCGCGCTCGGCGCTATCACCGGCCGGCCCGTTATCTCCGCCCGCGCCCGGCTGCGCTTCGGCCCCGGCCGCACCTGCGAACCGATCGCCCGGCTGCTCGACCGCGCCATCGTCCAAGCCGAAGGCGCGGGCCTCGATCCGGAGCTGCTTGTCGTCGCTGGCGGCAGCGTGCAGGCGGCGGAGGACATTATCCGGGTGCGCCGCAAGGCCCACGGCGTCGCGGACTGGATCCACAGCCCGACCTGCTGCGTGCGGATCATCCTGCAGCCAGCTGGCCTCCACGCCACTATCCGCCCTGACATGCTCCCGCCGCCCGGACCCCGGCCGCCCGGACCCGTGCCGCCTGGACCCCGGCCGCCTGATCCCGCTCTGGCGCCCGATGGTCCCGCCGGATCGGACGGCGCACGCGCCGCCGCCGTGCGCGAGGCGCTCTCGGAAGTGATCGACCCCGACCTAGGCGTGAACATCGTCGACCTCGGATTCGTCCGGGCCGTGAACATCCAGGAGCGAACTGCCGTCATCACCATGACCCTCACGTCGGCGGCCTGCCCCCTCACCGGCGTCATGGAGGACCAGATCCGCACCGAACTCGCCTCACTTGGTGACCTCGACGGGTTTGAAGTCGACTGGCAGTGGATACCAGCCTGGCGGCCGGCCGACATCACCGACAGCGGTCGCGAACAGCTGCATGCCATCGGCTTCACCATCTAGCCTCAGCGTGTGATGAGCCTCGGCCTCTGAGCGCGGGACCGTCAGACCAGACGGCTTTCTAACAAATTGTGAACGTGTGACTACTATTTGTATAAGTGGGAGTTTTAGTTTCATCGAGGAGAGCGGCGGCGATGGCGGTCGAAACCGAAGAGGTGGCGGCGAGGCTGCTGGCGGAATTTCCGCATGCCCTGGCGAGCGGGCAGCTCGTGGCCCACTTCCAGCCCGAGGTCGAGTTGTCGTCGGGCCGGGTAGCGGCGGCGGAATGCCTCGCGCGATGGGAGCACCCCGAACTGGGTACCCTGCCGCCCGCGGTGTTCGCCCGATGCGCCGAGCAACTGGGACTGATGGGGGAACTCACCCGTCTGATGCTGAGGTTGTCCCTCGCCCAGCAACGGATCTGGGCCACCGCTGGATGGAGCATCCCGGTGTCGGTCAATGTCGGGCCCGATTGCGCGATCGACCCTGAATTTCCCGCTGTCATCGTCGAGTTGCTGCGGAGCGAGCGCGTGCCCGGCTGCATGCTTACCCTTGAGGTGAGTGAGCAGACCGGGACCGCGGCGGTGAGCGAAACCTTCTTCGCTCAGCTCGCCGAGGTCGGCGTGCGGGTCGCCCTCGACGATTTCGGCACCGGTTTCGCCTCGCTGGAGAGCCTCGGCGGCTGGCCCATTGATGAGCTCAAGCTCGACATGTCCCTGGTGAAGCCGATGGCCACGATCGCGAGCTTCCGGATGATCGTGCGGACCACCATCGACCTCGCCCACCAGCTCGGGGTCAAGGTCGTCGCCGAAGGGGTCGAATCCGAGGCCGTCCGGTCCGAGCTGCATGCCCTCGGGTGCGACCTGGCCCAGGGCTTTCTCTTCGGGCGGCCTATGTCAGCCGGTGATTTTGCGGACTGGCTGCGCGAGCAGGACCAGCTTGCGCTGCGACGAGGCGTGCGGGAGAGCCAGATCGCGCCGTCAGTGACTGAAGCGGCCGCACCGGACGGCGCCGGCAGCCAGGTGGGCGGGGCCCGTCGAGGTCTGATGCGGGCCGGCCGGCGCGCCGTGGACCAGGCCGGGGCCGCGACGCTTACCGCCGTGCTGACGATGCTGGTCGGGTACGGACTCTGGCAGTTGTTCCGCTGGGGCGGTCATCGGCATCAGGCGCTGATCGGAGACCTGGCGTACTTCCCAGTGAACTCGGCCGCGGCCATCTGCGCTTGGCGGGTGTCGTTGCGCCAGGATCTCGGCCGGCCGACCTGCCGCGCGTGGCGCCTGCTTTCTGTTGCGCTCTGGCTGTTCCTGCTGGGCGACGGGCTGCAGTTCATCTACGAGAACGTACTCCACGAGAGGGCCTATCCCACCTGGGCCGACGCCGCATACCTGAGCTTCTACGTCGTCGCCTTCGCCGGCCTGCGCTCCTTCCCCTCCCGCCGCAGCACGCGGTCCGAGCGAATTCGCCTCCTGCTCGACATGGGGACGGTCTTCGTCGGCGGAGCGACGTTCATCTGGTACGTGGCGCTCGGTCCGGCCATCGCGTTGGCCGGCCCCTTCGACCTGGCCGACCTGGTGACCTTTGCCTATCCCGTCGGCGACCTGCTGCTCTTGTTCGGGGTGCTGTCGCTGCTGTGGCGAGGCGCACCGCGCTCAAGCCTCGCATCCCTGAGGATCTTCGCGACCGGCCTGATCGTGTTCATCGCGGCCGATGTCAGCTATGACTACATCACGGTCCACTCGACCTATCTCGGCGGGGACCCCGTCGACTCCCTGTGGTACGTGGCGCTGGCGATCATGTGGATCGCGGCCAGTTGCCAGCTACGCGCCGAGCCCCGGGAACATTTCGCCACCCCGGCACGGGATGCTGCCGCGCGTCCCAGCGTCCTGCCCTATCTGGCTGTCGCGGGCAGCTACCTGCTGCTTATGGTGGTGGGCCTGGAGAACGTCGCCTTCAATCCGCTGGGCGCCGTCCTCCTCGGCGCGCTCGTGCTGACGGTCCTGGTCAGCCTGCGCCAGTTCGCCGCCTTGCGGGACAACGGACGTCTGGCGAGCCGTTACCGGGAACTCGCTTCGATGGACGAGATGACCGGTCTGTACAACAGGCGCCATTTCATGGATCTGGCCGACGGCGCCTTCGCCCAGACGCAGCGGTTGGGCCAGCCTCTCGTCGCGCTGATGATCGACGTCGATCACTTCAAGCAGATCAATGACCTGTACGGTCATGCCACCGGCGACCAGGTGCTCGCCGATCTGGCCCGGTCCTGCCGCGAGCAGGTGCGGCCGGACGATATCGCCGGCCGCTACGGCGGCGATGAGTTCATCATCATGATTCCGGGGACCACCAGCCTGCGAGCGGCTCAGCTCGCGGCCCGGCTGACCGGACCGCCGGCCCGGGTGACCAGCAGCGGTGGGATGCCGGTCAGTTTCACGGTCAGTGTCGGTGTCGCGGAATCTGTCGGCAGTGGTGATCTCCCGGGCCTGCTGGCCCGCGCCGATCTCGCCATGTATGAGGCCAAACGAGCCGGGGGAGCGTGCTGGCGCATCTTCGACGGGCACCGGATGGGGGGCAGGTCCGGTCCTTCTGGCGGCGCGACCGTGGCCAGCTCGGCCGGGTCAGAGCTCGTCGAAGACCAGGACAGTGTGGGTTGACAGTCACCGGGTCGGGGTCGTCATTTGCGCCAGCAGGTCGCTCGACCGGGCGATGCGGGCGTCCAGGTCGGCCAGGAAACCTTCGATCGCGACCCGCTTGGCTTCCACTGTCGCCCGCAGGTCGTGCTGCAGTTGCAGGCTCTCGCGGACGAGGTCACGGCGCTCGGCGTCGCTGGTGTGCTCGTGCAGGTAGGTGCGCTTGATCTGGGCCATCCGGTCTTCGTTGCGCAGGACGACGGCGATCTCGTCGAGGTTGAGGCCGAGCAGGACCTGCAGCTGACGGATGCGCGCCACCCGGGCCAGGTCGTCCTCGGAGTAGCGGCGCATCCCGCCTGGGGTGCATGCGCAGGGAGTGATCAGGCCGAGCTGCTGGTAATAGCGCAGCGCCCGCTCTGACACTCCGGCTTGGGCGGCGGCGGCTCCGATGCCGAGAAGCTGCCCGTGTTCCGCCCCGTCCTGCACGGTCGGCGGCTCGCTTGCCGCTGGTTCGGCGGTACCGGAAGTCGCTCTCGACCTCATCAGGCGTTCTTGGCGGAGGCGCCGAACTCGGTGTCCGGGCCGGAACTCGCCGAGGCGGCGCGCACGCCGTTCCCTGACCTGCGGACGGCCCCGTTTCCGTTCCTGTTACCGCCCGGCAGCGCGGCGGTCTCGTCCAGTCCCACCAGCCCGGCAGCCTCTGCGGCGCCTTCGGCCATTTCCTCGGCCAGCGGTTCGGTCGGCCGGTGCATGTAGCGGCGGCCGCGGAGGGCGGAGGCCACCACGGCGATGGCCGTGGCGATGGCGGCGAACGTGAACGCCAGGTGCAGGCCGGCCGCGAACGGCGCCTCGATCAGCTTCGGGAAGAACGACCGGCCGGTGATGTAGGCGGCCTGGCTGGGCGACAATTTGCTGAGCGCACCGGTGGGGCCGAGGAGTTCTGCGATCGGGTTTTCTCCGAGGAAGGCCGAGAACAGGCTGCCGATCGGCGGCTCGTTGGCCACCAGGTGGGCGGCGCTGGGAGAGACCCCCGCGGCGACCAGCCCCTTGTACAGGTGGCTGGGCAGCCGCGAGGCGAGCCCGAGGGTGACGATGGTAAAGAACAGGCCCATCGACAGTACGGTGGCCGAGTTCTGGAAGGTGTTGAGCATCCCCGCACCCGCGCCCCGCTGGTCCGGCGGGAGGCTGTTCATGACCGATGCCTGGTTGGGGGAGAAGAACAGCCCCATGCCGACCGCGAACATGAAAATCAGCAGGGCGAACCAGATGTAGCTGAAGTTGATCGGGAGCAGTTCGAGCAGCAGGAACGCTGCTCCGGAGACGATCAGGCCGGCCGTGGCGAAGAGCCTGGCTCCGTAGCGGTCGGACAGGATCCCGGAGATCGGGCCGAGCAGCAGGAAGCCGATGGTGAGCGGGACCATGTAGATGCCGGCCCACAGCGGGGTGCGGGCGAAGCTGTAACCGTGCTGCGGCAGCCAGATGCCCTGCAGCCAGATGATCAGCATGAACTGCATGCCGCCCCGGCCCAGCGCACCCAGCATGCCGGCGATGTTCCCGGCGGTGAACGCGCGGATCTTGAACAGGTCCAGCCGGAACATCGGCGCAGGCACCTTGGTCTCCACCCAGCCGAACACGACGAGGACCACGATCCCGCCGAAGATGGCGGACAGCACGTAGGGATTGGTCCACCCGGTGGGGTGCCCGCCGTAGGGGAGCAGCGAATACACGATCCCGGTGAGCACCGCGATCAGCCCGACCGCGAAAAGGACGTTGCCCAGCCAGTCGACCTTGGCCGGGATGCGGATCCCGTTGTCGCGCAGCTTGAGGTAGGCCCAGACCGTGCCGAACAAGCCGAACGGTACCGAGACCAGGAACACCAGCCGCCACTCGATGGGGGCGAGCACGCCGCCCAGGATCAGCCCGAGGAAGGAGCCGCCGACCGCGGCGACGCCGTTGATCCCCATCGCCTTGCCCCGCTCGTCCTGGGGGAACGCGTCGGTCAGGATCGCGGTGGAGTTGGCGAACAGGAACGCCCCGCCGATGCCTTGGAACACCCGCATGATGATGATCCACAGCGCTCCGGCCGGCCCGGTGAGCCAGGTCACCGACAGCAGGATCGAGAAGATCGTGAACACTGCGAAGCCGAGGTTGTACATGCGGACCCGGCCGTAGATATCGCCGACCCGTCCCAGGCTGACCACAAGCACCGCGGTGACCAGGATGAACCCCATGAAAATCCACAGAAAATAGGAGGTGTTGGAGGGTATCAGCGGATTGAGCTTGATGCCCCGGAACAGCGCGGGCAGCGAGATCAGCAAGATGGACTGGTTGATCGTGACCATCAAGATGCCGAGCGTGGTGTTGGACAGGGCAATCCACTTGTAGTTCTTGCCCCGGCCAGCAGTGCCCGGATCCCCATCCGGCCGGACGTTGTCAACCGCCATGCGCGCTCCTCGTGATGCTTCCTGCGATAGATGCTTCCTGCGAAAGCAGACCTAACCCCGACGTCAACGTTACATCCTCGCGGTTAACGATTGCCAGGCGGCATCCAAAGTGCGCTACGCGGGCGAGCGGACCCGCTCCTGCTGACCGGGGGCGCGGAGAAGGGGGCGGTCGGGCCAGCGTGGCGCGGCCCCGGCGAGCCCGGCGGGCCGGATGGGCGGTATGGGCAGCAGCACAGGTCCCGGGCGGCCCGATGACGGCGTGCGGGCAGGATGCGCTGGGCCAGCTTCTTGGCGGTCGGCGGTGGTCACCAGCCAGAGCCGTCGCGGCGAGGAGGTCATGGCGTGCTGGCAGCGGAACTGGCAGTTCACGCAGCCGCCGCCGGCGGCCCGCCGGTGCCGGGTCGAGGCGAAGGCGGCGAAAACCAGCGCCGCGGCGATGGCCGCGCCGCCGGTAGCCGCCAGCGCCGCGACCAGGATGGCCGCGGTGTCGAGGAAATGACTGACTGGGCGGCCGAACACGAGCAAGGCGACGATCAGGAAGGCTGCGAACCTGCTCGCGGGCCGGGCATAACAGACCATGGTCAGCCTCGCTTAGCTGCGTTCTTCCGTCGAGGGTTGGCCGTGCGCCTTTGCCGTCCTATACCTGGATCGCTCAATTGAGCAGAAAAGTCAAGACCCTGTGTCAACTGGTGGTGAACGCAGCGTGATCGCGGCGAGCAGCCCGGCGGCGAGCACCAGCCCGGCCGACAGGTAGAGCGCAGCGTGCAACCCGTTGTGGAAGGCGGTGTACGCGGCGCCGATGACCTCCTGGACGAGCTTGCCGTAGCCCGCGTAGGCGACGGTGTTCCTCGGGATCTGGCCGGTCTCGAGGGCGTTGGCGACGAGCGTCTGGAAGCCGGCCGGGATGCCGAGATGAGTCATCTGTCCGGCCAGGCTGGACCGGAGCTGCGAGTAGACGAGCGAGCCGAGGACCGCTACGCCGGTGACGGCGCCGATTTCCCGGCTGGTGTTGGTCGCGGACGCGGCCATACCCGATCGCTCGGGCGGCACCGCCGCGAGCACCGAGGAGGTGATGGGTACCACGGTGGTGCCGATGCCGATCCCGGCCAGTCCCAGGGCCACCATCAGCGGCCCGTAGTCCGGGTGCGGGGAGAGGAAGCCGTCCGCGAGAAACAGGCCGGTGGCGAAGAGCAGGCAGCCGATCGTGATCGACCAGCGCGGCCCGGCCCGGGCCGTCCAGCGTCCCGCGAGCACCGAGGCCGCGATCATCAAGATGGTCATCGGCAAGAACACGGCCGCCAGCCGGTAGCCGGACGCGCCGACGACCTCGACCAGGTACAACGCGGTGAAGAAGAAGATAGCGAAGGTGGCGAAGTAGGTGGCGAACGCGGTGACGAGGGCGGTGGCGAACTCGGGTATGCGCAGGAAGCGCAGGTCAAGCAGCGGATACGGAGCGCGGTGCTCCCACCAGCCGAACGCCGCGAACAACACCGCGCTCGCACCCAGCAAGATAATCACGGCGGCCGCGCCGAAGCCTGCCGACTCCGCGTCGATGATCGCGAAGACCAGGGCGCCGAGCGCGCCCGCGCCGAGCAGCGTACCCGGGATATCGACCCGGGCTGGCTCGGCGTTCGCGCTCTCCGGCAAGATGATCGCCGCGACGATCAAGGCCGCTAGCCCGAACACCAGGTTGAACCAGAAGATGCCACGCCAGTTCCAGGCGCCCACGATCACGCCCCCGATGACCGGGCCCGCGGCGAGCGCGAACCCGGACGTCCCGGCCCATACTCCGATCGCCCGGCTCCTGGCCCTGGCGTTCGGGTACAGCTGACGCAGCATCGATAGGGTGCCCGGCTCGCTCGCGGCCGCGCCCAGGCCCATCACCGCGCGTCCGGCGATGAGCACTCCGACGTTCGGGGCCAGCGCGCACAGGACCGAGCCGGCGCAGAACACGCCGGCCCCAGCCAGCATGACCTTCTTGCGGCCGAGCTCGTCCCCGATCATCCCGCAGGCCAGCATGATGCTGGCGAAGGTGAGCGCGTAGGCCCCGACCACCCACTGCAGGTCGGTAACGTTCGCCTTCAGGCTGGTCTGCAGGTCGCCGAGCGCGACGCTGACCACCGTGTTGTCCAGAAACGTCAGGAACAGCAGCGTGCACAGCGTCGCGAGCGCGAGCCCCTGGCCGCCTCGCGGTACGACGCCGGGCCGGTCACCGGAGACCGCCTCCGCCTGGCTAGCCAATCCTGGCGACCCTCGTCAGCCGGATCAACCGCACGCGGATGGCACCGAACCACCTGGTATCAGCTTGAACAGGCCGCAGAGGCTGCCGTCGCCGACCTTCCAGCTGCCGTCCTGGTACACCGACGTGCCGCTCTGGCCGGACAGCAGGCTCGTTCCGCCTGACGTGATGTTGTAGGTCACGGTGGCCTTGGTCGAGGAGTTCAGCACCACCTTGGTGACCTTGGCCCCGATCCCGCTGGCGAGGGGCAGTTTGGCGAAGTCGCTGATGGCCGAGGCGAACGTGCTCCCGTTCTGCAGCAGGGCGGCCTTCTGCGAGGCCGTGGTGCTCGAGCTGAAGAATTTCTCCCAGTTCGCGGTGATCTCCGCCACCGCGCCGGAACTGCTTGAGCTGGCCACCGCGGACGGACTGCCGACCGGAGCTGAGGCCGCAGAACTCGACGGCGACGTCGTCGCGGACGTGCTGGAACTGCTGCTACAGGCCGCCACCGCCACGGCGAGAGCCGGGCCAAGCGCCAGGGCCATGATCCGGCGAGTCAAGAGATTGAACCGCATGACACGCCTCCTTTGTCTCGGTCGGATGTATAGCTGAAGGCTGTCATTATTGCGGGATCCGGCTGCTCTTTCAGAGTCTGCATCGAATGTTTCCCTAGGTGCGGCACGTTACCCGCCGCAGGCCGACGCGCGCGTCAGGGAAAGCGGGCAGGCAAAAGCGGGCCGGACGGCGGCGCCGCCCGAGGATGTCTTGTCTACCAGCGAAAATGTATGAACACGCGGCCGAAGTTCTTCGAGTCCTTCTCCACCCGGTGATACTTCGCTTTGATCTCTTTTTGCTCAAGGAACTTCAGTACGTGCTTCTTGAGCTGGCCGGAACCCTTGCCCGGAATAATCTCGACCAGCGGTGCCTTCTTCGCCACGGCCTCGTCGATGATCGCCTGCAGCGCCCGGTCGATGTCCTGTCCCTGGTTGTAAATGTCGTGCAGGTCAAGCTTCAGCTTCATGATCACCGCCAGCTGCGTCGGAGGCGCTAGGTGGGGTGGAGGCGCCCGCCGCGGCATCCTGGCCCGGCCCCTTCTCCCCAGCAAACAGCCCCTTCTCCCCAGCAAACAGTACCGCGATGATCGATGCGACGGTATCGCCTGGGTCGCCAGCTGGGACGATGGTGACCACGTGCTCGCCGGGCCGGGGCGGCTCCAGGTCCTCAAACTGGGTCCCGAGGAGCTGTTGGGGGAAGAAGTGACCATGCCTGGCGGCGAGCCGCCGGGCGAGCACCTGGCGGTCCGCGGCCAGGAAGACCATCAGGGCCTGCGGGCGGCCGCGCAGCAGCATGTCCCGGTAGGAGCGCTTGAGGGCCGAGCAGGTGATGACGACCGATTCGTTCCGGGCGATGCGCTCGTCCATCCAGGCCCCGATAGCCCGTAGCCATGGCCAGCGATCGTCGTCGGTCAGCGGAGTTCCGGCCCGCATCTTCTCGATGTTCGCGGCGGGATGGAATTCATCCGCGTCGGCGAACCGCCAGCCCAGCCGCCCGGCGAGCATGGCTCCCACCGTCGTCTTGCCGCTGCCGGACACGCCGGCCACGATAAGGATCATTGGGACCGGAGTGTAGTCATAGCGGCCGGGTCGTCATAGCGGCCGGGTCGTCATAGCGGCCGGGTCGTCATGGGGCCTGGATTCCGCGGATCCTGAGGCTGCTGAGAGCATACTGAGAAGGTCAGGGGAGACAATCGGCGGGCGGCCTGAAATCAAGGGCCTTGATGTCATCACCTTCAGAAAGCTAACGCTATGCCATTCACGAGGCCGCGTCACTGGCTGAGATGGCTCATCGGAGCCATCGTCGTTCTCGTCGTCCTGGGGGTCGGCGGGCCGTTCGTCTACATCCACTTCTTCAACGGCAGCACGCCGGCCGCGTTGTCGCTGCCGACGACCAGCAGTTCCGCGTCTTCCTCGTCCGGCGGCACCACCGCCAGCGGCACCACCGCCAGCGGCACCGCGACGGCGGGCACCGCGGCTAGCGCGGCGCTGGCCGGCCCGTACAGTGTCGGCTCAGGTTCCGTCGTCGGCTACCGCGTCAACGAGGTGCTGCTCGGCCAGAACACCACCGCCGTCGGCCGCACCACCTCGGTTACCGGGCACCTCACCATCGTCGGCACCACCGCCACGGCCGCCACCTTCAGCGTCCCGATGGACACCGTGCACAGCGACAAGAGCCAGCGGGACGCGCAGTTCGACAGCCGGATCATGGACGTGGCGCAGTACCCCACCGGGACCTTCACGCTGACTCACCCGATCGACCTGGCGCCGTTGCCCGCTTCCGGCGTGATCAAGAGCTACACCGCGGACGGGAAGCTGATGCTGCACGGCACCACCCGCGCGGTGACGTTCACCCTGACCGCCGAGCGCGGCACCGCCAAGGACGGGGGCACGCAGATCGAGGTGGTCGGGCACATCCCGGTCCTGTTCTCCGACTACAACATCCAGAACCCGAGCCTGGGGGGCTTCGTGACCACGCAGGATAACGGCCTGCTCGAGTTCCTCCTGGTCTTCGGCAAGGCCTGAGGCGGCTACGACACCTCGTATCCGACGATGACCTGGCCGGCGTCCTGCCGCACCACCGAGATCACCTCGGTGTTCTTCGAGTCGGAGAACCGGACCTGGGCTTGGCCCTTGGTGGAGTCCACCGTGACGCTGGCCGTGACGTGCCACTCGGTGTCGTAGATCGCGACCCGCAGGACGGCGGGCGCGAGTCCCTGGACACCGTTATCGCAGCCGAAGGCGATGTTGGTGGCGCTGCCCCGCGGCACCGTGATGATCGTCACGGCACCGGCGCCGGTGTTGAGCTGGCCTGACTGCACTTCTTCCTCCAGGTTCGGCTGGAATGAGCTGATCCACGCGGTCAGCTCAGCGGCGCTGCCGTCGAACACGTCGTCGTCATGGTTGCTGGCCCCGCCGGACTGCCAGAACTTCCAGGATTTCCACGGCGACGGCGCGCTCGGCGTCGCCGACTGGTAGATGGCCAGCCACAGCGGGTAGGACTCCAGCCCCGCGCAGTTGCCCGAGCGGATGAAATCGTAGAACGAGTACACGCCGCGCGGGTTATGCGGGCGCAAGGAATCCAGCTTGGCCATGAAGTCGCG
>Ga0302179_10000530_pt1 | contig 25142 bp, 25 predicted proteins | sample I_Palsa_E3_1_FD_198788 | JGI IMG/M metagenome (GOLD analysis project Ga0302179, IMG submission 198788) | Peat permafrost microbial communities from Stordalen Mire near Abisko, Sweden - I_Palsa_E3_1 | ecosystem: Environmental > Terrestrial > Soil > Palsa > Peat permafrost | place: Sweden...
CTCGGAACGCTGCTAATGGAAGATTACTAAAATGGGACATATGTTAGATTTACCACCACAATAGGGATTGCATGGCGCACATAGTTCAAACTGTACATTATCATACCTAAAACTCAATTATCTGTCAAGACCACGGATCACGTCGCATTCAGTTTGTCTTCTCTATGACGAACGCTTCCATATTGAAGGAACATTCTACGCTGAAAGCGGAATGTTTAACTTTTCTCATCCGCAAAGAAGTGACCCAGGGAGGAATTGTTATTGGACATAACATCATCACCGAACCTAATTCACATGCAAGTTATATGCGACGGAAGGGCGGCCGAGATCAGAGTTTACTGGATAACACTGCGACGCAGTGAGAACGAGGCTGAGCACTTATCGCCTGACTCTTAGCCTATCTCCATCTATGAACCCCATTCATCTTTCTCAGCCAATTTCCCTATATATCTCCGCCGAAATATTTCATTGACCCAGAGATTCCCTTGTGAAGTAATCAAACGATGGCAACACCAGCCGAACGTTTCGGGATCGTCACCAGTGCGCTATCACTTGCCTACGGAACCGTGGAACTTCTTCGAAAACTACTAAAAGTATTTCCCTGGTGATAAGAGTGGTGTTGATATGAAGTATCGGCAGCGACACAGAGAGGGAACTCGAGATGTTGAGATGTCCGAGGTTGGTGTTCAATATGATATCTGTGAACTTGAATTTGAATTGCGATCGGATGCTGCATCGACGACATCGCAATCAAGCGTCTTTGAGAGCCTAGAGGTTTGGTCGCTACAGATTTAATTTGACTCTGTTTAGTGTTACCGGGAAAGTGGTGGACGTCGTAGTGAGATTGCGAGGAAAGAGAGTGGACTTTCTGATAGTACGACTGTGACTAGCACCTCAGTGGACAAGAAGAAGTCTGTTTTCCGAAGGGTCACTGGAAATAACACAGCTAACGCAAAAGCTTTGGGTACTTCTCACGCAAGGCTTAACTAACTGTCCAGTTGCTCGGAAACTTAGTAGTCTTGTTTCCAAAAACCATCGAAATGCTTCAGCAAAACAGCACCGAGCGTAAATGGCGTATTGAATGAATGAATGGAAGGAAGTTCAGGATGCGTTCGTTGAAACTGCAGGAAGCAAGGTTCCTCAATAGTACATAGTGTCAATATTAATACCTCAATCTATGCCTCATTGTACTCCATTCTTCAACGTCGATGACTTGTCGAGAACATTCATTTCTGTCTTTTCTCTGAAGCCGCCAATACGTCTATCGGGATCCCATTTCTCTCGAATGCCCACCCACTTCTTCCAATTCTTGTCAGACAAAACCTAAGAGTTATACGTCATTTCGTACTTCGATCATACCTTGGTCATTCTCATCTCAGCGTCAAAATCCGCGACATACGTTCCACAACTAACTTTGGCTACTTCGCGATACGTATTTTTCAGCCACACTCGGTGTTTCTCGTCGTCTTTTTGATCTGCCCAGGCGAGGAAGGTGGAGATATAATACTCTGATGGCAAGGAATAAGCGAGATCGCCGAAATGGAATGTATCGCAGATGTAAATACAAGTACTTGACCGTCGACTTGGTAAATCGAGGAAAAGCGGTTTCATCGCTTTCAGCAACTGCTATTAATGTACGGAATAAGACGGGTATACCTCTTCTCTGCTGACTTCTGGATCATTGTAAATACTATCGCATTTGAATCTTAATCCTTGATCTGAGGGCAATAGATCCTCTTGCATCTTATTGAGTTGTTCGTAATTTGTCTCGATAACGGGGAGATGAAACAGTGGTGTAAGAGGACATTTATCGAACGGATAAGCCATTTGTTGAGCTTCCTCCAGAGAGTCCGCATATAATGTGATTGCCGCAGCGATTATAACATCTTTAGACCGAACCTCGTCTCCCTGACCAGTCATCTTATCAGCGTAGCATGCACAAATCGCCACCTCGATCCCATAAGGTCTCATCAACTTTGCAGAATCCAGGATCCAATTCATTGTCTCCTCGTACATGGTTGCACTAAACACCCAATGCGTATTATAAAGCTTTTTGGCCGGCATCGTCCGTCCCCAGAACTTGGTAACAATGCCGAAAAATCCCATCCCGCCACCCCTTGCCGCCCAAAACAGATCAGAATTTTGTTCCCGATTGCAAATTCTTATCTCGCCATCTGCAGTCACAATTTCCATTTGCACAAGCCACCGGTCAGCGGTAATGCCCCATCCTTGCATGAAATATCCCTGTCCGCCACATAATAGAAACCCTCCTAAGCCAACTGTCGGAGAATGTCCAAATGGGAAGAACAACCCGCGCGGGGTGAGATATTCCTGCGCATCCTGAACGGTGTTTCCAGGTCCAAAACTGATCAACTTTGTTACTTCGTCATATTCAAACCCCGGATTGACTTGCTTCATGTCAATCAGGATTTCCTCATTCTGTAGATGCTGACAGGGAAACAAATGGCCCCCAGAACGTGCGGAAATATGCTTATTATGTGAAACTGCGTGTTTGACCGCAGCAGCGACTTCCTCTGTAGATCGAGGATGGATAATTTGAGAGGGATAGCGATCTGGATGTCCTTTGTTGAAGAACCGATGCCGAGACGTTTCGTATGCTTCGCTGCCCTTCTCTAGAATAATGCTTGAATCCATCTTCGAAAAAACTTCTAGTCTCACATATGCATGAGGGGGAATTTATTCATGATGAGCCCCGCAGCGTAGTGCGGGGCAGGAACGGGAGCGGGCTCAGGGGTCGAGATCTGAGATGTGGAGACGGGGCAAGAGAAATTTGGTCCCATCTGCATATAAACGGTAAACTCCGTCAAGCCACGCTTAGATAAATGACTTTAATTCATCCCGAACATATTGCCGAACCGTCCGAGACTGACATCGTAAAATAAGTAAGTTAAAGACAAGGTCTAAAATTCTCCTGCTAAAACTCTCTTATCTTGACGCGAAGCAAAGGTGAGAAGTTTGTCGACTCGTGCATTTGCTCACCGGAGCCACGTACGTTGGAATTGCGCAGCCTTCCTTGGCTTTCATAAGATCTTCTGTAGGTGCACCCTCGAACGTATGACAGGGTCGATCATTTTCGCGGATCAGGGCGGCTGATCCGATCAAAATGTGGAGAACTCCTCAATAAAGTCGTGGCCTCGGCGTATTCAGTTTCCACACCATTCATTGTCTGTCCATGTCGCATCCTCATACTCGTCTTCTCATTGTTGGTGGGGGCCCGGTGGGACTATTCCTTGCTCTGAAAGTTGGACGCCTCGGCATCGATGTAACCGTTGCTGAAGCAGAATCCACAATTGTTCCCTCGCCTCGGGCAATTGGGTAGCTCTCCTTGATTCAGATTAATTAACGATAGATATTTCCCAATTGTGCTTGAAGAATGCAGGAAAGTCGGAATCCTCGATGACATGCGAGAAAGGGGACTGGAGACCGCTGCCGGATTACAATGGCGCAATTTGAAACACGAGCTCTTATCAGAGTTGCGTGGGATGATGGGATTCGAAGGGAAGAATAAAATGATATTCCTGGGCCAACATTCCCTTGCCGGCATTATCTTGGAACATATCGCCAAGTATCCGAACATCAAAGTCATCTTTGGCCACCGTTTTGTTGGTGTTCAACAAAATGAAAAGGAAGTGACAGCATTGTTCTTGACTGCGGAAGGAGAGAAATTCATGACTGCTGATTATATGGTTGGCGCGGATGGGGCTGGAAGTGCTGTCCGACATTGTTTATGTATCCCTTTCGAGGGATTCACTTGGACAGATTTCCGTTTCATTGCAACCAATATGTATTATGATTTTGAAAAGGAAGCCGGCTGGAAGTATGGTTCCCTCATTGTAGATCCAGAACACTGGGCGGTTATTGTTCGTACAGGAGCTGAAGGCACGCCATGGAGAATTGCGTATGGCGAGCCGTCGCATCTCGATTTCTCCAAAGAGGCAATCATGGAGCGTCTTCCAGCCAAATATGCCAAGTTGCTCCCGGGAAGCAAGACGGGTTATACTGTGGAAAACGTTAATCCTTATTTCGCTCATCAGCGATGTGCAAAGAACTTCCGCGTTGGTCGAATAACATTGTGCGGAGATGCAGCCCATGTAAGTCCTTTCGCTTTACTATTCTCAACCTTAGGCCAACAACCCAATTGGTGGATTGGGCTTGACAACAGGTATCCTTGATGCCGCGGTCCTAGGGAATGTGTTGAACCGTATACTCAAGCTGGGCGAGTCGGATGATCTCCTTTCGGACTACGAAAGCACTCGGCGAAGGGCGTTCCTGGAATTCACAAATCCCTTGTCGATCGGAAATAAGGAGCGATTGACGTCAATTGACCCGGAGAAAGTTGCTGAGCGAGAGTTTTTCTTTAACAAGCTCAACACTGAGCCTGACTTCCATATCCTCGTAAATAGATCGATGGATAAGGCAGTGGAAGAAACCTTCGAGGTTCCTGAGGTCATATAGGTAAATATGAATGTAAAAATATATACGGCCTAAAGTGTAAATTATTTCCATCTTGCCAATGTAAATATTTATTTGCCTAACATTTTTCGGCAACTCCTCCGCCCCAGACCCCACACTCACCAAATCAAAAGGACCTGGCAGCCGCAACCGACCACAACACGACATGACCGCCAAACGATTCCAGGTATAGACCTTTCGCCCGTCCGAGTTGTTAAACCATAGTGTCGCTTCTGCGAAGCTCAGTTCAATCGGTCGGAACACTTCAAACGACATGAGCGCTCGCGTATCTTTCCGCTTATTGTTGAGTCGCTTAGCTTTAGACACTGGCGAGAAGCCTTTTACCTGTGTCATTTGCGGCATGTCTTTCGTAAGGAATGATTTGATGCTCCGCCATGGCCGATTAAAGCATAAAGCAAACTTGAGGAAACCTATGCCGCCCCCCGTCGAGCAAACATCAACCGAAACCATTTCGACAGACGACCCTCCTACTATGGATGAAGTGGTCCCAGTTCCCAACAATCCGACATCTATGGATTTTGACTCGTGCTTCTCTGCTCTAGATCCTTCGCTATGTGCTCTCTGGACATTGAACGATTGCTCGTCGGCGAACTTCCCTTTTCTGGAGGCGCTGCCGGCGATTACAATCCCGAACGTACATCAGATACTCCTCGAAAATCCCTTCCGCGATGTTCTTATGAAGGCAGTTCAGACTATGCCACAGCCTCCGAAGATTCCCTCCTCCAGCTCCTTGTTTCGATATGTCTCTTTATTCATTGAGAAGTATCTTCCTCACAATCCGTTTCTCCATTCATCATTTAAACCGGAATCAGAGAATCCCTTACTGCTCATTGCAATGGCAAGTATCGGTGCTCTGTATGCGGTGGAACGGAAGACAGCACTTATGCTGCACACAGTGAGCAAGAATATCGAAGAAAACCTAAGGTCTGTTTTGGGGTGTGAGGATTATCCAGTTTGGGCCGTCCAAGCATTTTATCTGAATACGGTACAATCCTTACTTTCGGGGCTAAATCTAGACCTTTGCCGCCTGGAGCGGCTTCCCAAAGGGTGTTCAATATGCTATCAGTCATATGCCTATCTTGTCAATGGTGCCAGAAATCAGTAATCATAGCTGATTATAGTTGAGTAAGAGTAATTATTATCGATTGTCGCAACCGACGAGTGCCTTCCTGACTTACCAACAGTGGATCGAACTCGAATCGCTGCGCCGGTACTCGCTTAGCTTGACAGCCTAATTGTAGGACCTACTTTTGTATATATGCGTTCTCCGGTAGTATTACTTTGATGTTTGCATCTCCTCCCGTGGTTACCACCGTTGATGCGCGGGGTCTATCTCTCCCCTGCTCGGCAGATGACTGGAACGCTGAAATCAATGCCTTATCCTGGGTTCCGCCAGATACATGTCTATACGATGATTCGATGATGGCGTTATGGTCAGGGAAGGAATTACAGTGCAGTGCATTCGGAGTTCGCGTTCTGGCAACGTCGGTATTCCTTGAGATATGGCAGGCCCAGCACGGTTATGGCTCATGGCAACCCGAAAACTGGAAGGAAATACATTATATTGTACTAGAATTTTTACAGAAGCACATCAATGTTCCGTCACCTCTAAATCTGACAGCTTACCGTAGAGCTTCGCTGAAGCGGGAGATTCGTTAGCCTGGAATGCGCTTTTTATTTTGTATGGTTGTTATGCACGACTGGCCGCCGAAGCGACATACGTCGAAGAAGCCTTTTACCACAGCAACGGACCTGCGCTATCTCAAGGCTTGAAACTGACATACGCACAACTTGATCTGGCTAGAATAGATATCCGATCCGTCCGATCCGCTCTGAATGGATACAAAGATGTTGTGACGCGTGGCTTGAAATTTATCGGCCACACAGGATGTTGGTCGCGGGGACTGGAACATGCGCTGGGCGGTTTCCATTCCGGAACTCTCCTCATGCACTGGGTCCGCCGGGTCGAAGAGAGTAAGAATCCAACGACTGAACAATCTCAAGTGTTGACGGAAATACGGCAAATGTTGGAAGATGGAGATGTACATATTTATACGGATAGTTTGGCTGCCACTTTGGCAAGATCCAGTATTCAGTTGATGGATCAGGTGTGGTTATGGGGGATTACGCCTTTGATGGGAGAAGCGTTGCGTTTGTATACTGAAGAGATTTTGGGAAGTAGGGCTGCTATCATGGACGTGGAACCGGTTTTATTGGAGGATGAACAAACCTCGGAGTACGGAGAATGATTGTGCATTGCCTGGGATCCCAAAAATCTATAATTTGGAACTAAACTTTTGGACTTGAGGGAGTGAATACTTGAGCGTGTCCATTCCATATTGAGTTTCAGTTTTCAGCATCCTTTCCCAATCATAATTCGTCAGTACACTTAGTCTGTCATTTCGTAGGTTGCGCTGTGGATGCGAGCAGAGCAGCTCTGCGACCTCTAGAGCTTTCGAAAGAGCAGTCATTCCTGAAGGTGCCATGTGATTCGCCAAGCCAATCTCAAGACATTCTTTTGCTGCAACATCGCGGCTATTATGAGCTTTGGCCTTAAACTCCATACCCTGTGAGAATGATGTCCATAGCTCGAGACAATCCAATCAAACGCGGCAGCCTGATTGTCCCTCCATCTACGAGTGGCACGCCTCTCATCAGCTAAATTGAAAGGAACAAACCTCGCATTCGACAATACACTCCCAGAACGGCAGACTGATCCACGACTCGAAGGTCGCACCAACAAGCCAGCTCAAGTCCCCCAGCAACAGCATATCCAGAAATTGCAGCGATTACAGGTTTACCCAGCAACATTCGTGTTGGCCTGATTCATCAGAGCTTTCACCATAAGAGTAGACCCCATTGGCCCCTCGCCACTCATATCCTCCGTCAACACTCGGTTGGCTGTCCGGGCAACCTTCCCATCGGGTCCAAGCAATGATTTCAAGTCTCAACTTAGCACAATTGTCAACGGAGCAAGGAACCTGCCCCCGCACAGAAGTTTCCGCCTGCTCCCGTGAGGACAGCGACGGACATCAACTATTAGCCTTCATATGACGGATAAACCTCGGGATCGGCATCAAACGAGAGGAACGCTTCGTACAGCTTGTGTGCGATTTCGCGATCCACGGCATTTCGGCGCTCAGGTCGATTGATAGTGACGATAAGCACAGGTTTATGAGACTAAACTTGTCAGTGTTACAAGTAACGGGTTGTACTTTGTCTATAATCACTGTTTCGGGCATCACAGAGGAGAGAGCGGAGCAGTGGCTTGTGGGGGGAAGATCACTTGCGTAACGCGTTTCATTCCACAAACCTTGTTCCTGAGCATGTGATACCAAAAACTTCAAAGCGCCAGTCATCCACTTCCTACGCAGCATTCGCCCTCAAAAGCGAGCCAGACAGCCGTTACTACACTTCTGGAAGGAGACTTGTGGATAGGTTGTTTGCCTAAGCGCAGCCCCTCGGCGTTTTGAAGGAATTGCGAACCCAACAGGATGTATACTTCGATCACTCGCACCAGCAAGCTGTACGGATACAAGCCAATGCTGTGAGCCACTTGGGGAGAGTCGGACGAGGCGTAATGGGACTTTGTTCATGTGCTGCGGAATGAGCAGCATGGATGTCGGAAACGAAAGAATTCATAAGTCCACACCTGGAAAGGCCTTGGGAAGATTAGAGTCAAAGGTCCATTCACGCGAATTCACGCCCGTTTGGCTTGGCGGTCCGTGCGTAAAATGTCTTGCAGTCGATCAACAGATCGTCATCGCTCTCATCCCTCACTTCACCCATCCGCTAGCTTCTTGCTTTTCTTTTCTTCTTTTTCGAATTCTTCCCCAAGATGGGTTTTAATTCGTTTTGCATTCTTAATTATTTTCGTTATTAACATCTCCGCATCACCAGTTAGTCTTGGCCATGAGCCACTTCAAATTAGAGACGATTGTAGCCTTCCCATCCGGTCTCAATTGACGTTTAGTTTGCTCATCTGATAAATGCGCCCCTATTGTCATGTGTCTCCAGGAGAATGATGGAATGGGGTTCTGTGTTGGACTTGTTGGACCCAAGGAAAGTCAGTCTTTGGCGTCTTCAATTCCAAATACTAAACAGTGCATCACGGTATCTCCCCCAGACTACGAGGCTGATCTCAAAGAGCACCCGCACAACGTTACACACATCTCACTACACACTGACTTTAGTGTTGTTCCGTCGGTTGTCACTACGATCATCTTCACACCGGCTCCGACAGCTACTGTAACCGCAACGATTCCGGTTAACGAATACCTGGTCGAGGAAATATCTACTGTTTCATTAACCACACAAATGGTTTCTGGAATACTGACACGGACTGTCGCACCCACGAGTGCTTTCAAGTCTATAACTCGCTGACTTGAAGTTACACTTTCATCGTTTTCCATGCAGTTCTGGACAGTTTATTACACCACCACGTATTTTACTTTTGAACAATCTTCCAATTTCGTCACTCGTTACTATAAACGCAATGACGATTCTTGTGGACCTTCTGCTTCGCCGACAGATAGTCGTGGATGGCCGGAATGTACCTCTGTCACACCTGCGCTGCTAATTGAAGGGCTGGCTGGATATGAATCCGATTACGTTACATCTGCCTGCAAATGCATGGTGTCATCCTCTGCTACAGCAACATTTGGCCTGCCTTCACCAACAAGTCCTCCTCAGGCTCCCGATTGCACCACAATCATTACAATTACGTCGACCTTCACGCGCACTGCAAGCAGGAAAATTGCGTCTGGGACCCCATCTGGCCAGTTTACAGTTCTCTTACCCTCAACAACACAAACTACCTCCACCACGTCCGTCTTCTCAATATCCACAATCCTTCAGGCTCCAGATGGCGAGACCACAATTTCAGTACCCCCAACCACCGTAACAGAATATTATACATCTCAAACAACCACGATCGCAACTTCCTCTGTCCTTGCAACGGAATCTCCCTTAACAACCGCCCCCGCAGGAGAAATATTCGCCCCACGTTGCGACGATGCACGCTTTCTCCTTGGTAATTTAGCCTTTTATCCATCGAATCCAGGAGGCTATGGAAGCCAGACAATCAATGAGATCGACTCTGCAAGTCAGTGTTGTACTATTTGCTCTACGCAGGAAGGGTGCGTGAGCTGGTTTTTTGATCTTTCGCCAGATCTGACGAATGCTTTGAGCAATACTATCGTACCTAATGGAGTATTGCCACCTGGAGGATTACCTCGAGGACAGAATGGCTTTTCGATCAATAATCCGACTGCGGGAGGGGTGAATACCAATCCTTCGAATGGTCCAGGGACCAGTGGTAGTACGAATTCTGGCGGCCAGTCTTTGCCAAGTGCTGGCGTTGCCAACAATGGAGCTGGTATACCCGCGAATGGGGGCGCTACTGTCGCCAATGGAGCCCCAAATGCCAATACTCCCAGTTCCTCAATTCCTGGAGTACCCGCGACTGGCGGAACAGCACAGTCACCCAGCTCTCCGAACCTTACCGGTAACTTACCTCCAAGCAACAGCAATCCCAGCCTCGGAAATGCAATATCCTCCCCTGTGCCTGGAGGAACGGCCGGTCAGGGTAACAACGTGAGTCCTCCAATATCTGGTGTTAGTCCGTCCGGAGTCGTGACAGGCAACGGCGCTGCATCCGGGAGTAGCGGAACTCAGCAACCTGGTGCACAAGTCGGATCTGGCTTGACTGGCTCCACCGCGGGGACATCTGGAACTAATAATGGAGGCGGAACATCTCAAAGTCAGACATCCGGGCAGAATACGAACGTCAGTCAGGCTGGAAGTACATCGGAGGGACAGAATACAGGGGGAACCAGTCAGGGAACCTCGGGACCTGCAGGAGATGGAAGTGCTGTTCAACAACCTGGGGCACCTACAGGCAATGGATTGACGAGTGGTACAACCAGCTCAGGTACCGCCAATGCTGGTGTCACAGCAGGTGGATCTGTAAGTGGGGCCAACGTCGCCGGCAGCAGCTCAGGGCTTTCAGGGCCAGGGTCCGTATCCGGAAACGCAAACACCAATGCACTCGGCTCAACTGTTTCAGGCGGACTACAGGGAACGACGGGCGGTGGCCTTGGAACAAATGGAGCCACAAATCAAGGTAATGCTGTCGGTTCAGCCAGTGCTGGAGGTACACTTGGAGGTCAAACAGGCGTTGGAAGTGGTTCAGCTCTCGGTGGTGCAACTTCTGCTTCTGGCGGTCCAAATCCCAGTGGTTTAGGCTCATCTGTCTCAGGCGGGTTGCAAGGTGCAGGGGGAGGTACTACAGGAGGAGCAGGGTTAATTTCTGGCAATTCTGGTACAACTGGAACTACAATTCAGGTCACGGGTGGTAGTGGTACGACCGGTGCTGGAAGCGGCGTTGGTGGTCAAGCCGGTGTTAGCAGCGGCTTAGGCCTTGCTGGATCTACTTCTGCTTCTTCCAATACAAACTCCAATGGACTCAGCGGAAGTCAAGTTGGCGGATTGCAAGCGGGAAGTGGTTCAAGTACAGGAGTAAGTGTTAATGGTGGCGCCATTGTAGGTGGATCCGGATCTCAAGCAATCGGTGGCAATGGAGCAGCGTCCAGTACCAGTACCAGCCAAGGTCAGAGTCTTGGAGCAGCGACGTCTGGGTCAGGAGCAATTGGAAATGCGGTCGGTTCAGGCCAACAAGCTTCAGGCCAATCAAGTAGCGGTCTCTCGAGCGGAGCTGGAGCCGCAGGTGGCGGGTCTACGAGTGCAGGTACAAGTGGATCTCAAGGTTCCGTGGCGGGAACACAAGCAGGACTAAAATCTGGAACAGGATCAGCAAGTACTGGCGTGAATACCGCTGGAAACATCGGAAGTGGCGGGGGACAGAACACTGGTTTAGGAATAAGTGGAAGTGCATCTCTTGGTACAGGCAGCACGAATACTGGCGTTGGAGGAAATCTACAAGCTGGCTTGCAAGTGACAACTCCATTGGGCAATCTCAATGTCGGAGGCAGTCTAAATGCCGCTCTTTCAACACCTGTGGGGACCAATCAAGCCCTCGGTGGAGTACTTGGTGCCGGCTTGGGAGATATCCTGGGTGGCCTCTCAACAGCTGGCTCCAATATTCTTGGTTCTACTGGTAATGTCGTCAGCTCTGCATCTGACCTTGTCAACAATGTTCTCGGGGGTTCTGTTGATACAGCTGGTGGGGCCGGAGGAAACCTCGTTGATAGTGCTGGAAATGCAGTTGGCTCCATCGCAGATGTTGCTGGTAACGTACTTTCTGGCAATCTTGGGCTCGGATCTGTTACAGGGTTAGTCAACAGTGATTTGATTAACAATGTCGGGGGAACAGCGGTCAATACACTCGGACAGGTCCTTGGGCCAGTCACAGATCTCACCTCTCAGCTGGGCAAAAGCAATGTCATCGATCCTAGTTTACTCGGGAATGTTGGAGCACAAGCTGCTCTCGGTACAAGCTCTGGTGGATCAACTGGAACATCATCAAACGCCGGAGGTCTTGGTAGTACTGTCGGCACTGTCGGTGGAGCCGCCAGTGGGCTGGTTGGGACCCTCGGAAACACTGCTTCCAATGCAGTGAGCGGGGTAACTGGTGCCGCTAACACTCTTGGCCAAACTGCAGGCACGGCTGTCAATTCTCTCAATGGAGCAGCGAATGGAGTGTCTGGAGACCTTGGAAACACTGTCTCAAATACTGTTTCCGGTGTTACTAGTGCCGCGAATTCTGTTGCTCAAAACATTGGAAATACGGTCAATGGCGCTGGTTCAGCTGTCGGCGGGCTGGCCCAGGGCGTAGGTAATGTTGCCACAAATGCAGCAGGTGATCTGACAGGCGCGGTAAGCAATCTTGGTCAGAGCGTAGGCTTGGTGGCCAATGCTCTTCCCTTGGGAAACGCGGCATCTTCACTTTCGACTTCATCTGGGTCAAGCGGAAGTGCTGCTGGAGCGGCTAATGCGGGCGGAGGACTTACAGGCACAATTAGCGGTTCGTTGGGAGGAACACTCGGAGGCACCACAGGTGGTTCTTCAGGTCTCTCGCTTGGAGGTTCAGCTGGGGGGAGCCTGGAAGGATCTACCGGAGGATTGGTTGGAGGTGCGACGGGAAATATTGGAGGTTCAATTGGCGGAACAGGTGGAGGAACTGGAGGGTCCCTTGGAGGATCCGTAAGTGGATCTCTTGGGGGCTCTGTTGGCGGAAGCACCACCGGAAACAGCGCTGTCGGTTCGTCATCTGGTGGTGCATCAGCGGGTACAACTACCTCTAATACGGCCTCAAATTCTGGAATTGTGGGTAATACTTTGAGCAACCTCGGAGGTCTACTACGCCGGACCATAATAAAGCTGAAGGAGAAACGTCAGGTTCAAAGCGGTAGCATTCAAAATACAAGTAATGTCCCCTCGGTAGCCAACGGGAACGGAAACGGGCCTCAGATGATCCCTCTCAGCACAACCGTTGCAACCACAGTTTCGATTGCCGTATCGTTAACTGCCGTTCCACCAGGCGGAACGACTATTTCAACATCTGCGGCAGTGACATTACTTGTCGCTCCGCCTCCAGCCGCGACAGCAAATCCAACTTCTTCGGGAGCAGCTCTTGCTCGTACACCCCCCGGTATTTGTGTTCTCTTTTTTGTTCCATTTTCAGGAAATCTCAACATCTGCCCGGCGGGAAAAGTCAATCTTCAATACCCAACAGTCATGATAGGTTCGAACAGATATGGTGGATTAGGTCCCTGCGCAAATTACCCAAATGGTGTTCCTGGGATACCCCTACTTGATCAACAATATGCCCCCCTTGGTTTGTAAATCTTTTGCACCTTCGCTGTCTATTTTTGCATCATTTTGAGGGATTCGTGGCGGTTTTGCGTGATACTCGGATGTGGTGGATGGGAACTTTGGATTTTAGGGTGGATTTGGCTCATATGCTTTTGCTAGAGACTGTATCATTTGTTACAGTCATAATAGATAATCATTGATCTCTTTCTTTTTCGCGTGAAATCCCCTAGTCTAAGAATTCCAACAGTAGCAGCAATCTCTCATATTCTACACTACCGATACACCGCTACAAATGCCCAATCTAATTCATATTCGCCCCGATATCCCACAAAAGAAACCAAGTAGCTATCTGTGCGACAAGATCACGAGATATCATGTTTGTGGGGGTCAATAGGATCGATATCAGTGATAGTATCGTGATCTCCCCGACTTGATGAGTCGCGTCGCAATTCCTCCACGGTCCGACGAATATCGTACTGCACAGTGATGCCCGTATTTGTCGTCTCATTAGAATGGCTGGCTCGCGAAGAGTGGCCGTGTGCGTTGTTTAAGCCCACGTCTTCTTCTTCGACTCCGCTGCAACGACGTTGATGTTCTTCGATACTTGCCCTTCGGAACCAGCCGAGGAGTTTACGTGCCTTGGGCGATGCGCCTTCGGCCTCGCGCTTCGAGTCGTTAGACATATGACGCGGGCCGCCGGTGATTTCAGTGGTCACTGTGCTCGGCTGATCAACCCCTGGCACGCCTTTGAGATCGTCGAATGGTATGGCGGGATTTGCTACGCTGCGATGTGTCGCCGAGTCGTTAGCTCCCGTGCGAGCGTAGGCCCATGTTCTCCAGACACAGCAATTTGTTGCACCGCGGGTATGGAAGAGACAGACCTTGGGAGTATAGCCGGGACCGTCTTCATTGTGCACGGATGTCACCCCTGAAAGTCAGTCAAAGAAGGAAAGGAGTCATACAATGAAGGACGACGGCGGAGAACGCTACATCGGCAGTGCAACAAGCGAGACAGATCTGAATCAGAGAGTATCATAGAGATCTTACAAATGCTGGCTCATGGCCTTTGAGCGCGAAAACAGCACTGATGTTGGCGATACTGGAGCACAGAGTGGCTATTGTGCCGACTACTTGTTAGTCGAAATATAAAAGACCCGATACTTAGGGTGCGCATGGCAACTTGTCGGAGACGGGGGTTCTGTGCAATCCTGTAAGAGTATAATCCAAGCATCGGAAAGAGGAATTGACCCGTGAGGTAGATCTGAGTAAGTGACCATAATAAGCAAGGGATACGTTGATGATGAGATCGTAGATTAAGAGAGGGAAAGAACTCTCTCGGCGCAATCCAACATAACAGAATCCCGTCTCGTCAAGAGCATTGTATCGAAATACGATTGCGAGGATGACAATCACACAATAGGGAATCAAGCCGAGTGTGTTGAACCAATAGAGTTTGTCTTGTTTGCGAGTCTTTGTGCCTCCACGAACGATATGGACACGCTCAATCAAAAAGAGGTAAATGACAACCTTATGATAAGGCTTCATGACGATAGGGAACAAACCTTTGAAGAACAGTAAAACATAATGCACATAAACGTCACGGCCCTGCGTCGTTAGCACAACATCGCAAATAGAAGTTACTCGCATGCACCATAATTCGAAGTAACGCCAACTCCTACTTGAAGGATACTTGTTGTAGTGACAAAAAGATAAGAATCAAGATAAACCAAAAGAATGACTTCTTATTAGACTGCAAGTCAAATCGGGTAGTTACGCCAGCGAGTGTATGATAAATTGCGCCAGGACTCAACGGCCTTTACTCGGACGGCTAGCAAGTCAGTGGATCTGAGGCGGATGAGATTGCACCGAAACACCAGGTCAAAACGGTTGTGCCCAAAAGGGACAAGCAGACAGTGATGACCAGAGGATAGTTTGCCTCAACGGGGGAAACACCAATGGTAGTGCTCATGGTTTGTTTGCGCAGATGTCCAGCAACTTGTTTGTGGATAGCTTCACCAGCGATTGCAACTAGTCCGAGAGACGGCTGTCACGCTGGTGCGCTGAGGCTGTATGATATGCAGGGTTGAAAGGTTGAAAGGTGCCCGTTGTTGCCACGGCCTGGCCTCGTTGCTGCCTGGAGAGGCAAGCCTTGGCCAATGGCACACCAGGACGCAAGGGGAAACTGCAGGCGCCGATCCCATTTTAATTTTAACCTTGTCATCTGCGGTGGGACGGCTGACTAACAGCTGCACCACCACGCGCCGCCCACCGATCAATATCCAAGAACGGGAAACGAGGCGCAAAAGCTAAAACAGAACACGGCCAGCGAACTGTCTCCCTCAGCTCCGGATGGATCCCGCGCGCCCACCTGCCCAAGGAGGGTGTTGCTGCACAGTCGCTAGGGCCACCTGCATTCGGAGCATTTTTAAGACCGATGACGAAAGGGGCTAATTGCCGAGGAGGCTCAAGGCAAAAGAATACCCCGAGCCTATTCCTAAGATACATAGGCGTCTCCCGTTGATCTATGCGTGGCCGGAGCAATTAACGTTCGATTGATAGATCATCTAGGGGTCCACGGAAACGTGCTTCAACTGAGCCCTGCAGACAAAGCTACCAACTCCAATGGTAATCAGAGCGATGCCTGATTATCGCCACGAATGCAGCAACTGCACCGCACTGGCCTATCGTGTTACGAGGCACGTTGCCTTAAATGGAGCGTGCCGCGCCGATCATCGAAATGATTGGCGCTGGGGCCCCTTTCCTACTTGTGCTCCTGGACCAATCGATCCCACCGCATAAAACTATTTCTCCGCTACATCTTCTTCGCAAGGGGAAATCTTCGAGGTTACCCTCTAGGGATCTTACTTCGGAGCCTTCAAAAAGGACCCGGGAGATGCTGGCCTTTGGAAGGGCGCCGATCCGAGAACAATGCTGCTAGATCTGTATCAGACATAAGGCCCCGCCAGACAGTAGAGATCACCATTTCTTAGGGGTCTGTGCGACTGCTGTATGTTGTTAAGATTCGACATAAGAAAGTCCAAAAATATAGCATCCAATTCTGAATTTGTAATGCCGAGCCCCTGAACTACACATAGGAGCATATAGGATATCGTGCAGCGAGGTGACAATTTGCGTATGCCTATATTAAGCCACGCACCAGGACAAGTTGATGTTATCTTCGTGAATTCCTTGGCAGCCGGGCCATAAAATGAAGAAAGTTAAATTAGAGAGCGCTGTAAACAATCGTGACTGTTCTCTTGACTCTCTGATGTCAAAGCACCTCCGTTGCGTATCCCCCTGGGCCAATTTTGAGTCCAGTGTAGTGTGGGGGGAAACTTAATCATCGTCCAACTGGCCAATGCGCAAACGTCATTTCTAGGGAAATATGTATATCCAACTGTGATTAATACGCTACAGAACTCCGTAAGATACATACACTAACCTATTTCACCTTGTCCAATCATCTCACTCTCCTAGGCAGAGTATACTGCGCAAAAGTCCTCGACAAATTCTTCTTGACACTAATCTTCTGAGCGCCAATGAAACTCTGAATAGTGACCCTCATCGCCTCCTGAATATCATCCCTCGTGACGACATCCCTCAAATGCATTTTCGCATGCTACAAATCAGCCAAACCGGAGGAAGGAGAATTACCGCTTCAGCAAGACGGATAATAGCTTCAAGATGTCGCACCGTAACAGGGAACGACCCCGTCTTCAATGACTCCCGACGCAAATCGACGAAAAGGTTAGACACCATGTCGCGGTCTACGGAGGCCAATTGCGGTCGACACCGCTCGCGGGCATATTTGATATATTTGCGGAACAATCCTTGATCGATGGGGTTCTTGGTATTGTCCCGGATATCCTGAGGGAGATTGGCTGCATCGACAGAAGCGTTGAAGTCCGGATGAGAACGTAAATGAGACCCAACGACGAATCTCGCCAAGAACTCGTCTACTTCCGGATCCACCGTATCCTTGACAACACACAACACATCAAACCGCGACAGAATCGGCTCCGTCAGTTGAACATTCTGCGAAAACGGGATAGTCGCATTGTACCGTCCTCCAACCGGATTGGCAGCCGCGATGATCGAACATCTCGCTTGCAGGGAAGTGACTATCCCGGCTTTGGAGATGGAAATACTTTGTTGTTCCATAGCTTCATGGATACTCGTTCGATCTTGATCGTTCATTTTATCGAATTCGTCGATGAGGCAGGTTCCTTTGTCGGCGAGTACGAGTGCACCACCCTCTAACGTCCACTCGTTGGTGACGGGATCTTTGTGCACGCTGGCAGTAAGACCGACGGCCGAGGCTCCTTGACCGGTGGTGAAGACGGCGCGGTGGGCAGTTTTTTCGACGTATTTCAGGATCTGAGATTTGGCGGTACCGGGGTCTCCCAGAAGGAGCACGTTGATATCTCCTCTGATGGAATGTTTACCGTTGATGTCTTTGGGGACACCGCCGAAGAGGGACAGCGCCACGGCTGTTTTGATGTCATCGTGGCCGTAGATACTTGGAGCAATTGAATCGACGATCTATTTATTAGCGGTGTCGGAAGCAAGAGATCACTCTTTGAGCGATGTTTGGTTCCCGGCTGAGAGCTTTGATTTTACGTTCGTCTTCCTCGCTCAATTTGAAACCCTCCATCTCGTCAGTCTTCTTGGAGACATACTACAATTAGTCTTGTGTCATCTCATTGAATACATTTGCTTCAATGACAGTCTTGAATACTGGGAATCCATTCTTCATGTTCAATCCCGCATCAAAAGAATTGCGATAAATCCCCGTAATCTCAACCTCCTCACCAGGTTTCGCCGAATCAATCAAATCCCAAAGCAAAATGACTTCTCGCTGTCTCGGAAGCCGACCTGGAGGAACCGTCCCAGGCGACTCCTGTAGCGTCAACTTCTGATAATTCTTATACACCGTCTGCGTAGAGTTCAACGCAAATGGTCCGCCTATACATAATCAACAACCATTTCAACCTGGAGACGTACGAGATTGACAATTGAAACAGTGCCCGACTCTGATTTCTCCTTCGCCTTCTTGTGTGAATGGTCCCAGAACTTGTCCACATTTTTGACAATCAAATCGAACCCATTTAAGCATTGGCCAGACTCCTCCTCGTCTAGTGACCACACCGCCGACTTTAACCAAACTGTTTAATTGCTCTTGACGCAGATCACGCAAGGAATAACGGATCGGCATATCCATGATTCTGACATGGATCTCAGGATGGATTTGATCGTATGTGGGGAAATTGAGTAGAATCACTTGCAATGCAGTCGTATCAAAGATCTATATCAGCTGTGATAATAGTGGGACAATACTTTGAGGACTTCCTGTGGACATTGAACGAGGAATTTAGCGACTGTGGCGCGCGTATTACGGAGATGACTATAATTTACTTCGAGACTCTCCAGATTTCGTTCTCCAAGGGAGTTGATTCTTGCGCCGTATACGGACTCGCCGATTTCGTTTGTGTATTCAAGGAGAAAGGTCCGGAATTCACGGGCAATGGTACGACGAACAGGGGGATGCAAAAGCCAGTCTTGCAAAGTTGCCGCCCTGTTCAATTAGCACAGTAAATACACACGATGATACTTGATATCGCCGAGAGCTTCCGCAGAGATTTCTTCATCTATCATGGCATCGCTGCCGTCCATGGAGTAAGCAGGTTCGGAATCGTAATGTCGACGACGACGCGCGGGAAGTGTGAACTCAGGTTCATCCTCTGCATATTAGGCCCAAATTAGTGAAGCGCTGTATACCAGAATCAAGGAAAGCAGGAGGCCGCTGCAATCCACGTCGCGCAATTTCTCGGTCTCGTTTATTGAGTTGCGCCTCGACTCTTCGACGTGTTTCCGGATCAAGATCGTCATAGTCTCCATCGTCCAAATTAGTCGGATCGTAGAAATCCTCTTCGGCGCGTTCCCGATAATCCCTACAGTAAACACCGTGCAGTCAATCGCCATACCTCATCATTGTCTCTCCAAAGAGATCTTCACCATCGACTTCATCGTCAATGTCTTCTAGATCTCTTACTTCATCCATATCATCCTCGAATTCGTCGGCGACTTCAGCCATGTCATCGTCGCGAACGGGCGGCGACGAGGGAGCAATGGGAGTCGAGTCAGGGACATTCGCGGTAGGTTCACGAGTGCGTTTACGTGCTGGCGAGGACTGTTGGTTAGCTGTGTTTCCTTTGGCAAGGTGTTTACCATGTTTGAGGTGGTTGGTGATGGAAGTGACTTTTCGGCGGCGGTGGAGGAGCAGCGTGAGACGCGTCTACTAATTAACGCCCTTTTTGGACGCGCTTGGTCTGGTCGGTATTCAAATCACGCCTTCCAATCAGCGTCCCTCTATCCAGGGCGAAAGAGGAGGCGCATGTGGCTCGGAGGGTTCGACTACATGGTTTCAGCCGTCTTGTGCTGCTTGAAACTTTATAATGTAGCATCCATTATGAGAAGTTGACATCGTGAAGAGACATCGTACTCAAATTTCTATCGCTCATGACCATCCCGAAAGATCGGCCATCAATTATAAAGGTATACGTGTTCATTCTCCACACGTGTCGGAGGTCGTTCAAAATCGATCATCCAATCTCAGGATGACTTCCCGAACAACCAGTCTTTCCCGGCTGTTAAACTTACTCGATCTGTTGACTGAACATCGCATCTCACAGCTTCGGCTCGGAGCGACATCGGAACCTTGATGAGATGGAATCTAATTTTAAGCGCATTTGTAATATTGCATCTCCTCGCGTCCGAATTCCAATTTTACCCAGGGATTCGACGTGGCAATTCCCACACATAAATTCTGGAACACGTTCACCTTTTCCCTCTCCACACCAGCTTCAGGTCACTCATATCGCCTGCCCTCAACGTCCTGTCTTTTGTTTAATCCTCTATCGCCACTCACGACACAATCATCATGTTGTCGAAAGCTACTTTGCTGACCCTTCTTGCCGCATCGTTGTCCATCATCTCCCCCGTCGCCGCCTCCAGCGATGTCCTCGACCTCACGACCGCTGATTTCGACGACACGCTGAAGGAAAATCCTCTCGTCCTTGCCGAGTTCTTCGCGCCCTGGGTAGTCCATTGCTGGGAATTGTGCTGACGGGTAGTGCGGACATTGCAAGGCATTAGCCCCTGAATACGAAAAAGCCGCCACTGAATTGAAAGACAAGGTGAGACATCCTCTCGCATCTCGCTAACTAGCAGAACATTAAACTAGCAAAGGCATATCGGATCCATATCTAGCTAATGATAGATTGACTGTACAGAGAATGCAGAGCTGTGCCAGCAACATGGCATTCAAGGATATCCAACTCTTAAGGTATCATAGATGCGTTAAATTCGCTTACAATAGGTATTCCGAGGCAAAGAGTCTAGTCCATACCAAGGCGCCCGAAAAGCTGAGGCAATTGTCTCCTATATGATCAAACAATCCCTACCAGCCGTATCTCTCGTCACCGCCGACAACTTTGATAGCTTCACCAAATCCGACAAAGTCGTTGTCCTTGGCTTCTTCGCCGCTGACGACACCAAGTCAAATCAAACCTTCGCTGCTGTCGCCGATGCGCAACGCGATGACTTCATCTTTGGCGCGACAAATGATGCAGCTCTCGCTAAGAAAGAGGGAGTCAAAGTACCCGGCGTAGTCATGTACAAGGATTATGACGAGGGCAACACTGTCAATACTGGCAAATTCGAACGAGCTGCTCTTCAAGCTTGGACAAAGCAATCTGCCGTTCCTCTCATGGGAGAAGTTGGCCCCGAGACTTACACTGGCTACATGGAATCCGGTCTCCCTCTCGCATACGTTTTTGTCGAGAACGATGCCGATAAAAAGCGTCTTGGTGAAGCTCTTATCCCTATTGCCTCAAAATATCGCGGCAAGATCAACTTTGCTACCATCGACGCTGTCCAATTCGGTGGTCATGCCAGTAACCTAAACCTGTACACCTCCCTTATCTCGGTACTTATATGTATAGTAAGGAGAACTGGCCCGCATTCGCAGTCCAAGATGTCGCAAAGAATCAGAAGTTCCCTTACGATCAAACAAAAGAAATCACCGCTCCCGAGATTGAGAAATTTGTCGAAAGTTACTTAGATGGAACCATGTTCCCCAGTATCAAGAGTGAACCCATTCCAGAAACTCAAGATGGCCCAGTCACCGTTGTCGTGGCGCACAACTACAATGACGTTGTGCTTGACGATTCCAAGGATGTCCTCCTTGAATTCTACGCTCCATGGGTATGTTCTGCTTTAGTTTGACTGACAAAATAGTGTGGACACTGCAAAAACCTTGCTCCAAAATACGAACAACTTGCCATTGCATATGCCGGTCATCCCGACAAAGTCGTTATTGCCAAGTGTGATGCCACCCTCAACGACGTTCCCGATGACATCCGCGGGTTCCCCACCATCAAATTGTACCCGGCCGGAAAGAAATCTGATCCTATTGAATACTCTGGTGACCGGTCTGTCGAGAGTCTTATCGAATTCATCAAGGAGAAGGGAACACATGGAATCGAGGCCTCAATCGCTGAACCTCTTGAATTCCAAGGACAAGGACAAGCTGCCCCTGCAGCCACCCCAGAGCCAACAGAAGGGGTTGCGGAGAAGGTCAAGGAGGCTGCTGCGAAGGTTGCTGATGCCGTTATCGGTGATGAGGGAGTACACGATGAGCTTTGAGTGGTATATTATTTGAGTAAATTTAGCAATCCATGGTGTTTATGAAGGATATCCGTTCCTTTACTATTGTCGTTCAATGTATATGAAAAATTACTCTATCGGAATTCCTTGCTCCAGGGACACCTTCGAGAGAACCTCGGTTTACATTCCCAAATTGTACTGCCGCACTAGTGCGACCATACCGTGAGCCTAAATCGACATCTCGTTACAGGTATAGAAACTGAATTTGCTTCATGCACGTTGGTGCGGAATGACCTAGTGCTCGACCACGCGATTTTTGAGCACACAGTCGGTCACATGGCGTCCACCAAAAGTTCCAAATGAGCCATGGCGCGCGGCCGGACCCTGTCAATGACGCCCGACATATTATTCCGGACCTTGTGTTCTTTTTCCATCAGGCAGCTTACGCCGAACTCTGGCAAGTGACAATTGTCAAAGGCGCCACTCCGTGTTAGGAGGCCGCGGTAACCGTCGCCATATAAGTATGCCTTCCCAGGTCCAGGAAACGTCTTATTGATGGGTTTCAAGGTTTTCCGACAGACGTTCTTGACGACAAGGAGTGTCAGAATGCCGAGAAAGGGAAAGAAGGGGGCAACCGTATTTCAAAGGGGCGAAGGTCTCTATTTCGATACATCTGCAACCGCCAACGGAATACCACTCCTGCTCCCTGATGAATCGTGTATTGCAGAGGATGAACATGCTTTGTTCCGGTTTCGGTGTGCTAGGGGAGGATTTCATCTCTTCGGATGGGGCGATGTGGAACTCTGCGATGTCACTGCCAAAATTTATCTTACCAACTATCGAGTATCATTCTTTTCAGGGTGATGGCTGACTTATAGCTAATATTCGTTCCGCTGCCATCCGAGAAGCAGAAATATAACTCCTTTTCCATTTGCATCGATGCACTCCAAACCCCGCGTCTGAAAACAACAGATTATTCCCTACAATGTCATGTCGTTGAATTTGACATTTGTCTCGATCACGGAAGTCTGTGTCCCCCTCGAAATCCTACCTGCAAAACGGTCGGCGAACTGTTTGATACAAGAACCTACAACCACTCGACTCTTCATCACATTTATCGTAATTGTGTGGTAATGCGACCATTGGTACCGGTTTTGATAATCAGATAGCCTGTCAATTCCGGCGATTCGCGCGAGCTAAACTGTTCTTCAAGGGAATAAGCTTGTTGCTTTCGGATGGACATGCCTGTCCGACGAGGCGATGTCGCTTTATCGAATATGAAGATTTGCCTGTATATTGTCCTACAAAGGTCGAACCGCCCTCATGTAAAACCCTTCCGAATTATATCTGACCGCCAGTTGATAAGTTATCGATTCACGAGCTGTCAGTACACTGATATCCTATTCTGGAAGCGCCTTTGATACCAAAGGAAGGATTGATTGCGAAGGGAAACTTTGGGCTCTTTGTACCTACGTATGTAATTCAATTAAGAATTATTTCCGAGTGGAGTTTGATCTGATCTGATCAGTCGGACATTCCGCCATGTCGATCAATAAATCGGATCAGTAATCGACGTCATCGTCCTCTCAATCCTCCACCAAACCATGTTCCGTCAAAGTTTAGTTAAAGTTGTTCGAAACACTGTGTCCAGCCGTCGTACATTTGCCGCAAGCGCTGCTGTCCGAAAACTTCCCTCGGTGGAACAACCGCATACAATCGAAAAGCCAGGAAAGGATGACACCAATCCTCAGACGGAGAGTTATAAGAAATCCAGAGAGGAGAAGGAAGCGACTTCCCAGGAACCAAAAGAGAATAAACCTAAGAAAGGGCCAAGCGCTGGTATAGGCTTGCAGGTTAACGAAACTTCCTCAGTAGTTCTGATGATTAGGACGAACGTGGATCCACGAAAGGATCTGAATGATATGACTCAGTGAAAGAGGGACTAGATCGCGAGAGTAGATAAAAGTTGAGGCAGGAAAATATGATATTACATATATGCGGAGTCTTTCTAAAATATGTCTACTCTATTCCACTTCTACCATCCTAAAACTCCAGAAAGCTAAATACAAAGCCCAGCCCTTTAGACGACCTAAGTCTTCTAATGCGTTCCGTTCTGCGTCGTTCCATTCTTCAATCCCTCAATCTCCTTCAGATGTGTAGAGAAGTTGTCAACGAGATCATCCCACATCTTGGGGTCATGCTCGTGGAGCTTCTTGCTTTTCATTGCATAGTCAGTGATGGTGAATGGCCGGCTGGACTCAAACATGAATGCAATGGCTCCCTCCGAAATGCGCATTGGCTCCAATTCCGTCTGTGTAGCGGCCTTGAACTCAGGATAGGCGACTCCATGAGGAACACAGCCACACTCGTAAGAAAGACCACCGGGCTGGAATTCGTCCGATCGGCCACCGTATCCTCCGTAGATAAGACCCATGAGTTCAGAAGCCACGTTGCGATGATAATAAGGTGGGCGGTAGGTGTTGCTTGCCACATCCCATCGAGGGGAGAAGATGAGGATATCGGTGAGAGGAGCAGCGGGATCGCGGGACTTGGCAGTCAAGACGGTGAAGATGGAGGGGTCGATATGGTCGACCGAGATTGAGCCGACGTTGACGAATTTGGTCAGATCGTACTTGTATGGAGCATAATTTCCGGTCCATGCAATAACATCGAAAGGACTGTGTTGTTGAAGTGAATAGAAGTATTTGCCACCAAGTTTGTAGATGACTTTGTATTCATTGGTTGTGTCAAGTGAGTACGCCGCTGTCGGGTAAAGGAAATCTCGGGGGTTCGCAAGACCGTTGGCACCAAGAGGACCAAGCTCTGGAAGCTCGAAGTGAGATCCCCAGATCTCACAGATATAACCACGAGATGGGCCATCAACGAGTCTGACGGAAAATCGAAGACCTCTAGGAATGACGCAGATCTCACCAGGCTCAACCCAAAGCTTGCCAAATTCGGTGGTGATATCAAGGATTCCTTGCTGAGGGACGATGAGGTAGTCGCCGTCACTGTTGACATATGCCGAGGTCGTCATGTCTTTGTTGCACATGTAGGTGTGAGTAGCAATACCCTCGCGGAGAGTTGGGTCACCAGATCCGGCGACTGTTTTGAGCCCTGCAACGAAGTCGACATCTTTTCCCTCGGGGATATCGAAAGGGAGCCAGGCAAGCTGAGTAGGGGAGATGTGCACTCTGGAGTTGAGG
>Ga0302179_10000533_pt1 | contig 25076 bp, 37 predicted proteins | sample I_Palsa_E3_1_FD_198788 | JGI IMG/M metagenome (GOLD analysis project Ga0302179, IMG submission 198788) | Peat permafrost microbial communities from Stordalen Mire near Abisko, Sweden - I_Palsa_E3_1 | ecosystem: Environmental > Terrestrial > Soil > Palsa > Peat permafrost | place: Sweden...
TTTCGATAGCATCAACATGGATCGCAAGATTTTTGTAGTCGCCCAGCTCGAACTCCGGCAGCACCTCAAACACCGCGCGGAATCGCAGCGGCTCGCCTTCCTTGAAATCAACTTTATCTACAGATGGACGCGTAATCGGGATCAGCTTTTTCTCTTCCAGAGCTTTCTCGATATATTCAGGCACCAGCGATTGCAGCACTTCGCCCTGTATATCTTCAGCGAAACGCCGCCGTATCAGCGTCACCGGAGCTTTGCCCGGACGAAATCCCGGAACGCGCGCCACGCGCGCAAGATCCCGCGCCACTTTTTCAGTCGCTTTGGTTACGTTCTCGGCTGGAATTTCCAACTCGAGTTCGCGCTTGCATGTCGCTTCTGTCATGGAAGTTTTTCAGGGCGTTCTTACAGTAATCCCTGGCCCAATCCGCCTTTCACTTGTTCCTATCCGAGAACCTTGGCAGGGAAGTGCGGCTGGCATTCACCGCAGGTGAATTTCCAGTATAGGGAAGACGTTGTCTCGCGTCAACCAGCCGCGCCTCGTTGCTTCTTCGAATTTTTCTGCGGAAGAAGGGATTCCGCACCTACTACTCATAAAGTCACGCCAATCAAAGCCTAGAACTTAGTTATTGACAAATGCTACCAGTGCTGCTACCATTGGGCCATGATGAAAGCAACACAGGCGAACATGGAGGCAGGCATGGAGACCAAGCGAGAGCGTGAAATCCGCATTTGCCAAAGCGAAGACCTAACCCGCACTGAGACGGGCAGCGCCGAGCGCAAAGATTTAGTTATTGAGTGGAGGAAAAGTTAATGCACCCGACCGCAACACTTTACACCCGAACCGATGCCGTCTATTCGAAGGTGGAGTTCAAGGGCAGCAAACCTGTGATCGACAAAAATTACACCGGGACGTTCTATCTTCGCCTGTCCGAGAACGGCAAGAGGGTGTGGAAGCCGTTCAAGACCATCGAGGCGGCGCTAACGGAGCAAGCGAACATTGAAACGAACCTGGACCGTGCCCGCAAAGGGATAGCTCCGCTTCATGTTCCGTCCCCAGTAACTCCCAGCCTAGCCGCGGGGAAGGGCACCATCGAAGCTGCGGTCGCCGAGTTTATCGCTTACAGCGAGTCTCGCGAAGCTGACTGGCGTAACGGGGCCGACAACGGGCTGTCGCCTAATTCCGTCGTTGCATACCGCAAGGCGATGCAAGACTTCGCCGCGTCGTGCGTCCAATGCAAAGCTGTCCACATTACGGAATTTCAGAACGCAGAGCGCGGGGAAGCGATCCTACTGAACTTCAAGAACTGGCTACGGGATAACGTCCAACGTAAAAAGGGAAAGGGCGCATACAGCGATAGCAGGAAATTTACGGTAGTGGGCCAGTTTCTAGCTCGGAACGGCATCAAAATGAAAACCGACCGAATGTTCAACCCGCACGATACCGGCCTTGTTGACCGCGTAGACATCCCCCGTGTGAAAAAGCCGGGCATCGCTGATGTTGTCTACTACACGCCCGAAGATATAAAGGCCATGCTGGTTGCAGCCGATAATCCTAATGACAAATCAAATTACCTTTCTGATGACCTAAAGGACTTGGTGATGATCCTCCTCTGCACGGGTATGCGTGATGAAGAGGTGCAGCATCTTGAATGGTCAGACATCAACTGGGCGAACGGCGATGGCAAGATGAAAATTTCAGTTCAAGACAAGCCGCACCATGACAAAGGCGGGTGGCGTGTAAAGGATCATGAAAAGCGGATTGTGTCGCCGGATAAAAACGCGATCTTGAAAGCACGATTGCTGGCTCGTCAAAAGAATCAAGGTGACCGGGCCAATCGCAACGGAAGCGCACTTTTATTCCCTACGCATCTTGGTACCTGCGACCAAAATTTCGCTGACCGTATCAACTCGTTGCAGAAGAGGGCTGAGAACATGAAGAAGCCTTACATCTTCAGCCGCCCAGAGGCGCGAGGACATATCCTGCACAACTTCAGAAAATCGTACGCGACGTACCAGATGCTGCAAGGCGTGCCCGCTCGAAACATTCAGCGCGACCTTGGGCATTCGGAACTGAGCACCACCGAACGTTACCTAGCGATAGTCGAGGAGCCGGACAAAGTGCGGAAGGAATACGCGGCGATCAAGTAGACATCGTGTGGCACTAGTAGTCTCCTCTTGACAACCGACCACAAGTAATGGTATGATTTGAACGCCTTAAAGCTTTAGATTTATCAGTACTGACGTAGGCTATCAGTGGCATCGCGGCTGTGACGCCTTAGTTCTATGACGCGCAGCGGGCTGCAGAAGATGTTGAAGTAAAATGCAGCCAATGGGGCGGTTTACCGCCGTACCGTGGTGTTTGACTGTATGGGACGACTGTAGAGTAACGTCAGACTAGCCCCGCACACCCACACACAAGCGTGGTGACGGGCACTCGAATGGAGTGCAGTCATCATGTCCCGAAACGAAATTTCCGTAGGCGTAGCCACGTCTCCGTTTTTTACCGCAAAAGAAGTTTGCGCACTGCTGCGCATTGACCGACGCACGTTCACTCGCTGGACAACTGCGGCGAAGCGTCCCCGCCTCACTTATGTCCGCAACGGTCACAGGATTTTAGTTTTCAAATCCGACATAGACCTTTACCTAGCACAACGTAAAACGATGGCGGCGGTATGAGTTTTGGTGCCAGCGCTCTAAAAAGTGGACAGGCGGAGCTTGCCCGATGACCGTCGCAAAAGATTTTCGTCTCGGGGCAAAGCGCGGACTATTGACGATCCTTAAGTACGCCGAGCCGAAGTACGACGTGGGCCGTCACCTTATGGTTGTGGCTAAGTGCCGCTGCGGTGTTGTGCGCTCATACCGGCTCGACAATATTTTCGGCACGCCGAGACCGTGCTGCCCGACGTGCGCAGCCAAGAAGATGCTCGGAAACCGGTATCATCTTAGGCGCAAACGGAAGAAAACAGGAAAATCGAATGGCACGTATCCCATTGAGATACAGGTACTTCCCGAGGTTTCTACAGCGGCTGTTGCTACCCCCGATCCTATTAGAGAGAGCCGATTAGAGAGAGCCGGTCCCGCCAACCGTTGTATCCACGGATTCCACTTAACGGACGAAGAAATAGCCGAGGGCTTGCAAGTTGCTCGCACGCGCTGCATCGCTTGTTTGCAGACGCCGCTAGAGCCGAAAGCCGCTTTGGAACACGTCTCCAGGCAGTGGAGCGTTATCCTAAAAAAAGCGAATCTTTCAACAAACCGTGGCAAATCCCTCACGGATTTAGAAACCGAGCCGACCGCGAAGCGAAAATCAACACACGATCCAGACGCTGCTGACCTTGGCCGAACAGAAAAGAACTTAATCATTACAGACAGCCCACTTGAAATAGTTGATGCCGCACGTCAACGCGACCAAGAACTCGGTGGAAAGAAACGTACGGCTGCAGGTCGAAGTGGCGCACGGAAAATAAATTCAAAGAGTGACGACCCTATCGAACAACTCGGCGGCTGGAAAGATAACCCACGCGGGCCGGATGCTTTCCATAGAGACGTAACAGAAGACCAAGCCGACAACGAGAGTAGTCCAAACGAACAAGATTTTGAACCGGACATTGAACCAGAGGAAGAGCTATGAAGGAGGAAAGCATCATGGGCACCATAACTATCGAGCTGAACGAAGCAGGCATCACGATTATCCGCGCAACCGTTCGTAGCGCTGCGGAGCAATCCCGGGCCATGCGCTTCCTTGATCGTATCTCACCACAGGTTGAGAAGTTGAATCACGCTGCAAAACAAAGTTCAAAGGGCAAGTAAAACCCGGAGCCACGCCCGAGCAACAAGCGTGACGCTGAACTTGCCAGAGCAATGCAAGGACAACGCAAATCTTTATGCAGGCGTTAAAGCTAATGAGTCTGTCGTTGCAGCAGACCAATACATCGAAAAAGGAAAATTCATGATACAGGGAATTTTGAAACAGTGGAGTCGTACGTGGGGAATAATCTACAGCCCCGGGCAGAAGCGGTACTTCCTACACAAGAGTAAAATCAAGTCGGGAACACCGAACATTGGCGTTTTTGTTACCTTTGACGTAACCCCGCCACGATCCGCAACTGAGCTTCCGCAAGCTATCAACGTAATTATAGGCGATCCGGTGCCGTCTGATATTCGGGCGACGGCGGTGCGCCAGTGAAAAAAGTCATCAACCAATGTTTACTCAAGGTTCGAGACCTGCCTCTTGAACGTTTCCGAGCGCCAAGTCTAGGACGTAAGTGGAAACATCTCGCTCGACAACTGCAAGCTATGTTGGTGTGGCTCGCGGGATTCGCTAACGGCGATGGGACTTTCACCATAGGGGATAGGGATTACTCTCCAAGCGTCAAGCGCCAGATGAAACATTTCGGGTACGAGCGACATTGGATTTACAAACTCCAAGACTACCTACGCGCTCTTGGCTTTCTAAGTTGGACGCGAGTAAACAGACAGAAGGGACGTAAGTACACCATCTCGATTCCTGATGTTGATGATTCATCGAAGCCTGACGTTAATGATTCGGTTCCTGATGTTGATGATTCAGCTTCTGATGTTGACGATTCAAATCCTGATGTTGATGCAGCTTCGATTCCTGATGTTGACGCAGCTTGGACCGCGTCTGATGTTGACGATTCGACGCCCGACGTTGAGAACACTCAACTTCCCGCAAAAAAGAGAATTTCGTCCGTCTTTACCGTCTTACCAACCGTCTTACCAACCGTCCCGGAAAGATGGGTGGAGGAGCTTGAGAGTCTTTACGGGCAAGCGGCGTTAGACGTGACTTCAGGTTTGAGTGGTAAAAACATCGACACCCTTCTTGCCCGGATCAAAAGTGATGGCTGGCCTTTGGTCGCGTACGCATGGGAGCTGATGCTGGAGATTCGATCCTTCGAAGGTTTGAATAAAACAACTGCCGCGAATGTGTTCTTGAAAGAGTACGCGTCATGGATTATGCGAGCGAAGAAGACTCCGAAGATAGACCTTGTTGCGATCCGAGCGCGTACTGACCGGCAAATAGAATCTGACCGCATCGACGCGATACGTTACGTTGAAGAGAAGCGCAGGAAGGAAGAGTCAGAACTAGCGAACATCGATGCATGGTTCCCCAAAGAAGTTTGAGTCCACAAAAAGGGTGAAGCATGGTTGCGTGGGCATCTCTCAACCAACTGCGTGGTCACCGCAAATCCGCAAAAAATTGATCTTTTTTTTCTTTTTTCGCTTTGTCGAACGAGTTTAGAAATTTTCTGTCCATAAATTAGACAAAAGGACTGTTATGACCGAAAAGCAGCTCGCGCTCGATAAGGAGCGCCTTGCCCGTGAACGGCTGTCCCCATTCATCGAAGCCGCGATGGGTCAACTTATCGCCGAAATCCCTCATACGCGCAGTGGCTACGATTTACTAAAACGAATCAAGGCACGGATCGACGACTCGTGTACCAAGCGCTGGGTGCCCAAGAAACGCCTATCTAAAGGCCGCAATCGCTCGGAGAAGGACCGCGCTGCTAGTGCAGAATGGTTTCGACTAAACAGACGTGAAGTCCGAGATGACCCTGCAGCGACGCCGAATCCGTACTAGCCGTTCGAGAATCATCTGATTGTTGAAGGTTCTGTTCGTCAAAACCAGAGCCTTTGAATCAACGGGATACGGACGAAGAATTAGAGGGATTGTTGAACGCTCGCGTGAACCGTGCCGACTGAAACACCAAGCTCGGTCGCCACAGCTCTGTAGGAACGCCCTGCAGCACGCAGGGAAGCCACTACAGAAGCATTGACCGTTACCTTTGGACGACCAAGCCTTTTGCCCTTCGCCCGCGCATTACGGACGCCTGCCCGGATACGCTCGCGGATCAACTCGCGTTCCATCTGCCCTACAGCCCCTAGGATCGTGAACACCATCGCGCCTACGGGAGTCGATGTATCGATACCTTCGGTCAAGCTCACGAAATCGATCTTTAGGCACTGAAACGTTTCCAACGCTTTCAGCAAGTGGGACGTTGACCGGGCAAAGCGGTCGAATTTCCAAACCAGCACCCCGTCGAACTTGCGCCGGTTGGCATCGGCCATCAATCGATTCAGCTCAGGCCGCGATTCCTTCGAGCCGCTGATGCCGTTGTCCACGTATTCACGGACGATTTCAAGCTTGCGACGTTCGCAATACTCACGCAGCTCGCGCAACTGCATTTCAGGGTCTTGGCCTTTGTCGGTCGTGCTGACCCGCGCATACAAAGCGATTTTCATGGTTTCACCCTCCAAAGGAAAATATGGTTAAAATCCTTACGATCACCGAAAAAGAATTGCGCAACGTCTTCGTCTTGCGAGGCGTTAATCCTGCTCATTTGGCTTCGCCCGATCTCGATGTTCGGCTGTCCGCTGAGAGAACTCTCGCTCACAATTCTGGCATTGAGCACGCTCTGAGAGCACTCCTCGATCTGGCTCAGGACCATCGGGTAGAGTAATGAAATCGTTCCAGAACTTGCAGTGCGGGCATTGTGCGGACCATATTCTGTCGCTCACGATTTCACCTTTCGCGGTCTGCCGCCTTTTCGTCCGTTGATTCGGGCGGCACGAGCCTTAGCCTTTGATTTCCGCTTCCCGAGATAGCTCATGAGTTCGGAAATGAGCCTTTTGTCCATGCTCGAAGTCTATCCCATCCGTTGGGTTGTGTCAATCGCAAATCGAAATCGGCAAACTTTTGGAGCAAACTTCTTCGCCGCTCTGGATATCCGATTGGATATCTGATCGTCAGTTCGGATGATGGTCCGCGTGATGGTATCGATTGATCTTCCGTTTAAAAAAGTTGCCAGTAAGTAGTGTCTAAACCGATTTCCAGAGGCCCCGGTAGGCACCCTTTTGCCCTGCTCGCTCGGCTAAAGCCTCGGCCAGCCCGACATGGTACCGATATTTTTCAAGTATGCGCATTACCGCAGTTCAGTGGATACGCCACTGGGAGAGGAAACGATGTTGAACGAATCTCAAATCGCAATTATTCGGTCGGCCTACGCGACGGCCACGGTCGAAGATATCAAATACGATAGGGATAGGGCCGCGCAATTCAAAGCGAAAGATACTGAAAAAGTCCTCCAAGAAATGTTGGAAGAAAAACTTGCTCAAGATGATAAACAACCGTCCGCCGCTGAATGGGCGCAGAGCGTTGCGCCTAAAAAGAAACCGCTAACGGCTGAGGAAAAACGGGAGAAAGAAGAGCGTCGCATCGAAGGCGAAACGCGAGGGGGTCGCGATCTTCCTCGCGCCAAAGAACCCGCTTCGGACTTCGCGAATCAAACTGAATACAACTTATTTCGGGCATCAACCGCTCCACCGCCTGTGAGTCCTTATGCCTGTTTAGATTGCCGTGAGAATTATCGCGCTCCTACATGTACGGGCCATTGTGATTCGGTGCCGCGTTTCTTCGAAAGCCGCCGAATGACTCACACGGAGTACGCCGAGTTTCTCGCATCGCAGAGAGATCCAAAAGATTAATTAGCGGCACAGTTCCAATGCCCCTCGGCACATCTGTCCATAAAGTGGATTCTTCACACCACATGGACAGCGGATCGCTAGATTACTTTTCGTCTTCACTCTCGCTTCTTGGCAGGTGCAAGGCGTCCATAAATAAAACAGGTTTGTTATATCGCGTCACCCGCAGTACCGGCGACTAGTTCGCCGCAAAGCATAAAAATGCAAAATGCACAACCGTTCGTAGAGCAGCTCTGTATTCCGCGCATCGAAAATCGCCATATCCGGTGTGAGGCACAAAGGTGTGGCCGCTGTAAGCCTCGCCGGGCAAAGCGCGATGTTAAGCGAGAAATAAAGCCCACAGAATCAATAGCGGCTTAGTGCAAAAACCCGCATGCGCGTGCCCGCCTAGCCGCCTAGCCACTTACCACGTTGGTGGCTGCTCGGCACTCTGGAAAGGGCTTTAGAGTCCCTTTCTCCGGTCCCATCTCCGACGGGGTAGTGCCTCACCCTGAGTCCGTTTCGCAACATCTCCAAGAACATTTTCAAAAGGATCATTTCAATGAAGCAGCTTCACATAATCACACCCGCAGAACTTTTCTCTCTGCCCCTCAAGACCAGGGTGCTGAATAAAGCAAAAGCACAAGCTGAATTTATCGCACACCACGGTTGTTGGATCGAAACGATTTTTCTTACTCCCAGCATTATCAAAATGATTGAAATAGTTGAAGTGGCGGAAAAGGTAGCTTCAATCCCGGACCAAGAGGAAAGCAGCCCATGCACCAGTCGTCAGGAATAAGCTCCCGGGGATCGTCTCGTATTTCCACCAAACCATCAGCGGTGCCGGAAAAAGATTCGCGGGAGCTGCCCGGGCAATCCGATACAACCGACAACAACGAGCCGATCAAAAGATTTTCCGGTCGCAGCCCTGCGGAATTGCCCGCCGTAGGTTGGAAGAAGAAGGCGGCGTACAAAAACATCGATTCAAACTATCATCGCGCCAAAAAGTAGTTCTTTCGGAGGCACCATGCGGAAAACAACCAGAACATCTTATACACCGAGAATTTTTGTCATCTTACCGTGCTCTCACGCTGTTGAGTCTTTTCGAAACGGTGAAATCAGCAAACCTATCGACCAGAGCGCAGTCCCTGATTCTGCCCGGACAGTCGGGGAAGGTCGGACATGCGAAATATGTGTACGGGCCGGGAGTTCGAAATGAACGTCCAACAACTTCGACAGAAATTTGAGTCAATGTCACTCGATGATTTAACACTCGTCATCGACGAGTACGAAGATGGTCGTTGGAAACAAGCTGTGCTGAACGATGTTATCGACGCCAAAATCAAAGCGACGGTTGCGGAAACAAAAGACGGGAAGCTACCTCCGACCGAAACTGAAGAAACTGGGGATGCCACCCTTTGTCCTCCGGCGATTAACTCTCCAAGCACCGCAGCGTTTGAAAGCGCCGTCCCACGCGATAGCAACAGCACTGAGAAGCACGCAGATAGCATTCCAGCGAATTGCAAACCTTCACCGGCACGTTGGGCACCCGATCACGTTCCAGCGGTTCCTTCCGCTGATGTTGTCGGTGCTTCGCCTATTCATGCGGATGGCACGCAATCCAATACGTTCGTTGGAGACTTGTCAATCCTCCCTGACGTGAAAATTCATTTCAACAACCCGGGAAGGTCAGCGTGAGAATTGTCGAATCGATTCTTGAGGCAGAGTACCGTCGTGGTGCTAAAGAGAAAGAACTTCTCGGACGTAGCGGTCCACAAGTAGCGAAGCAACTGGCGGAGCTGGAAGACGAAAGACTCGCTGATCTCCACCTCCTTGCCCGGCTTTATTCTGGCCGCGTTAATGATCTGCGCCACATCGACCCGGACGAGCAACAAAAGAAATATCTTCAGGAATCTATTTCTGAGGCTTGGCAAGCCTTGCTTCTTTGTAATGAGAAAGCTCTCCGTGATCTTTAAAGCCTGAGTGCCTTGATTCTTCACGAGTCGTCCATAAAGTAGAATCGCAAAAGCTTCTCCGTCTATAGCGGGGAAAGTCCCCGAAGTCGGTGACAAGCAATATCCAATTGGAGTAAGGAAAGTAAACATGAAGCCAGAAAATAGTTCGTTCGCAAAAGCCGCAAAGCTCGGTCGTGAAATAGAAGCCAAGCCGCGCATCAACCCGCATTCAGAATTGCGCTTGCCGGAGGGCAGCAATGCTGTTCAAGCGGTCAATAGTTACGATGCCCGCGAAAGATCGTCACAAAACCATGAAGCAGACGGGGCGCTCAAGCATTCGCACGCGCAGCTAAAAGACAGTTCGAGAATCAAAGCCCGACCGGAAATCACGGCCAGTGACCGGGCAGACGGTGTCGTGATAGGCAAGTCCGGTCAGAGCGTCCACAGCGAACCCTCGCGAGGCAGTGACGGTTCCGCAGGCTGGCAGGCGAAAGGAAAGTATCAGGAAAATAATGCGACGATTGAGAACTACAAGTCGAACTCTGATGCGACCCCCAGCCTCAAGCCGTCGAGAAAGAGCAGCTTGTAGTTCGTACGAAGGTGGTAGCCGAGGGGCCGTGCCTCGCGGCCCTTCGGAAGATCAACCTCAACCTCGGCGTTGAACTTCGTCCATTAGGCCATTACGTTTGGTCTCCGCCTCCTCTATCGGTTCGGGGTCGAGTCACATTTCATTGTTGCCAAAGAGAAGTAGTTCGTATGTCTACGCCCCTCGATGTTTGAGCGCCGTTGTTGCACCAGAAGTACCCTTCTTAGTTCATGGAGATTTAAGAAAATGAGTAAACTTACCGTTCAACAGCTTTACGCTCTAGGTCAACACATCGTTGCAGACCCCGACCTTCACAGAAAATATTACATTGGGAACCAGATTCGGCACTTGGAGTACTGCGCCCAAAGAAACAAACCCGAATTGGCCGAACAGTATTTCACCCGTACATTCGGCAAGACTGCGGATCAGATCATTCAAGAAATATCGACATTTCAAATTGAACGCGCCAAGCCGAAACCCGCGCCCATCGCAACTGATTCTGTCGCGGTTCGAATTATCGATCTATCACAGCAAGGTAAAGCACCGGCTCCCTCCCCTCTTGCTTTGTACGCCCACGCGTGCAACGGCGGTTGCGGCGTGCGTTTAGCGCTTCCACTCGGCGAAATTGAAGCCAATGCAAAATCTTGTTGGTGCGTGAACTGCTTGCCGAAAGCCCAAAAGAGGTACGACGCCGGGATGGCGTTGAAATCTTCATTCGTGAGTAAGATGGCCGGAGTCTATTACGATCACCCGCAGAACGATCAAATATTCAACGCTGAAATTCAGCGTCGTGGTTTGGTTAATCCAACTCTCGGAGATTTGGTGGAAATTTTTGTCGAGCGGAAAAAGGATATGCTGCTTCCTTTGACTCCTGCCGACCTTCAAGCGATGTCGTCAACGGAGCTGGAAGCAAGAACCAAAATTGATCCTAATCTCGGGGGTGCTGACTTGACGAAAGCTCGTGAAGGACAGAATCGCGGGGAACAGATTATCCACAGCACGAACGAAACGCGCCTTAGACCATTTGTTGATGAAGGGGTCTCGGGTCGAAAAGGATGGGTCTAATGAGCGCCCTACGCCTAGTTCCGCCCTTTACGCGCCAGCAGATTGATCAAATGCACGCGAAAGATTTTGACTTCGTGTGCAAGAAGTGGCCCGAGGCAGTGCGACTAGCACTAAATCCAGCACCCACTCCTGTTCCTGCTCCGCCACTGTTCCCTCGGTCGGACATAAAGAAAATCGCCGTTGCGGAAGAAATGGCAAGCGAGTATTTGGCGTTTGCCAAAAGTCATATCCTCGGCGACGGCACGATCCCTGAATTCGTTTGGGATGCGTTTTTAAAATCGAAGAATGAAGCGGCACAGTTAAAGAACGCGGAAGCGGAAGTAGAAAAATGGTTGGCGGCGCATCCTGAATTCATCACCTCGGAGTCCAATCGGAAAACTGTGTGGGACTATCTTTCCGAACACGGTCTCGCGGTGAACGTCGGGAACTTAGACAAAGCATTCGTCGCTGTCCGTAGTTCTCTCTCGCTCGATGAAACCAAGCTGCCGTACGATATAGACCAACCGGATACGCGAGTTGGTTTCTATCGCAACGGTGAGTTTACCGAGTACGATCCCGGCAAATCACAAAACACGGTCAAGGCTCCGCTAGGTTTAGGGCAGCTTGACCCGAGCAAGGTAGCCAGCGGCGAGAAACAGGTTACAAAATCCGTTCGTCTGCAATCGGCAGCGGAGTTTTTGGCAAACCTTAGTTCATCCCCGTCTTTCCGAAAAAAGATGGACGCGGCGTAAAAGTTTCGTACGGCTATTCAGCTCTACGAGGTGACGGGCAGGGTTCGCGCAAAGGTCGGCGGCCTTGCCCGCTCCCACCCGTCACTGTTTTTCCTTCGACATCACCATCCCTAAGGAGCCTTCCGTGGCAAAATTTGCGACTCAAGACCGTCTTTATGGCGATCCATCAGATATAGCCCATGAAATAGTAGAAAAAATCATTTTCGGCCACGAAAAGCGAGAACTTACGAAAGCTCAGTATCGCGAAAAGGTGGAAAAGAGAAAGCACAATCCGCTTGGCGAAGTGTTCAAGTTTGTCGCCGAGGAAGCAAAGCAAAGCAAAGCTAGTCAAGTTCGTTTATTACAGGAGCGGAGATGGCGGAAACCAAAATTCACCCTACGTATGGTGAAATTCGAATTCTGCAGAATAGTAGCGCACTCGTTCAAATCGAAACTGAAAACGGCGACAGCTTTTGGATCGCGGCATCTTCGTTCACGAAGAAAAAGGCCAAGCCCCGAAAGAAAAAGAAAGTTGTCCACAAACTGGACGGGCCTGTGATCGACGCTCTCCTTGTCCGTGAAACACGTGCCGAAGAGGCGGAGCCGGAAGTATTTGATGAAGTGGAAGTCGTCCAAGAGGACGCCGAAGAGGAAACGGAAGAGTCATGCGAAGAAATCACGTCGGACGAAGATATGGTCGCTTGAAAGTAATGAGCCGAACCCGGAGAGGCGCTCACCAAAGCGGCTCTTACTACGTTCAGGCTGAGTGTACCTGCGGCACAATCAAACGCTACCGCCTGTGCCACCTCGTGAGCGGGCATACGCGGTCTTGCGGGAAGTGTGAGTGGGCCAGAACGCAGCACAGCCTTGCGGGATCACAGGCACGCACGAAACACGGACATACTCGTGGCAACCGGAGAAGTAAAGAGTTTGTATGCTGGGTGAATTTGCGTCAACGGATAACGAATGCCAACTTGCCGGATTTCAAATATTGGGGCGGACGGGGAATTACGGTCTGCAAACGCTGGACCGGCAAAGATGGCTTCGCCAACTTTCTTGCCGACATGAAAGTTCGCGGTAATGGACTCTCGATACATCGTAAGAATTCGAACCGAGGGTATACGCCAAGCAACTGTGTATGGGCCGATGCTAAAACTCAAGCGAATGAGAAATCAATTTCAAAGAAGGCAGCATGAATACAATTCAAGTGCAAGACAATGTCGTTGCAGGTGAAGCAATCTACAGGGATAGATATCAAAAAGAGTTGGAACAAACTAGTTACGGAAAGTTTGTCGCCATAAATGTGAATTCTGGTGATGCGGTGGTATCGGACTCAGATATAGATGCGATTCGAGGAGTGCTAGCGAAAAGTGCGTCTAGTGTCTTTCATCTGATCCGAGTGGGCTATCGGACGGCGCATCAGTGTTAAGTTCTCGTCGTTCCATTTCGCGGAGGTAGTCTATCAGTTCTTTCTCGGGTACAAGAAAAACTGCACGTGAGAACAATACCATCGCCGTTTTACTCTGTTGTAGATAGCCCATGCCCAGAAGCACCTCTTCAAAATTGTCTACAATCGAGACCGACCCCTCCATGAAGACTTCGCCATCAATAGATACAAAGCCGAGTGCCACGCGTGAGGAAATAACTCGGTCCAACGTTTTAATCTCCTCAGTCCCTTGCGGCTTCAATCCCATTTCATCGATTGCAGTTTGATTTACCAGAACGAATCCAGTAAATCCGGTATCAAGCGTGGCAGTATATTTCCGCGAGTATTCCCCGCTAGCCGTAATTTCGAATTTCAACTTGCCGCCGACAGTTTGTCCTTGTATCAGTGACATAAATCTACCAGTGGTTCCGCTCTCAGCGACGTTTCACTCGTCGCCCCATCCTCGCAAAACACTCCCGCTCCGTATCGAAACGGTTTCCCTAAATGTGTCCAAGACTTCGCGAGCGCTCCGTTGAACACGACCGGCTCGATCCTCATTCCGCAATTGCAACAGAGAATGCCGGTTGAAACTACGATCCTTGATTCGGTCTGGGAAATCTCACGTTCTTCAACTACAAGTTTTTCGACCTTCACTGTTTGACCATCCTCAATTGTTCTGTTCCGGGCGGCAGCATCTTGACCAACCGTTCTCGCGTCGATTGCGTCAGCTCACACTCTCCTGCCTGAAACAAAGTCTCCAACGCCAGCTCTATTGATTCGTCGGTCACGCGGTAGCCTCGCATGAATGTCGCGAGCTGCTGCAGTTCATGATCATCTAGATTTAGTTCGCACGGATCATACAGACGCATCGTCAACCTCCCGCAGTGCGAGACTCGCCGCCGATATCATCCAACATACTTGAAAGTTTCCAATATCAAGAATACCGAAGACCCGGTCTGTGCTGCGGGCTAGAGTTAGGGCGATCTCGGGCGCATCCACCATCATGCGAATCCCGTTCACCACCAATAATTTTCGCTCCCGGATCACGACGTCACCGATAAACCGTCTGATTGGATTCCGGAAATAATGTCCGGGGCATAACGCGGCTCAACAACGATGCCCCCGGCCCAAAATTGGGTTTCAGGATTGTCTATCGGGAGATGTTCGTTGAACCAGTCTTTCGCGGCGGGCGTAAGCGGGGTCAGAATGCAAATGGAGCCGTGGTTTTGAAAAGAAAAATCCGGACGGGAATTCGAATTGCTAGGACTAGAACCAGAAGTTTCGAATGCGTTTTTCATGGACGCTCCTTTAGTTGAGCGCCTTTGGTGTGGGACCGCTGAGGTGGGTTTTGCCCCAACTGCGAGCCGCATCGCCCGAAGGCAAGCACCGTGGTCGTTTCTGACTCGGTTGCTGGACGCTGAACTCACGTCGCTCTTGATGCTTTTAAGAGTCTACCGTGAAAACCAATTTCTCACAACAGTACGAAAGTCCCTTGAGAGAACCCTTGAACGCCGGGATGCCGAGGAGTAGCCTCACACCGTGCGGATGAAATTCACACCGTTTATCTTCATCACCGTGCTGTTTGTCGCGTGCGATAAGACCAAGGTTGATCCCAAAACAGTTTACGTGATAACGGAGCACCGCGTCATTCAGGCATCGGACATACAAAGAGACGAGTATTCAGTGCGTCATGGGGATGCAGTATTGACAGTCATGTACTCCGAATCACAAACTAACAGTGCTCCGTTCGATCCTCCGAATTCGATGAATCAGATTTTAGCGAATCCGAAAGTCTTGCATTTCCATCAGTACGGAACAAACGGCGTTAGTGCCGCCGATCTGAGCCAAGTGCCAGAAGTAGGCATACCTATCCTGCAGTGTGTAACTCATAAGAATGAACTTCATGGGGATGAAGTCGTTATCGCAGTCCAACCGACACCCGAACCTTGCATGGCTCGCAACGGAAGTATTCTGCACTATGAGCAGGAGCCGAACGCCGCGAGGGGCACTTACGTAAATTTCGACATCGTTTCAGAGCAAGTGGACAAGCTGTGACGTATGATGATCCTGATCTGCTGCCACCCTTTTTTGATATGCCGCAGGTTTTACTTGCTCTAGTCGTTTTACAGCCAGCTTATGTGACTAAGAGATGGTGAATTGTGGTAGAAAAATAGCCGCCCGGCTGCGTAGAAGACCGCCAGCCACACTAGAATGAACAATGAGTTTACGATGCGAAAAGCCACGGTCTGAATCCTCGGTCGATAGAATCTATTGAGATAGCTCTGGGGCTTAAACACCATCTCTGGCCTATCCTCAATGAGAAGGCAAATCTTATTCATCAAATTGCACACTCTATTTCTAGCAGTCATAACAACGTAATTGAATACAGTCATTACCAGCCCGAGCACTGCTATTAGCATAATCAGAGGTTGTGCATCCCTGTTGGAAACGGCTTCCAAAACAAATCCCAGCAGCAGAGTTTGCGCACCCCAGACGATTGATGTCATCTCCCACGCTGAGGCGTCGGCATGGTTTCGATTGTCGCGAGCGAACTCATACTCAGCGATCAGGAATTGCGTCGGGTCGGGAGTGGCTGACATCGGAATCTTCTGGCCGGACTCGCTCATAATTAAGAAGTCTCCCACGGACTACTTAATTGGGTGTTGATGCTTCATTGAATCCGTTCAGAAACGATGTCAAAAATCACACTAGTAAACATTCCGTCGTTGGGAGACGGTTCGTATTGCAGGGTATCTCCAATTTGAACCATACACGGCTCGGGCGTTAACTGAGTCGCGATAATGGGACTGCCGTCCGACATTACGTTCTTACTCAGAAGGCACCGTTTAATGGGCACGCCCACCTGGGGCACCTGGCTAAGATCGGGATCGCGATCATAGCTATGTCGGTGTATTCCCTGTGCAATTTCAGTAACAGGCGATCCTTGCTTCGCACTATTGGTCTGCGAACTCGCATATTTGACCTTCAAAACATCGGAGCCGTACTTCACGGTGTAATCATCTTCCTGTGTCGGGAGTCCAGTTTGAAGATAGCCGCCCACATAGACTGGCTTTAGCTGAACGACCGTATGCGCCGTTATCACGTAAGTGTCTGCACTTCGCTCTGATTGCTTGAGTTGCTGATCGGAGCTAGAGCATCCTGCAATCGTGAATAATGCGGCCGTCACTATAAACGCGCCTCTCATGTGCAGTTTCACGGGTTCAGTTGCACCTTGATGGAGACATCGGAAGCTTGTGTCGCATCAGGCTTTCAACTTGAGGAGGGCGGCGATTTCTGACGCGGCCTCGTCATGTCGCTTGCATATCGGACAGTTCTTACCCCATTTTACTTTTGCAGCTTTTTTCTGCTTGTTATCTCTGGGGGAGAACAGATGGATCGCCAAACACTCAGCTCGGGGTAGCTGCGCCTTGCCGCCGACTTCCCAAACCTCTACGCAATCCGCGTGAATCAAATAGATAGATTTTTCGTAGTGTTTCAACCGCCGATAGCTCTTTCCCTTGCCAACATAAAGACATTTCTTCCCGCGCCAAAAGGCATAAATAATAGGCCCATTTGATACTCGCCTTGCCCAACGATAGATGCGGTCGAATCTGTCCCGAATTCCAAATCCTTTGATGAATCTGAGATGCTTGTCTTCGACGGCCTTAGCGAATTCCTTGTTCGCATGCTCATGGATAAGTACTGCGCTAGCGGCGAGCAAGAGCTTTTTCTTCATTTTGTCGCGAATCCGCTTCGTGTACTTCATCGGAGCACCCTGGTCGCTGGGCACGATCAGCCGTCGAAGCTGGTCGGTTCTCCTCTCCAGAGCTTTGTCTAACGCTCGCAAGAATTGTGTCGTGAGAGCCACGGAACCGCACCTCACTTTATCTTACAGGACTGGACTAGCCGCTTAGCGATTCTCAATACCACTGACTAGTTGTCCTTTTCCAAAACCGCTCTTAGCCGCAATTCCGGTCCGGTCACTATCGTGAATTGCCCGGACCAATTCTTATAGTCCTTCGCAAACATACGAACGTAGTGGTGTCCGAGCTTGAGATTCAACGTGATAGGAGATTTTCCCACAAAGGCATCGTCAACGTAGACTTCGGCTCCAATAGGGTCGGACGCAAAAGCAACAGCACCGAGGATTTCCGAAGTGCTTGTGCTGGCTGTTCCATTCGCCAATGCAACGGGCGCGACTGGATGTTCCGAGGCAGTAGGCTCTGTGTTCTGTTTCGATTCCTCTGACTTCGATGCCGTGGTTGTGGCCACTCCGGTCGGAATCTGGCTAACTTCTGCCTCCAATTCGGCGAAGACGTTGACCTTTCCACTGCTGACTTTGATCTTTCGTTCCCAAGTTTTATACCCTTTCTTTTTCACGCTGATCGTGTGGTCGCCCGGCGAAACACCGATGGACGAAGGGGTATTCCCAATAAAGTTTCCATCCAACTCGACATCGGCACCGGCGGGGACCGACGTGATTTCGATTCCAGCTTCGCCGTTCGCTTGAATCACTGGACTTGGCACCCCACCCGACGCTGGTGGGTTGGCTTGAACCTGTTGGGACGGGGAAGCGGCATCTTGAAACTTCGCCAAGTCCAAAGGCATGTTCCCGTCCACGAACGTCGGGATCTCCGTACCTTTCGGGATCGTAATGTCCTTCCCGTGCATCAACAGAAACAAAGGTGCGCAGACCAAACAGACTAGGGCGGTTGCCACGATCCCTGCTGTCATTGCTCCAGTGTGTCCGCCTCCATTTCCACCTTTAGTTGCTCGCAGTGCGGCCTTTTCTCCGTCCGTTAGGCGGACTGAATCCATGACGATTTCCAGTTTGCCGCCACGAGCCATCCGTCTCTTAGGTTGCGCTTCGGTGACCGTTCCCAACGCAATGCCACCCTTCGGTATAATCAATACTCCCGAGATTCTGATTTCTTCGAGAACTTCAAACTCCACTCGGTCGTTAAGGTGGGCATCTGCTGAGGAAACCGTTTGCGCGATCCGCAATTTTACCGGGGTACCGTCCTCTAAGCATGGCTGCTTGCATGCCGCCACTGGAGTCTGATCTGGCGTGGTCGTGGTGCTTTTCTGCTGAGTAGCGGCGGATACTTCGGTCATCGGAAATATCACGAGAAGACAACAGAACACACTTACACAACGATACATCATGTGGTTCCTCTCATATCAGTAACTGTTCGGGGAAACTGGTGTGGAGACTAGACCGGCAATCTCTTGCTGTCAAGGTCCTACAGTGTTCTTACTTTTGAATCTCGATCTGCTCGCGCTCACCGGCAACAATCTCGGGCACGCCCCGATAAGTCGTGATTTTGCCTGTAACGCACACCCTCAAACCTCTGTACTCGCTCTCGGGCGTGCCGAACTTTCCGCGGTCCGGGCCCCAAATCAGAATAGTAAAGACTTCCTTGGGGTAAGGTTCATCGAGGTTTAGAAACGTTGGTTCTCCCTTTGAATTCTTTGCGTAATGCGTGCTGGCCACTTTCCCACAGACCGTCGCTCGGTCGCCTAGATGATCTTTGGCCTCAGCGGCGGTGATCTTCTTGGTTTGAGCGCGGACACAAGGAATTGTAAGGAAACAAATAGCCAACACAGCAAGACATCGCAAGCCTTTCACTGTTGCCTCCGTCTTCTAGTACTCGCTTGATCCATCCGAGTACATCGCGCCTCAGTGCCTTGCTAGGCAAGACACGCTTAGTGTAGCCTCATTGAAATGGAAGTTGGTCGAAAACTGCGTGAACTGCGCCAAGCAAGGCATTTATCTCAGGGGGATATTGAGAAAAAGGTCGGGCTGCTTCGTTGCTACACCAGCCGGATAGAAAATGGCATGACAATTCCTAGTGTCGAAACCCTTGAAAAGTTCGCTTATGCTTTGGAGATTCCTCTATACCGATTCTTCACTAACGGTGAGTTAGTACGTCCACCGAAGCTGCCAACGACCAACAGCAAGTCTGGGTGGGGCACTGGCGGCAAAAACCGCCGTGAGCTTCGGCGATTCGCCAAAGCGTTCAAACGGATGGATAATCGCAAACAGAAACTGCTCATGCACCTTGCGGAGAAAATGGCAATCCGCCACACCAAAGATTAGCAATCCCTCCGATCTTCCGGACCCAAGTTTTTCCAAGCCCCGAGCTATTACCCTAAAGAATCCAAAGCCCTGACGATTGCCGAGTCGCTTCGGGGCCGCTCGCTCGTTCTCGTGGCCGAGACGGCTTGCGAATCCAATTTGGAAAGAATTTAGGAAGGTTTGCGGCTGTCGCACATAGGAGTGCCCGCATTTGGGTCAGCCTATTGTCGAGCATCTCAAGAAGCTTGGAAACAGAACCTTCATCGTAGTCATACCATTCCGGAGGCATTGTTTCAAACGCAGATCTCAGAACTTCTTCGTTGATTTCTTCCTCAAGACGGCTAATCCACCAATCGAACGCGTCGATCCCTCGTATTCCTTCGTAGACGAAGGGCCGGGGGCACAGGCCGCGTCTCGGCACGTCACTGAAATTCCATTCTTGTCCGTTGAAACAGAATCCGTGATCGATCATCAAGGCTTTGTAATGAAATTGACCGTCCTCACGGAAATAAACACATTGCCGGTCGTCTGTGTTGCCAACCCATTTATCAAAGACAAGCATGCCCACGAAATCTGAGATATTGGTGACTGCGCGGAATTGTCCTTCCGGCAACAAATCTTGCACCGCGTGTAGGCAACTGGGCTTGGTTGCAGGATTCCGCGGATAGCGCGAGCCAAAGCACAATCCCGGTCGGCACGGAATTCGATCGTGTTCTAATTGGATTACCAGTTCGTCGGTGTGACGGATGAACTCGGCACTCACATTCACGATCTCCGCTTCAGGCACGGGCAAATCGAGTCGTTTTGCGAGAAAAGTCGCCAGCAGTTCGTTCGCTAGTATCCGAGGCCCCTGAGGGTTGTTTTGAAATTTAACTACGTAGTACTCGCCATCCGAACAGCGGAGCAATTGTGATTGGGCGCCTCCACGCATGCGGCGCACGTGTTCGACTGCCGAGACAGAAGAGCCTTTACCTGACATAGCGTCCCCCACGCTTGTCGAGACACTCCCGAGGTTAGCTTCCTTGCCCTTCACGACCCAGGAGGCCGGTAAAGTCGATACTGTTTCTACAGAGAAGTTTACGTGAAAGCAATTCGTATTAACCGATGAGTAATAACCGACATCATAAGGACCCGCATCACTATTGAACGAACACTCTCCTGCGCAGGCCGGACGATCGCCGCATCTGCCGCTCGTGGACTGATGGGTTGCGATTCGCGTGTTGCCACTCGGCTTGTAAAACTACCCAACGGCAGGCTGCGGTCAATACGGATTTTAAAGAACTTGACACTTACATAAGTGACAACTATCTTGCGAGGCATAGGCGAATTCCCGCAATTATTCTAACGTGGTTCGCGGATAAGTGTGATTTGGGCGCTCGCCTGCCAATAGAAACGCGGGCAATTGAGGTCGATTCAATGAAGTTCCCAACAATTCTAAGGGAACTCGGGCAAAAATCCTACCGGTGGCTCCAGGGGCATAATCTCGTTCAACAATCACTCAATAGAAAGTTGCATTTTGAAGACTTGCGAAAAAGCGAAGCTCTCTTAGCTGAGGCAGAGCGGGTCGGACAGATCGGATGTTGGGAACACGATCTCGTCACTGGCCAGGACGTCTGGTCCGCCAACCTCTGCCGGATGCTCAGTATCGATCCGACCAAGACAAAGCTGTCTGAGGAACTATTTTGGGAACTTCTTCATCCCGACGATCGAGAAGGCGTACGCACCGTGATAGAGGGCGGCATGAAATTCGCTCACGACTACGAGTACCAATCACGCTTCATTCTTCCCGGAGGCCGCCAACGGACGTTTTACACATGGGGAAAGCCGATCCTCGGTCCCGGCAATCAAGTCATCAAGCGAATGGGAGTTACTCAGGACATCTCCGTAAGGGTCGAGGCAGAACGTTCCCTGATGGAAAGCGAAGAGCGTTATCGCGACTTGGTCGAAAGCAGTCATGATCTCATCTGCACGCACGATCTCTCTGGTCGCGTCCTGTCCATGAACGAACTGCCTGCCCGGCTCTTGGGCTACCGCCCTGAAGAGCTGATTGGACGCTGTATCCCGGATCAGCTGCCCGGTGGCGGCGCCAGGATCCAATTTGAGCAGTACATCGAGCGAATTAAACAGTATGGTTTCGCGAACGGGTTGATGGCCTTATTGACCAAGTCCGGCGAAATGCGTGTCTGGGAGTATCAGAACACACTCCGTACGGAAGGTGTCCCCGCCCCCTTGGTGCGCGGAATGGCCCATGATGTAACGGAAAAGATCAAGGCCCAAACTGAACTTCGCGAGAGCACCGCTCGGCTCCAAGCTCTGGTCAATTCCATTGATCAGATTGCTTTCGAGTTCGACGCGGACGGGACGTTTCTCGATATCTGGACAACTGACGAAAGCCTATTATTCATCCCCCGTGAGAAATTACTTGGAAGGCGAATATCGGATGTGGTCAGGAATGATTTGGCGTCTGTTTACGAGGATGTCTTCAAGCGAGTTCTGGAGTCTGGGAAAGGAGAAGACCTTGAATACTCGCTACGTGTAATGGGTCGCGAGCGGTGGTTCCTGGGTCGCGCCACGCCGATCGTCGCGCCGGATGGGACCTATAAATCAATCTGCATGCTGGCGCGTGACATCACCGACCGCAAACAGTCCGAGAAGTCGCTGAGCTTATTTCGGGCGCTGATTGACCGATCCAACGATGCTATAGAGGTTGTTGATCCGAATACGCTTCGCTTCGTCGACGTCAACCAGAAAGCGTGTTCTGACGTTGGGTACACTCGCGAAGAAATTCTCCTGATGAGCGTTTACGACATCGATCCTACGGTGGATGCGGCAGATCGCGCGAGGGTGATTGAAGCGTTGAAACAATCAGGGTCCCTCATTAGGCAGAGCATCCACCGCAGGAAAGACGGTTCTACGTTCCCGGTGGAAATTAATATAAACCTAGTCCAACTTGATAAAACGTACGTCGTTACTGTGGCACGCGACATCACCGAGCGCAAGCAGGCTGAGAATGTCCTACATCAGAAAGATGCGACGATCCGTAGCCTCTTTCATATTGCCCAAACCTTGACCAAAACGCTGGAGTTGGACGCTATCCTCGAACACTTGAACTACGAATCGATGATGCTAATCGGTGCCGAAGGTTCATCCGCCGGAATTCTCAGTGCAAAGGCATTCACGTGTGACAGTTTCTTCGATAGGTCGGGGCCAAAGAAAAAGGGCATCACCTGGCCGCCTGACGCTGGGCTTTTGGGATGGGTTCTCACGAACAAAAGGACATATTTGACCAATGACGCTCCCCACGATCCGTTGATACCTCCAGAGATCCATAACCCGCTGGGATTGCGAAGCGTGCTCTGCGTCCCAGTTCTTGGCAATCAAGAAGAGGTGATTGCATTCTTCGCACTGCACAATAAACGGGGCGGCGATTTTCGACCCTCCGATGTAGAGACCGTAGAAGGCATTTCCAAAGTTGCGTCCATCGCAATTCAAAACGCTTTGACCTATCAGAGAACCTGCCGTGCGGAAGAAGACCTGCGCGTACTGTCCACCCAGCTGATCAATATGCAAGACGAGGAAAGACGCCGAATCGCTCTAGAGCTTCACGAAGGTTTGGCCCAAGACCTCGCTGCATTGCGACTAAGTCTCGGGCACCTAAAGAGGAAGACGGCTAAAGACGAGAATGGAGTGGCCAGTATCATTAATGAGAGTTTGAAACTGAATGATAATTTGATACAGCAAGTGCGTGCTATGTCATACACACTGCATCCGCCACATCTCCAAGAAGTCGGACTGCCCTTGGCAATAACATCTTATGCGCACGAGTTTTCTGAACGTAGTGGGATCGAGGTTTTAGTTAGAGCCGACCTACCGAAGGATATCAGCCACTTTCCTCGTGGATGCGAAATAACGATATTTCGGATCATCCAGGAATGTCTCTCAAATGTCTACCGCCATGCGCATAGTCACATCGCAACTGTATCGGTCTTATTCCAGAACGAACATTTGATTTTGGAAGTCGCCGACCGAGGATGGGGAATGGGAGCAGCATCCAAGACTGGAACTGAATCACATCATCCTCTGGGGATTGGGATTGCGAGCATGCGCGAGCGCGTGAAGCAAATGCACGGGACATTCCTAATCGAATCGGTGGTAGGACAGGGTGTGACCGTCCGTGTCGTTCTACCGGTCGCTATCCCCGTCTCTAAAGAGGCGCGTAACTAATGATATCTTCGACTGACCCATACCGAATCTTGCTAGCGGATGACCACGCGGTTGTGCGTCGCGGTGTCCGCACTCTGCTTGAGTCTCAGCCAGGAATCGTTGTCTGCGCTGAAGCGTCAGACGGCCGTAATGCGGTTGAGTTAAGCAAGGAACAGAAACCGAATCTCGTCATCCTTGATCTGACGATGGCCGGGATGGATGGACTAGAGGCGGCCTCCACGATCCGCATGGAATGTCCTGAGACACAAGTTCTCATTCTCACGATGCACTTCTCCGAGGACCTGGCCCGGAAGGCGTTGCTCTCGGGATCTCTCGGCTACGTATTGAAGTCCGACACTGACGAAGAACTTCTCTCCGCAGTTGATGAAATGCGGCACCTCCGGCCGTTCATTTCAACTCGCCTTGCTCTCTCGATGGCGCAGAGTTATGTACGCGAGTCGCGGAACTCCGTCAAAACAGGCTTGCCGCCTAAACCAAACGGAGGGTCAGATGTGGTGCCCCTGACGGTCCGCCAGATTGATGTCTTGAAGTTGCTCGCTCAGGGGAAAAGCAATAAAGAAGTGGCCTACGAGCTTGGAATCTCCACCCGAACAGCCGAGGTCCACCGCAATCATATGATGCACAGCTTGAACTGCAAGAGCTTCTGTGACCTGCTGCTTTTTGCTATTCGTCAGAAATTGGTCGATCTGTGACGATCTAATTCAACCATTGAAAGATGGTACGGTTTGCCAATCGGAAATGAAAATATGCCGATGACTGCCTCGTATAACTACAGCCTAGTGGCACTGTCAGTGTTTATCGGGATGTCTGCCGCCTATGTCGCACTGGATTTAGCAGGCCGAATAACGACCGCCAGCGGTAGGACAAGGTCAGCGTGGTTGATAGGCGGTGCCTTTGCGATGGGAACAGGCGTTTGGTCGATGCACTTCACTGGGATGCAAGCCTTTAGCTTGCCTGTCACGATAGACTACGATTGGCCGACGGTTTTGCTCTCACTCCTGCCTGGAATTTTTGCTGCGGCCTTCTCACTCTATATCTTAAGCCGGGAAACGTCCGGAACCATCCAAATCCTATTTGCCGGCTTTATCGTGGGCGCAGCAATTATAAGCGTACATAACGTCGGTATGCATGCGATGCGTATGGACGCAAAATATCGTTATGACCTTCGACTCGCGAGCCTTACCGTGGTGTTTGCGATCTTGGTCTCACTCAGCGGGCTGTGGCTTGGATTTCGTTTTCGAAGAGAGATACGTAGTTATACCTGGCGGAAGATCGTCGGTGCCGTGGTAGTGGGCGCTGCCATATCCTCCGTGCATTACGGCGCGATGGCGGCGACTACCTTTTCTCCTTCTGTACGAGACTTGGAAGTGTCGCACGCAGTGCATATTTCAACGATAGGTGCCGCCGCGATCGCGATCGCCACCTTGGTCGTCCAAGGTTTTGCTATGTTGACTTCGTTTGTGGACCGGCGATTCGCTTCCCAGAAAATAGAACAACTTTCAATCCAGTTGCTGCATTCGCACGACGAGGAACAGCGGCGCATCGCCAGTGA
>Ga0302179_10000543_pt1 | contig 24737 bp, 33 predicted proteins | sample I_Palsa_E3_1_FD_198788 | JGI IMG/M metagenome (GOLD analysis project Ga0302179, IMG submission 198788) | Peat permafrost microbial communities from Stordalen Mire near Abisko, Sweden - I_Palsa_E3_1 | ecosystem: Environmental > Terrestrial > Soil > Palsa > Peat permafrost | place: Sweden...
GAATCCTTCGCCGGGTTCGAGGGCACTGGGGAAGACGCCGATTGACCAGCAGCAGGGACATCTACTTCATTCTCATCAACTTTCACCGGACGGATTGGGACACCCGAATCCTGTACGGTGAAATTGCCACGCTCGGCTGTTGGACTACTGCGTCTCTTCAGCTGAGTGCGATTATTGCTTCGCGGAACATCCTCTAAGCGGGGACTAGCAATCATCTCCACGAGCAGCTCGATCTCGCTTTTGACGCTATTGGTGCTACCGCGGCTCCGGTTCGATTCGTTAGATTGTCGTCGGACTTGAGTGTGCCGTTCCGTGCTCAGAGGGACAGTATAAGTCATGGGCGTGTTATCGGGTAAAGATGTGGAGGCCGCTGACTCTAGGAAAGCAGCCTCTTGTGCGGCTGTTGGTACAGGGAAATTAAAAGCAAAAGTGAATTTGGTGCCGCGGCCCTCTTCGGATTCTGCTCTGAGCTGACCATTCATATTACGAACGATGCGTGCAACGATAGCGAGACCCAGACCAGTACCCTCTTCTTGCTCCGTATCTGAGGATTCAACTAGAAATTAGCCCTATCTGATCGAGTCTTACTTTGTTCAAAATTTTGAAAAATTGCATCCAACTGCCGCGGACTTATACCCGAGCCAGTATCTGCCACACTGACTTCCACATGGACCTCTTCACTCGTTTTTGAGATCATAAGAGCTTCGACCGAGACACTTCCGCGTTCGGTATGTTTGATAGCGTTGGCAATCACGTTGCTGATGACCTGTCGAATCTTGACCTGGTCTCCTAATACAACCTTGGGAAAGCCGGGCCCCACGTTGACAATTAGCGCCAATTTGGGTCTGTTTGGATCATGTTCAAACATTTTCACCGCCTCTTCTAGGGTCCCGAGAAGGTTGAAAGCCTCATGTCGGAAAAGATCGTGTCCGGCCTCCGTACGGGTGAGATCCAGAAGGTCGTTTATGACATAAATTAGCGATTTCGAGGCCGCGTAAGATTTGACGAGATGCTCCCGCGTATCGCGATCTAAATGTCCCTCAAGGGCAATTTCCAGATAATTGATGATTGCATTCAGTGGGGTGCGCACTACTATCAGATATGGTACAACCCGATTTTACCTTCATGACTGGCGTTATTAAGCAATAATGAGGCCATGCGCGTGCTCTGCAATGCCTCTTCTTTTTGCCTCCAGACCTCGATAAATTTTCCGTAGACTAAATGTAGAACCGCCGCTGTTTCGAGTTGTTCATCCTATAATCAACAATGTGATGCAATGCGACGCTTACAGTCCAATCACGACATTTGCCAACCACGGTTTCACTCCAGACTTTAAAACTTTTCCGTGGCATGAGGCTGCTGGACCCATCGCCTTTCACTTTTTCATACGGGTTACCTGCCCAATGAACCTGCTGCAGCTGTCCGTGCCGGAAGAAAACAATGAAATCGCGACCTTCCCGACTTAGCGGGACGACAAGAAGACCAGCGATCATATCAAAATTACGCCTGATATCCGGAAAGTCCCGCCGTATATCTTGAGATGTTTGTATTGTAGTAAGACGCTTGAGTCGAAGGTATTGTAAAGCGGCCATGACTTCTTGGGAATTTTCCACGGGACCCAAGATCTTGCCTTCATCGCCGATTGACAAAACCCCGAAATCGGCGTCAAAAAGGGACAACAGATCTTCCGCACGAGTTACAATATATCCGCCGGGATTTTTCTCCGTAGGCGAAGTGTTGATTAATTTACGAGCATGGAGTCGTTGCGCAAGACTCAAGCGTTCGATATTACGTGACACCGTTTCTCCGACTAGGCGACATAACTTTCGTAGGACGAATGAAATCCGCATTCCGTGATTCCCATATGAATGACAACTAATCAGACCCCATAACTCCTTGAACGCCACAATCGAAATAGACATACTTGCTCGAACGCCCATATTTCCAAGATACTTGATATGAATGGGACTCATTGCACGAAGATAGGAGTGCGTCATGTCGAGAGGTCTCTGGAGATCCTTTTCGGTACGGCAAACCAGTCGTGCAGATGGTTGATCGCGATCGTAGAGGAGCCGTACTTTGTTGAGGGTGTAAAGCTCACGGGCCTGAGCAGGGATATCCGTCGCCGGGAAATGGAGGCCCCTATAAAGATCGTTCGTCGCACTCCAATCGACCAGCTCAGCCACAACCTGACCGTTCCATTCTTCGTCAAACTACCTTTAAGCAAAGTCCTACAGCCCGCCATACCTGGTATACCATAACTCGGTGAAAGCCTGTAATTTCTTTGAAAACACCAACGACGATTTTTACAAATTGTTTGATATCTGTCGCACTAGCAAGTTGCTCGTTGACTTGGGATAAAATCGAAAAATGTTCCATGGGTGATTTGTTATGTTGTTGACGTCGTTTTAGAAGACGAAGCGGTCTAGACTCCTTCGTTGTTGATTCTATCAGATCTTCTTCCGTCGGTTCGTATGGTTCGATATTCACCCCTCCCTTTGACTGATCTCTGTACTGCTGGTCCAAGGGCGTCACCAATGGAAATAAGTTATCCTCTTCCAACTCGAATTCAAGGATGATCAGATCTGTTCCCGGCGCTATGTGCAAGGCACACCAACAAGTCCATTCTTGTAGATTATCCTGTCGATTTCCAGTGAGCAGAAAGACTTCCGGGCCATCGAGGTCATGGGGTTCTTGTTGCTCGAGCCGGCAGAATGAAATATGATCGCGTAATGTATTCTCTTGATCCTGACTCAGAAGTTCCGTAAAGGAATCCAGCGAAAATAGGTACTGAGGCGAGAGACCAAGAATGAGACCGGAATTCTCGGAAACGACACGCACCACTAAATTCTCCGTTTCAGGGTCTTCGTGGACTGCAACCAACACACCAAAACCCTGTACTGCACCCGGGACATGAATGGGCTCGTCTTCACATCGAGTCAAATGAAAGTCTTGTATACCCTATATATTAGCCGCAAAAGTGCAGAAATTATACCGTGACGACACAGTGACCTTCGTCCGTCTCCTTGTGCTGAAATCTCACAGTCATGGGATGTTGCAGCAGTCCAGTGTTGTAAGCCCCAGGGGTATCCTGCGATGACGCATATCGCGCCGCCAAACTCTCCCGATTCTGCCGTTGTCGATCCAACTCCTCATTGAAATTGACGTAAAGTCTGTCGCCATCAAAAGGATTCCCGTGTTCGACGTGCGGCGTCGGGGTTGATGCTGTCCATCGCGATCGGCCGCTACTGTTGGACTTTAACGGCTCGTTGCTCCCAGGACCTGGCGTTTGAGGAGGATTGACAACTGAGCTGATAGGAAATATCCTTTCAGAGCGTCTCGACGGCGTGGCAGGCGACGTAAGTTGCTCTGGGTCTGCTCCCCTTCCTGCAGAAGGAGGCGAGTCCATGTGAGGATTGTGATGGTGGTGTCGAATTTGGAGGGTCGGCTCATGAGACTGACGATTTGCGTTAGGTGAGGACACTGAAGGCGTCCCTTGGCAAGTCGTCTGTTTTGATTCAAAAGCTCTCACAGAGCCATCTTTATCGGCCATTTCCCTCGACTCTCAGCCTTGCTAGACCCGGCTCCAGCGTCCGTTCGTTGCAATAAACCTTCAATTGCTGATGATGCCCTTCTCAGAGCATTTAGAGAGACAAGAGGGAGGACAGAGAATTACGCGAGTTGTTCAATGTTGATTTCCTTCAATGCAGCAGACGAGGAACAGTGCACCGCACCCGCCCGAATGTGAAAAAGCCCAGCCAAGCAAAAGTAACAGGGATGCTCCAAAATGCACGCTGGCAGACTTCACCCACACCTTGAGGACAGAAGCAAGCCCACACTGAGGGGGGACCGCTGGTTAAGTCAATGGCGGCCGAATCCATTGCCCCTGGAGCCAATATGCGGGCTGTGTTTGGGTCATACTTCTCCGGGCATCTCGTCAGGTTCGGGAGCTGATTGACTACTTCGCCACACCCGAGTATCCGGTTCTGCAAGCCGTGAGACCCATGATTGGCGGGCATGCTCGATGTGTAATTTGGGTGGCGAACCAACAACAGCTTTGAAGTCTCTCAAAACGGGAGCCACTCTTGCGGCCACGGTCGATCACTCATTGACTTCTGGCGCGCTGGCTGGCGCGCGGAAATTAGATTTTTCAGTGCAACCAGCCTTGCCGCCCAAATTAATTACAATGACGGCTCGATGCTTCACCGTCCGTGGGGTACCGCTTCCATGTTTCTCCAATCATACAAGGTACGGACTGAAACAACCCCCGGCCAGCGTCTTTTCATCAATGCTACCGCTCAGATAGAGTAATCTCGCAGACTCAAATATATTTGCTTTTACCCTTGAGATTAAGGAAGTTAATTAGACATGAGATGCCAAGGAGGAGATCTGCAACGGCGGCAAGGATGTATGTAGATCAATTCCTGACTCCGGATAATCTAACCGGCATCTCAACATGTCAACATTGAATGAGAGCAGAGAACAGCTTGGATTATTTAGCAGTCATTCACACAGGTCTATTTGCATGTTTCACTGCGCAACTGACACGGGAAGAGATAGGCATTTCGACTTTCCCCTTCGATGCTGAAGAAAGCCGAGCGGTAGCATTGAAAGCTTAGCAGGCTCAAGGCAAGGCAGACAGCGGATTCGGCTTCACCAGGCATCGATGGCATCCAGGACACTTGGAAAAGGGCATGCACGAGTAAGCCCCGAGGCGGTCGATATCAAAGGTCGGCAGAAGAAAGCAACAGCCTTCAAAGCACGAATGGGAAAACCACACCATGAAAATATCCCAAATCCATTCCATAACGCCGTACGCTAGCAAAAACTGATTCGCACTCACACATAAATATCCCAAAACTATTGAGTTCCCGTAGACGATTCTACATTGGCGCCCGTGGCCGTCCGAGCATGACCCGAACTAATCAACCGTCCGAATCCAAGTTCACCGACAAAAATCCCCGCCAAAACCGCGAAAAAGTATCCCACATTCATAGTCATAACAATGATCATCCTATACAACGTCAAAAACCTCATTTGAAAGGACAAGATACAATAAATAGTTGATTCCGGAGATGACCATTTGTAAGAGAGATCGAGGGAAGTCGACCGACGTTCTCCATACGAGGACATTCTTCCCACCGCTCACGACTTTGACTTTGCCATCATCATTGGTGCTGACGACGACGGCCGTGGATGCGTATTTTCTGTACCAGTAGCCCTCCAAGAGTGTTTTCGCCGCGAGAAATCCCCGTGAAATCGCCCCCAGGAAGAATATAAACATCCAAGTCCCGAAGTAAGCCGCCGGAGACGCCGGTGTCCACGATGCCGAGAAAATCGGATCCATGAGCGATGTGTGGAATTGCTGTCCGTTAGCCCGGCGCCATTCCCGACATGAAAGGAATGAAGCCTTACCATCATCTGAGCCATTGTGGTCATGTTTGACGAAGAGCCGGTTCCCATGCCCATGTCCATATCGTGTGAACTACCCTGGTGAATCATTGCCCCAACAAACGAAGCAGAAAACAACGTACCTGATGAATGTGAGAGAGCTATATCCTTTGGTGATGCGCGAATATCGGAAGCGGCGGGACGGTGAGGGAATTTATTTATCGCGACTCGCTTAAAATCGCTCGTGCGGCGGAATTCCCGCCGTACATGTGAGATCGTCGAAACTTGGAAGGGTGGGCACGGATCGGGTAAATCTCCCCACGAAGCATCAGATGGGATACGTGGGGTGCTTCCGCTGCAAAGTGGATGCCATGAAACTATATTCGGCCGACTCGCCTTTAAACGTTTTAATGGAACGGTGCTAGCTGACTGTCTCGTCACTTTGTTTGCTTAGATCATTGGATCTACTTTCTTATAGGCTATGAAACTATTGGAGGCCTCCGACTAACAATCCTAGAAGGACAAGTGTGCCGAACATGGCTGCATTTACTGTCTTGAATGTCGCGTCAGAAGTAGGTGTCGAAGTGCTGGCGGCGCTGCCCGACGCAGATGCCGACGCCGATCCGGACACCTGAACAGACGAGGCGTTGTAGGCGACATTCGGGACACCGAATACTGCCGTTGTATTAAACTCCGCAGTAACGGTACCATTGGAGCATAGATCCGAAGCGGGGGTCGACACAGTCGCATTTGTGAAACGCGCTTGCAAACACTTCGCAATTAGATTAATTTCCCACGGTGAGATAAGATACCTGGAATAAAGCGCCGCCATGACCGTCTCCAACAACTTGAATAACGCCCCTTGTTCCGGCGAAGCCAGCTGGCGCGGGCCCCGTTTTGATGCACAATTTCCCAATGCCGACTTGATGCACAATGGGGTTGAGATCGACCCATGTGTGATTGTTCTCGTTCGCAATTCGGTAGTGCAACAATGACTCGGGGTGGTGATTGTTGATTTGAATCCAATCGCCCGAGACAGAGAACTCGACTAGCGTTCCATCGAGGTTGGGAATAAATCCCCCACATGGAGCAATGTTCTCCTTCTCGTCGCTAAATCCAATGCTAGTGGGATAATCGAGCGTGAAGTGAGCTTGCACAGCGGCCGCCGCAGCCAATACCAGAAGGGATCTCATGGGGAAGGTTCTGTGTTTCGAATTCGAGAGATGGAGTTTCAAAGATCGGAAGAACACAGGTTTATGTACATTGCAGGAGCCGCTGTACGATCACGCAAGGGATCTTTTGCGAAATAAACTCAGCCAACGTCGTATGGTAGAGATCCTTTGAGCGATTTTCAGCCAGTCAGCAAGACGGATCACAGATAAAAGTAGCCAATTGATCTTTCTGACTTGGCGCAATTGGCTCCCGACTTTGCTGGACGGGCACATTTCACGCATTTCGCATTTACACCGCGGCACACGTCGACGAGCGCGATAACCTTCCCCGATTTGATCTATAATTATCCGTTCAAATTATGTGATGTTTAATCTCAATTGCGGTTAGTTGGCCCGTTCTCCGGCTGTCAAGTGGACTCCGTTTCATTCATCTCACGGTCCGTCAGACTCCGACTTGGCACGGGCATCTCATCCCATGCATTTGACTTTGCATCCCACGGGGTGATGTGGGTAAAAGAGCCGATATGCTTTGTGCCGGCGTGACCGACACACGTTGTACCGGCTGCGTTCGCATGAATTGCGCCCGCACATCCGTCTGGTTCCGATCCCACCTTTGCGCCCCGGCGGAAATCGCGCACGTTCTATCGGCATCTGATACGGGTTTGCAGCTCCGGGCGAGTGGTTTTTTCGCCCGTGCTGATTGGGCCACCATCAGAACACATCCGCCAGCAAAGCGACCCCGAATCCACAGGTCCGACATATTAGGCAGCAAATGCTCCTTGGGAGCGCCCTTTATTGCACTTCGTCGCGTTGAGCATTTTTGCCTCTGAGAGGTTTTCCACCGCTGCGATGGATGACATGGGCATGGTATGGCCGCCCTTTAAATGGACATGCCTTTCTGACTGCGTAGAGCGCGCCTATGCTCGCAAATCGAGAGTATGCTAGAGCACTGTGGTACACTGTGGGGGCGGTTGTCAGCATCTACACGTTCATCAACGTCGTATCGCATTTGATCAGTTGGTCCAGGTACGCAAAGACTCAAGCAGAGAACTCATAACAGACTGCGGAATGCATCCCGCGCTCGTCCAGATCCAACTCGGCTGCGGTTCTGGGGACTCTATTCCCCATTCGCCTTCATGTCTGCAGCGCTTCGTGAGATGTCGTATCCGCAATTCCTCATTTTCAAACGATATCCATTCCTCAACCCCCCACCACTCGGCAACATCTATCTTGTCGCTCTCTATCTGATCCTCATCCTGACCCTTCTTTTCTACGATTCCATCGTTACAGGACCAATGTACTATGAAACCATTGCGTACCGCGCCGCATGGGTATCAGTAGGACAAGTCCCTCTCATCTTCCTTCTCGCCATGAAAAATTCCATCGTAGGAGAGCTTATCGGCTCTTCCCACGAGCGACTGAACTGGCTTCATCGCACAGTTGCAAGGTGTATGCTGTTTACCGTCACGATCCATTTTGGTTTCTTCTGGAGGGAATGGTGGGTTTATCAAGCCATCGAATCAGAACTGCAGATTATGACGATGGTCAAATATGGGCTATCGGCATGGTTTGTGTTGATTTGGATCGTCATCTCGAGCTTTGCTCCCATCCGGAATATCAGATATGAGATCTTTGTGGTGCAGCACATCATCAGCTTCATTGCTTTGTTAACGCTGCTCTTATTACATGTGCCAAGCTATGCGGCAGTCTATATCTGGATACCGATTGGATTTTACGCATTTGATCGGACAGTCCGAACGGGGAGATTGATTTATCGGAACCTGAGTATCTTTCACAGAAAGAGCACAGGAGTTTTATCTTGCAAGGCGTATCTCACTGCCCTTCCAGGCCGCGCCACGAGAATCACTATCCCAAATCCGCCACTCCGATCATGGAGTCCTGGACAACATGTTTTCTTATCAATACCCTCAATCTCGCCATTGCAATCGCATCCTTTCACCATTGCATCCTCCCCATCATCCTCCTCAAAAGAACTCTCATTCGTCGTCCGCGCCCACGAAGGGTTCAGTCGTCGCTTGTATGATCGAGCAACCTCCGTCCTTCCCCAAACATCCCGCCCCGCGAAAGAAAACTCGTTCACAGCAATCGTCGATGGTCCCTATGGCCGACCTCCCAACTTTCTACAGTACGATACGCTAGTGCTTATTGCCGGATCCACTGGTGTTACGTTCACTATTCCGATATTATTACATGTATTGCAGTCCACGCAAGCCATTTGTGTGCGACAAATACAATTCGTGTGGATAGTCAAGTCGGGATCGCATTTCGAGTGGTTTGCAAACGAAATCACAGATGCCCTGGAACTAGCCAAGGAAAAAGACATTGTGTTGGATGTGAGAGGGTATGTTACTTGTGACCCTTCGTACACAACCAACTTCCCTGTTCGTCAGTCATCTGGCCGGAAGGGAAAGTGCTGCTGTTGCCAAGACGAAGTAGAAGAGATTCCGCCCCAGTCTTCAGGCACGATGGAGTCAATAGAACCCCGCGAAAAATCAGAATCCAGCGAGGATGACATCGTGGTTTTCGAAAAGCAGATTCAAGAACATGATCGCAAGGATTCTATCTCGGTGGTCAGCGATACATCATCTGTTGGGCTTTGTCAGTGTTCCTGCGGCAATGGGGCGGAAGAAAGCCCTGTCACGGTGATGTCTGGACGACCTGATCTCAGAACAATACTCGACAGAAACTTGTGTATGGCAAGAGGAGAAACGGCGGTGGCTGTTTGTGGTCCGCAAGGTTTGATGGCGAAAACGAGGACTCTTGTCGCCGAGTTGAGTGATGAGAGAGGCACGGATAAAGGTACAGGTGCATATGGAGTTGCCATGTTTGGAGAAGGATTTGGCTGGTAGATATCTTGGACTTATAAACCGGAATAGGTTAGCATTGTTAGACATACCTCTATTACGTTACGGTGGAAATCATTTATCCTTACTGAACGGCCCTCTCTGTTGTCACGATTTGTCCCCGAAAAAGTATCCTAAAGCAACAAACTGTAGAAATACATCATCGAAACATAACTCCATTTCTCTCCTATTACATGCAAAAACTACTTCATGCTCACAAATACCCTTCTAAAAGAAAACATGACATCTACCTAAAGTTTCAATAAACGCAGAAGGAAACGAACATCCGCGACAGTCTGTTCCTCCTCGAAAATAAGATCCTTCGGATCATCACTCTGAGCAGGCACAAGTCTTCCTCTAACCTTTTCTACAATCATATCCTCATGTGCAAGAACCGCCGCTTGCAGTCCAGCAGTATCCTCGCTCAAAAGCTTGAATTCCATCCTGATATCATCTGTAGCCTGTAATCCAGCCTTCTTTCGCAATTTTTGGACACGATTCACACATTCTCGAGCAATGGATTCGGTTTGAGCCTCACTTGTGACAGTCGGATCAAGCAGGACAAGAACATCGTTGTTGTGATTTGCAATGTAGTGGCTGGTATGTTCAGGGTCGATATCTCGGCTCACCTAAAAACCTGTTAGAATGCAAAGCTTCTATGGAAAGACGTACCTGCAGATCTTCTTCCCCAAGAGTAATTCCTCCAACGACGATGGATTTGGTTTCAATGTATTTCTTAACTTCCGCGCTCGAGACAGCAGCGAGTCCATTCTTGACTTTGCCCATGTCCTTTCTCAATTTCTTCCCGAGAACAGGCCAGTCTGCTTTGACTTTATATACAACGCCATGTCCATCTTCGTCGGTACTGAGAGAAACGTTCCGAACTCTCAATTCTTCCATGATATAGTGTTCGAAGTCCTTGATATCGTCCAAGTATTGTTGGTCTTTATGGACGACGACTATTTCTCGTAATGGCACCTACTTCGTTAGATCGGGTGATGTATTGGTCTACCTTGAAGTTGAGAGATCTTGATTCCCGGAGGTAACGAGTCAGGTCGAGAACAGTAGTCATACGACGGACTTTTCGCTGGATTGCTTCATCGAAGAATTTCTCCTTGACTTCGGGGAAGAGAAGGAAATGAACAGATTCAGTGTGCCCCTCCAAGAGTGAGGGCGGTAAGAAAGGCTTCAACCGCATGTAAATACTCTCAGACATGAATGGCGCGAAAGACGACTGGGAGTTAGCGGTGAAACAGTTAAGGAAAATACCATTGTTCGCACAAAAGTGTAAAGTACATCAAAAAGGGTGTTGAGGGCCGTAAGAGTGTCCTCCTTTCCGAATGCTCCCTATAATGTAAATAAGGATTTGCGAGACAAATACCTTTAGACGTGGTCGGTTTAAGCGGATATAAAGATTTGTAAGACCATCCAAAAATTGTAAAAGTCTTGGTACAACAGTATACAATCGATATTCTAACATCAGCACAACTTCAGTTAGTCCAGATACCCTTCATCTCCTTTTTAACAAATAAAATGAGACTCTGTGCGCTTGCCATGATCCAGTTATCCAACGAATTCGTGCTAGCAGGGTGGTCCGGATTGAACACAAATGTTCCATGTCCATTCTTCTTCAACAATGCCGTTTGTTGCTCAAAGAAGATGAAACTGTTTTTCCACGGGATAAGAACACTAGAGACTATCTCCCGTACTCCGTCTTCCTTGAATTTCAATGTCTCTGCCCTTACTACTGGGGAATTGATCATGTAAAGACGCACGGCGTCTGCACCATATTTCTTAAGAAGAAGGTCAGGTTCGGGGTAGTTCTTAAGCCGTTTTGACATCTTCTTGCCGTCTTCCGCGAGAACAATTCCATTGACGATAACATTTTCGAAGGGGGCTTTTCCAAAGAGATGGACACCCAGGATGAGCAGCGTATAGAACCACCCACGAGTCTGATCTAATCCTTCTGCAATAAATTGAGCTGGAAACTCGGTTTCGAATTTCTCTTTGTTTTCGAAGGGGTAGTGTTTGGATGCGTATGGCATACTATGACATCAGAACGGAGGAAGAAATAGTTTAATACCTTCCGGACTCGAACCAACAATCAAAGACCTCTTCGATCCTCTTTAGCGTTCCGTTGCCCTTTTTGGAGGGAATAGTGATATGGTCAATACTGTCGCGGTGAAGATCAGTTATTCCTTTGACTCCGGAAAGCTCTTCTAGCTCGGCAATAGAACCAATACACACAATCTGACAGGTCAGACATAGGTTTAATGAGTGTGAACCTCGGAGAAATCATCGCTGACCCACAGCGGGAGTGGAGTGCCCCAGTATCTGTTTCTGGAGATATTCCAGTCCTGTGCATTGCCGATCCAGTTTGCAAACCGCTTCTCCTGTACGAAAGTAGGTACCCTGTGGGTCAGCACTATTGAATCGGGGCACGAACCATTTTGTTTCTGCGACGGCAGCAAGCATTTTATCAACGTGGTCCGCAACTCTCACAAACCACGCAGGTACAATACGATAGAGTAAAGGAGTGTCGGATCTAAAGTCAGCAATGCTAGCTAAGTTCCAATACCGCCAACAGAAAGGATATGAATGGGTGAACTGGGACTGGATGATCAAGCGGCCATTATGTTTCAACACTTTCTGAATAGGTTTATCGGCGTCCTAATGATCAGAGGATTAAAGACTGGGTTCTACTTTGACGTACTGTCCAACGAAATCCTTGACCTCGGCAGTGTAAAAACCTCTTTCATCCACGGGACATGGAGGAGGACGATCTTCAGTGATAACCTCGTACCGTCTTACTACCTTGTAATCTTCTTCACCAAACGCCGGAGCCTGGTGAACGATACCGGTACCATCCTCATCGGTGACGTAAGTATCGACTAAGACTTTGTATCCAACGTTATCGAAAGTAGATCGGAAGTAATCGAACAAAGGTTCGTATTCCCAGCCTTCCATTTCTTTACCGATATAACTCGCTAGAACCTTGTATTCCTTGTTCAAGGCCTTCTTGGGATCTTTGTAGAGCATGACCAATCTCTTTTCCAGGAGGATGAAATTGTGTTTCCGTTCGAGATCATGGATTTTGACGTACTTGTAGTTGGGGTTGACGCAGACAGTCACGTTTGAGGGGAGTGTCCATGGGGTAGTCGTCCAGGCAAGGAGACTGGTTTCCGGGTCGTTCTTCAATGGAAATGATACAACAACTGCGATAATCAGCAATAAACATATTAGATACATACTAGATGGATCAGTAACGTCCTTGTAGTTCTGGCCTGCTTCAAAGTTGCTCAACGGAGTTGTGCAACCTGTTGAATAGGGCATGACTTTGAAGCCACGGTATACGAGATCTTTCTCAAATAGCTGCTTGAACACCCACCAGACCGATTCCATGAACGACGGATATAATGTCTTGTAATCGTTCTCGAAGTCAATCCATCGTCCCATTCTCTCAATAGTTTTTTTCCACTCTCCGGCATATCGCATCACAATAGATCGACATTCAGCATTGTACTTAGCAATGCCCATCTTCATAACATCGTCCTTGCCCGTAATACCCAGTCTTTGATCAATCTCGTGTTCAACTGGAAGTCCGTGGGTATCCCAACCGAATCGTCGCTCTACTGCGTGGCCCGTGACGTGTGCAAATCGAGTCACCGTATCCTACCAAAGTCAATCTCAACGCTACCAAAAGAGCCTGACCTTGATGGTCGATGCGAGAATGTGTCCATAATGAGGAAGACCCTACAACTTCAGGCTGAGAGAGTAGGAGCACATACAGTAGCAAATGGTGGTCCATCGTAGAAGACATACGGCTTGCGTCCTTCCTGTACAGAGATTTCGTATGATTTCTGAAATGCATCGCAGTCTCTCCAGAATTGGATGATCCTCTCTTCCTCTTCAGGAAAGTCAAGAAACGTGGTGAATATAGGCTCTGAATTTGAAGTTGCCATGTTTGAGCTTGACGGCAACGTTGGGAGCTGTGTACGAATTTGTTTACGGTGCTCAGGAGAAAGTCTGAAATTTGATTTTTCTCAAACTTGACTCATTTTCGACTGGACAGCCCCTGTCCGACGGCCCTTTTGTCAGCTCGTCAAAGGACACCACCTCGCAGGTTCCTCGCAACATATTCGCGACACCAGCATCATGTCCACACCCATGGAAGTTGACCCACCCGCTACCACCGCCGTAAAAACATCTGGCACAGGCAAAGAGAAACCTCGCTTTGAAGTCAAAAAGGTAGCCGCCCTTTGTTCGAGTTGACTAACGCTATTCAGTGGAACGCGGTCGCATTGTGGGCATGGGGTACATATCCGCCCCACGTCCTCAGACTCATTCGTAGATATCGTAGTTGACAATTGCGCCATCTGTCGAAACCACATCATGGATCTATGTATGGCCTGCAAGTCTTTGCTCTAATCGATAGGCATAGAATGTCAGGCAAATCAAGCGAGCGCAACCAGTGATGAGTGCACTGTTGCTTGGGGGATCTGTAATGTACGCCCTGGCTTCGGAAAGTCTTGCTGATGTCTAGCACGCATTTCATTTTCACTGTATCTCCAGATGGTTGAAGACTCGGCAAGTATGTCCTTTGGATAATCGTGAGTGGGAATTCAACAAGTTTGTTCCTCCGCCAAGATCTGCTAACAATAGGTACGGACGATAAGGGACGCGCAAATCTATTTCTTCCTTGTTATTGCAATCCAGATAAGGCATACATTGTTCATATCATTAATGCTATCATGTTCCGCTTCATGAAAATTCCGTCTTTAACGAAATGAATGCAGATTCACAGTTTCCAGTATGCACAATCTCCTCTGAGGATCTAGAGTGTCTTTTGAACGTTGTATTAACAACTATTACACTCGGAAAATCCAAAAACGCCCTGCTCAATGATTGTTTCGATATTTACACACGCGCGCCGACTTGCTTCGCCGCATTGATCAAACTGATGTCCTCCGCAGCCTTATGTTGAATATGCTCTTCATCAATGCCATTCGCAACCTCATGATCATCAATCCCAATACCGTTAATCTTCATAGCCTCCAACGTCTTCTTCTTCTCCAGCTCCTTTGTCCTAGCATTCACGCCTCTCAATTTTTCTAGATGTTCCAGGTAATGGGGCGGACATCCCGTTACGTACTCTCCCGTGAAAACCCCCGCTTCAAAGTCGGTGATCTCGGGATTGAAGCCCCCGACACATTTCTTGAGGTCTTCGAGGGTTTGGTAGATGACTTTGTCGGCACCGATTTCTTTGGCTACCTCTTCGGGAGTTCGACCGTGTGCTACCAATTCTTTTGCGTCGGCAAGGTCGATGCCATGGATATGTGGGTATCGTATCGCTGGGGCGCAGGATGCGAAGTAGACTTTCGTGGCTCCTTTCTCGCGGGCCATTTGCACGATTTCCCGGGAAGTTGTTCCTCGTACTATCGAATCGTCGACGATAAGGACGCTTTTGCCTTTGAACTCCAGTTCCATTGCATTGAGTTTTCTCCGCACGTTCTTTTGGCTAAACAGTAAGATATACATACCACAGTGAAATTACCGATCTTGTTGTCCGGGCATAATGAATGTCCTTCCAACATACCGATTCTTGACAAACCCTTCCCGGTATTTCAGTTGTAATGCAATTGCTAGCTCGAGAGCCGATTCTCGACTCGTATCAGGAACGGGAATAACAACGTCAATGAGATCTCGGACACTCGCAGGTGCCAAGGCCTTCTGGACGCTGTCAGCGAGATACCGGCCCATATCTAATCGAGAACGGTACACACTGATCCCATCGAGAAAACTATCCGGCCTTGCAAAGTATACATACTCAAATAGATCAGGCGCATAGGCCCGTTGTTTTGCAACTTGACGGAATTGCGGTGGCTTTCCTTTTTCAATGATCACAGCCTCACCTACATATAAGCTTGACCAAGGAAGATTAAGTACCTGGCTTAAGATTATATGGGTTCTTATATCCTAAACATTCCAGGACAACACTTTCACTTGCAATCATGTAATCGTTCTTGTCGTTTTTGCCGAGTAGGATAGGTCGGATTCCATAGGGATCTCTAAAACCAATGATTCCGAATCCTGCCAACATAGCCACACAGGCATATGCGCCTTCAACTTTCTCGTAAACTTCTTCGAGACTTTTAAATATATCCTCTGCGTTGACGCGGACCTTCCCAGTATTCTGTAGTGATGCCGCGAAAACATTGAGTAACAGCTCGGAGTCGGAGTCTGTATTAATATGGCGATGGACATCTTCATCGAGGAACCGTTTCAGATCAGGGGCGTTGATAAGATTTCCATTCTTGAAATTAGTTAGAAAAGGCGAGGGATGTACGTGAGCAAAAACGATTCCGTAGGGTGAGTTGACGTAGAATGGTTGGGCTTCTGAATTTGCAGAGCTCCCTGCTGTGGGATATCGTACTGCGATAAGCGCCATTTCAGGGAGATATACAATGACCAATGCCCATGTTACCGTGCAGAGAGGCAATCGAGCCTTGTGCGAAGACATCCCGCACCATTCCGTTTCCTTTACAAGGGTAGAACCGTCCCTTGGGCCCACAGGTTACTATTCCACAAGCATCCTGTTGTAAATACATTGATCCATAATAGTAAATACCTGTCCCCTGTGCTGTAGATATCCCAGCCCCTCAAACAGATCAGAACATGCCTGAGCCTTGGGGTCATTCAACAATAATCCGAGAATCCCACACATCTACAAATCAGCTCCATACGCATGCCAACACTGCAAAAATCGCAGAAATCAGTAAACTCAGAAAGAGCATAGATTGACATCAACTTCCACCCATTTAAGAGCAGATAATCAGTAGTCTAACATCTAAAAAAGCATTCATCATTAACCAGCTCGGGCCTCGGCCACACCGCGCGCCCAGCTCAAAAGGGACACAAGATAAGATAAGGAGGTCTCACCGTCTAAGAAGAAAGGCCGTGCGTTACAAAGGATGGATCGGTCGTTGATGCAGCTAGGGAATATCGAGGACACAGTGTGAAGTCTGTGGCGAAAGAGAGTGTTCCTGGAGACTGTTTCCCGAAGATTAAGCAAATCACAGTTCCGCAAAAGCTCAAAAAAAATCGAGCGCGCTGGTTTGCTCGAAGAATTTTCTACTGCTTAGTCACTCGGAAAATTTCCAACGGGCGGCGATCCCCGCAAGGGGTGTGTCAGTCAGATATGAGTTCTATTTCCTTATCGGGTAAAACTAGAACTAGGGAACATATAACATAACCCTCATCTGGGTTCCAGGAACGGGTCCACGAGGAAATAGGAATATTGCGTTGAACGATGTAGCCGATTTGAGGCCGTCGTTGATCGGCAGACAGAAATAACTCGCCTGTCCCATGTACATCTGCGATTATCACTCATTATTAAGATTGTGCAATGGAGACATATGCCTAGAACGTGAGGAATCTCCTGCTCACATTATCTACTAGGTTGTCATATATCCTCCCATTAGGTCTCCATTGCGATTGCTTCTTCCAGCTCCAGCTGCTCCAGCACCTTCTCAACACCGCTCATGAGTTCCTCTAAAGAATCTCCTTCCATACAGCCCTTAAGATCATTGAATTTGAATCCTCGATGGTCGGTGACACGATTCTAAGTCAGTCACTTCCCTCGTATAAGCTACCTGATTGAAATTCCATGTCCGAATCTTATCAGATCGATCATTAGATGTTACTTGTGTGTTGTGCAACTTTCTCGCAGCTTCCCTTCTTTCTTCATCTCTTCTAGCAGACTGTTATGGAACGAGTTCAAAGGTAACTCCGGAGTGCTCGGGGAACAAGGCAGAGCAAGGAGGAACACGCCAGAGCTAGAACAGAAGGTACATGGTTGACAATTGTTGTAAGCTAAGGTACATGAAGATTCTCGGGGGTTTAAAAGCAGTCCCTAAGAAACCTAACCTAACTAATGTAACTACTAGAACTCCGTTCATGACAGTACATCCCTCCCCGAGAAGGTCCTAGCTCTGAGTTCCGTTCCGGGGAGTCCGGGAGACGCAGACGAGGCTCAGCGACAGCTTCCGCAACGTCCGGGCGGTGCGCTGAGGGAGCCGGAGGATAGATCTTAGCGGCGGCGGCGAGCCGGGAGCTCTTTAGGCAAACGGAGGCAACGACAGAGGCGGGGCTGAGGCGGAGGATGAGGACAAGGACGAGATGCTCCGAGAAGACCGAGGATTAAGCCAAGGGATACGCCGAGTAGGCCGAGTGCTACGCCGAGGGGGCCGAGGACTACGCCGAGGACCAGGTCTTAGCGGCGGGTTGAGACGGGAGCGGAAGCGCTGGAGGCAAGCGGAGGCGAAGGCCAAGACGAGAGTATCAAGACGACTGCGGGGATCCAGATGAAGGTCAAAACGAGGAAGGAGACGAAGGCTTTCCTGGGCCAAGTAGCGACCGGTTGTAACTTGGTCCACATTGGAGTCGCGCGGGGGCATGGGAAGAATGTGTGGCCCATAACACAGTCGTATGGGGCATGCCGAGGCTGCATGGACGATAGCGAGGCCATAGGAAACATATAGACAATGTAGGAACGTAGGACAATAACAAGAACTGAGATCATCGAGAACTAGGACGATGTATTCTGAAAACAATAATTGAGTCCGAGGGCGACGGCAAGGACGAGATTTGAAACCAAGGACTAAAACAAGGTGCTCCGGGAGGGTGCTAGCTCTGGGGCCTTGCGCTGAGGAGACCAGGGATTGAACCGGGAGGTACGCCAAATAGGCCGAGGACCGAGACGGGGGTATCAAGACGAAGGCGGAGATCAATACGAGAACAGAGCGGAGATCGAGACGAAGAATGAGACGAGGAGCGAGGATCTTATCTGATTCCAAAGTCATGTCCTTGGCGGTACCTCCCTCCCCGAGAAGGTTCTAGCTCCGAGTCCTGCGCTGAGGACGAGGGCGCGCGAGCTAGATTGAAGACGGGAACGAAGAGGAAGACGCAAGGACATGGGAAAGTAATCGAGACGGAGGGAGTGCAGAAACAATAACGCAAGGACAAGAACGGAGACAATAGCGCGAAGACGAGAGACGAGAGGCGCAAAAACCGGACCGAGAACTCAAAGGCGGGAACATGAAGACAGGGCTGAGGACGTGGACGCCGCTACGCGAGGACGAGGACCAGCTGGGGACAAGAGCGCGATAACGAGAACACGGGAACGAGATCAAAGAATAGAGACGCGAGACGGAAACGCGAGGATGAGGTCGTGAGACGCTGAGAAGTGGGAACAAAAATGAAAACGCGGAACGAGGACTAAGATGGGAATTGCGAGACCGAAGGCGCAGGTGTTGTACTCAACTGAACCGTTACAGATGACGTGGCTAGCCGAAGCAGAGGCATAGCGGCATGCTTTGATTGCAACGTATGAGAAGCACAGCTAGCTTCGGAGGAACACGAATATCAAGTGGCGGCGAGGATGCGAGAATGGGGTCGGGGCCGAGAACGGGGTGCGAAGACGAGAGCATGAGGACGAGAGATATCGACAAAAGGTGAAGATCCAAGACCGAGGGCTGAAAGACGTGGACCGAAGGCCGGAGGACAAAGGCCGAAGGCCTAGAACAAAGACTGCATGGTGTGATATACACAGCTAAAGCGAAGGCAGCCCCGCACACATGGCGAGCGCTGGGACAAAAACAAGGACCAAGAATCGAGGATCGAAAAACTAGGTACAGCGGTAGCTGTAGTAGAGGCGCTGCGGCGTACTTGGATTGCATGGTGAGAAATGCACAGCTGGAACGAAAACAGCCCCGCTTGCATGGCGAGCGCTGGAACAAGGACGAGGATCAGGAACGAGGGTCGAGAAACGTGGATTGGGAAACGTGGATTGGGAACAAGGATTGGGAACAAGGATCAAGAAACATGGAACATGGATAGCTGTAGTAGAGGCACTTCAGCATACTTGGATTGCATGGTGAGATATGCACAGCTCTTTCGAAAGCAGCCCCGCACACATGGCGAGCGCTGAGAATGAGAAACGAGGACCAAGATACTAAAAATCGAGGAACCAGGACAGATCCACGTGTGGCGAGTGCTGTAAGCAAGGATTGAGGATCGAAGAAGAATCGCAAACTGAATTCGTTACCTGCAGCAGGCTGCAGGAACGTGGACGATTGGTAGGGGAGCGGTACCAACCCTCCTTCGGAGTACGCTAGGGCACCTAGGGACCAGCAAACCGAAGCCGAAAGGCTTTGGAGAGTGTCGCTGGCAGTATTGCACATGTGCACTGCCGACTAGGATCTGATAGGTTTGAAAATCGGGAACTAAAACAGCCCCACACACATGGCGAGCGCTATGGACAAGATCGGAGGAGCAAAACGGGTCTGAGGGCGGGACCAGCAAGTCAATGAACATAGGCCGATCTGAGGGCGAAGACCGGTTGAGAGAACGACAGGATCAAGGATGGGGTTGAGATCTATGGGCCAGGTCGGGGGGCGGAGACCCTTAGGAGAGGATCGGAAACGGAGTTGAGAACTATGGGCGGGTCTGAGGACGGGACCGTAGGGAGAGGACCGAAGACGGAGTTGAGGACGAGAACTAGAACGAGGACTAGAGCCGACAAGAACGAGGACGAGAGTTGACTTAACAGCCTCACACGCATAGCGAGCGCTGCAGACTAGGACCAGAGGACTGAAACAGGGTATCGGGGAATCGAGGGACGAAGAACCGAGGACAGAATGACGACGTAGGTAAGCTTGACGTAACAGTGTGGCAGCGTACATCCCTCTCCGAGAAGGTTTTAGCTCCGGGGCCTTGCTCCGAGGACTTCGGAGAAGCGACGGAACCTTCGGGAGAGCGACTGGGGTCTTAGGAGAAGCGACCGGGGTCTTCGGGGTAGCAGCTGGGATCTTCAGGGAAGCAACCGGTTGCGACTGCGGAACTGAGAACTGAGACGGAAGCTGAGATCGAGGGCCGGGGATGCAAGGACAGGAACGAAGAAGCAGGTTGGGCTGCAAATGCTGTACACTGGGTATAGAACACGCATGAGATGGATAATAATAGCGCCGGAGACGAGATAGAATAAGCCGAGTTGGGTCGGAAGAATGAGGATATCGAGAACTGAAGCAAGGGACCAGATACAGGTGCGGGAGAGGCTCCCTTGGAGGCGCGTGGAGGCCCGAAGAGGTCCGAAGAGGCAAAAGGGGTCGAAGACCAAGAGTAGGTTGCGCCGCGCGCCTTAGGACTTGTCCGAGATAACGTAGGTATAAATCGACGATTAGTGAATAGCGCAGGCTAAGCCGGAGAACTAGGAATTGATTAAACATAGAAGTACAAGAGGCATTGGTGACGGCAGGAGGAATAGACGAAGTACCGAGGGCAATGCGGAGTTGAGACAGCCAGGGGACGGGGGACCTGAGGCTGAGGACGTAAGGACGAAAGCATGAGGCCGAGGACAAGAACAACGAAGGTGAGGTACTAGGTACAGATAACACAGCCAGCCACGAGGAGCCGAAGGTAAAACAGGGTGGACCGGTGCGAGGACGGGGACGCCAGGACAAGGATGTATTATCAACGCCGATACAATATCGGGAACGAGTGGACGTTGAGGTTTAAACAAGGACACGGATATGAGGATGCATTGACCGGAGGACGTATCGAGAGTGTGAGATAGAGGCGACCAAGACGGAGGATTGGGATAACACATCGGGGCTGAGCTTTGACGTAACAAGGAGCCGGAATGCTAGGAATAGACGGCCGGGGCAGGATGCGGATACAAGAATGCATTATCGACTACGAAGGTACAATATCGAGAATGCAGGGAGACGACGGCCAAGGGCTAGGATCGGGACCGGAGCAGGATAGGACCAGAATCGGGAATCGCGGGCAAGGATCTGGACGAGGTCGAGAATAAGCGAGGACATCGAGTATCGCGTAGAGCAACAATGGAGGATTCGCAGCTTGGGTAAAAGGCAGCCTGCAACGTAGTGCCACTGCGGGATTGACAAAGGTCCGCCAATGACATGCCTGCGTGAACATAGCAGCCACATGTGTTGCGACGGGACAGGATAGCTAAAATTGAAAAGGACTTGAGTCGACGAGGAGCTGAGGCGATGGACAGGGCGACAACGACAGTAGATCAGAGGCGATGGACAGGGCGACAACGACAGTAGATCAGAGGCTGCAAGGACGAGGGACGATTCTTGGAGGACAGCATGGACTCAATGAAGAGGACGCCGGGAGACGAGGGATGTTGGGAGCCGAGCTCGGAGGTTTCAGAATGTGTTCGGTGATGGGCTCGGAGATCTCGGGAACGAGCTTGGGGTAGCTGGAGAGAACGCTGGAAGGACGAAGGACGAGAGCGACTGTTCCGCATCGTTGACATAGCTAAATGGACGATGGATGGCTTGGCTTGATCGCTGACGAGGGAGAGACGAGAACTAGGCCGAGAACGAGAAATGGAGTTGGCAAGCTTGCAAACTGTTACGGAGCGAGTTCGAAGGTAACTCCGGAGTGCTCGGGGAATGAGGCAGAGCAAGGAGGAACACGCCAGAGCTAGAACAGAATGTACATGGTTGACAATTGTTGCAAGTTAATGTACATGAAGATTCTCGGGGGTTTAAAAGCAGTCCCCGAGAAACCTAACCTAACTAACGTAACTACTAGAACTCTGTTCATGACATAGAAAATTGGCTTCTCAATATCAGAATTGCAGCTGCCCGGTTCTAAGTAAGCAAAGAAGCTTTAGTCATACTTACAGCATGTTGAGACCTGGAATCTTGCATGGCAACAGTAATTCCAGTCGGTATATGCATCATCCTCACAGCACTTTGTGTTTTATTGACGTGTTGCCCACTAGCGCCTCTCAACCGCATGAGCTCTACTTTGACCTCGTCCATGTTCAATGGGTCGTCATCCACTTTGGCTTCTTGTACTTGGGGGAAAATCAAGACCGCCACAGCAGACGTATGGACTCGTCCACTGCTCTCTGTGATGGGTACCCGCTGGACACGATGGACACCCGCCTCCATTTGTAATGTTCCGTACACATCATCGCCTCCAGGTGATGATACCGTCATGACTGCATCAACTAGACCATCCCCCATTCCTTCATGAGAATTGTATGATAATACTTCCCATGACCCTCCCTTCTTTGTTACAAATTTCTGATACATCTTGTAGAGGTCTGCAGCGAAGAGCGCAGCATCGTCCCCGCCTACGCCCCGTTTGAACTCCATTATGCAAGGCAGATGCGCCTACGGATGCCGTGGAACGAGGGATGACATCAAGTTGATTTTGATATTCTCGAGGTCACTATTGGCTTGTTGAACTTCCTCGGTTGCAAGAGAAATCATTTCTTTATCCTTGCTGTATTTTATTATTTCATTAAGTTCCTCGAGGTTCTAATAATCAGCATCCCAACGTCAAGATCCACTACCTTTTGAGTTTCTTCAAACTTGTTCAAATTATTGGCAACATCTTCCAGCTGACTTATTCGTTTGTACAGCTGTACCGATTGAGGTGTGTACTCAGTCATCGCCGCAGCTTTCTGCTCCAACTCCTTATGTTGACTTGCCAATTTCCATGCCAATTGGATCACTCCGAGATGCATTCCTTCGACGCTTTGCCATCTTGATGTGGTTACTGTAAGCGTGCGCTTCATCTGAATCCCGTTGAAGATACGCTTTCGACATGTGCCGCAAATCCATTGCCGGGCTGGACTCACGAACATGAGAAGAAGCACAACGTTTGAACTGCCATAAATCCCCGAAAACTTTAGCAAAGCCGGCGCGAATCCCGGGTCTGGGTAAAATGGCCATTCTAATTGGTCGGAGAGATTAGATTCTGACGTTGATCGATCGCCAACCAAGGAACGTAAAAGTCACTCGACAATCAATCCCCAGCACGGAGACAGTCGAGGATCCGCTCTAAAAGGACGGTTAAGCATCGTAATTGGCATTCTGCCTCCCTTTATTTAATGGTTTTCGATGGAATGTCGTCGACCGTACGGCAATATCTTCTTCCTCAAGATCGACACCACCCCGAACCGCCAATCCCTCCAAGCAGAGTCAGTCTCGTCGCGATCAAGATACGCTATCTTATCGAGGAATTAATTCCGGTTGAAATAAAGGTATTTCAATACACTCCGAATTTCCCTTGTCCAGAGAAGAGCTGATTTATTGTAGGAGAGTTCTGTTACCCGACCCCATTCCAGAATCATCACAGAACGAGTCCTTAAACTTGTGTGGGAAGCCGGTGGGGACGACAAGGCTTGTATTATCTTTGCTCTTATGGCGTGTCGAAAGTGGAACCCTATGCTCTGCACTGCTTACGGTAGATACTTCCGTCAAAAATCTTATCGGGAACTGGCCGACGCCGACTTGTATGGTCTTCGAGTCACGACCTGCGACCGCATGGCAAAATTAATTATCGATTCTGTGGACAATGATAAGTACTTGTTTACAGATATTCTTTTGAAACGGTTAGGTTAGTGCTACGAACAGTCTAATTTTAGATACTCCATCATGCAGAACGGGAAACCAACTGACCCTACCTCCTCCGTCGAGTTTGCAGTTGATCTCCATGCGACGGAGGTTGTGTCTTCGAACAATTTCCAGAGATGTATCAATGCCCTTTGGATGGGATACTACAATGTTCAATACTACGAGGATGACCGACTGACCTTCGGCGAATATGATTATCTCACGTCACGAGCGTTTTCCGATCATTTTGATACGCAGCGAATTAAAGGTACGAATCTAGGTCCGTTGGACTGATGATAGTACCACGATACCAGAATGCAATAAATGTATTCTTCATGTTTTTATTCTTGATACTGTATACCATTGTTGTGAATACACCAAACAAGCCTGGAAACTTCGATGCTGTGGAGGCACTTTTATTTGCCTTTGTATTCGGCTTCTTCGTCGACGAAGTTTCCAAAGTGTTGAACCCCCTGCTGGCTTGCTGATGATAGGTACAAAGTGGGTGTAATGATGTTGGGATTCTGGAACTGTTATAATGTAACTCCTGCACGATGTGACTAACCTTAGATTTTCCTATATTCAATCTTTATTGCTTGTTTTGTCTTGCGACTCGTCAATATTCTGGATATGAGACATCATCATGGCGAAGATGAAAGAGATGACAGGCAGTTATCGTATGAGTTCCTGGCATTTCTGGCGCCTTTTCTATGTATGGTCCAGTTTCAAGGTTTTCAATTAATTGCTCAGACTGCCGGCAGTTGCTGTACCTGGACTTCTTCCGCTTTTTTGGAACGATGATAATCGTACTTAAAGAGATGTTGAAAGAATCCGCTGTATTCTTTCTTCTCCTCTTGGTAATCGTGGCT
>Ga0302179_10000552_pt1 | contig 24528 bp, 14 predicted proteins | sample I_Palsa_E3_1_FD_198788 | JGI IMG/M metagenome (GOLD analysis project Ga0302179, IMG submission 198788) | Peat permafrost microbial communities from Stordalen Mire near Abisko, Sweden - I_Palsa_E3_1 | ecosystem: Environmental > Terrestrial > Soil > Palsa > Peat permafrost | place: Sweden...
CCGTCCATGCGCCTGCAAGCCCCGGGAGGTTCGTGAGCTGCCCTCTCCGCTCGAAAATCTTTTGCCCTAGCCTCGCAAGACGCTGTGCAGCCTCATAACGACGATGACTAAAAAAGATCGTACTCATCGCCCGCATCGCTAAACATTCCGCTGATAGGCTGCCACGAAGGGTCGCCTGGTCTTCGCGAACGATCTTGCCTCGCAAGTGAATCAGGATTTCTGGAATATTGATCTTAACCGGACAAACTTCATAACAGGCGCCACAAAGCGTCGAAGCATACGGAAGTGAACGAGAGTGCTCTAAAGATTGCAACTGCGGGGAAAGAATTGCACCAATGGGGCCAGAGTAGATGCTGCCATAGGCGTGGCCTCCGGTCTCTCGATAGACGGGACACGCATTCAGGCAGGCGCCGCAGCGTATGCAGTCCAATGTCTCGCGTTCGCGCTCGTCTTTGAGAAGAGCGGTGCGCCCATTGTCGAGCAAGATGACATGGAACGCCTTCGGCCCATCGCCGGGCTCGACTCCGGTCCAAAAAGAGTTGTACGGGTTCATGCGCTCTCCTGTAGCGGAACGTGGGAGAAGCTGCAGAAAGACTTCAAGATCCTGGAAGGTGGGAATCACCTTTTCTATGCCGATTAAGCTGATCAGAACATCCGGCATCGTGACACACATGCGGCCGTTGCCCTCTGACTCAACGACACAAACAGAACCGGTTTCGGCAATGGCGAAGTTTGCCCCGCTGATGCCGATCTTTATACGCAGAAACTTCTCGCGCAGATAGTTACGAGCAGCATCGGCTAAGTCAGCGGGTTGATCTCCAAGGTCGACAAGACTCATGTGCTCGCGGAATATCTCGCGTACTTCAAAACGGTTCCTATGCAGCGCAGGGACAACGATATGCGAAGGCTCGTCGTTGCTCATCTGGACGATCATGTCGGCGAGATCCGTCTCATAGGCTCGAATGCCGGCGTGTTCGAGGGCCACATTCATCTGGATCTCATCCGAGGTCATCGTCTTAACCTTGATGACCTCAGCCGGCTGATCTCCGCTGTATTGCTTGATCAATGCAACGGCGATTGTGTTGGCCTCATCGGCATCTCGCGCCCAGTGAACCTTTCCTCCAGCCTGCTCGCAGTTTCGTTCAAATTGCTCGAGGTAGTGATCGAGATGGGCGAGTGTGTGCATCTTGATATCACTTGCCGCTTGTCGCAACTGCTCCCAGTCTGGCATCTCGTCAACACGCAAGGCACGTTTCGCCCGGATGATGTCCGTAGCGTTTCTTACATTGCGGCGGAGCTGATCGTTTCTGAGTGCGTCTTTGGCCGCCACAGGAAATGACGAAGCTCGGTCGGTCTTACCAACTCGTATGCTCATCCATCCACCTCAGAAGACGACAGTATTTCAGCCAGATGCATGGCTCGCACTGAAGAGCCCTGGCGATGGAGCCCTCCATAGATTTGCATCAGGCAGGAATTGTCGAGTGCCGTGATGACCTCTGCTCCAGTCTCCAAGACTTCTTTGTTTTTTTCGGATAGCATGGCGACCGAGACGTCCGCATTCTTAATGGCGAAGGTGCCCCCAAATCCACAACATTGCTCCTGATTGGGCAAGCCGACTAATTCAAGTTTGCGCACCCGCCGAAGGAGCCGATAAGGACCATCGCCCACATGCAACATTCGCAAAGAATGGCAGGAGGGGTGATACGTCACGCTATGGGGGAACGTGGCTCCAACATCATCAACCCCAAGGCGCTCTACCAGCAGTTCGGAAAACTCAAAGATGCGTGGAAGCAGATTGCGAACTTCACGCGCGAAATCTGGATCATGCTCCTGTTGCGCGATCAATTCGTAGTGCTCCCGAATCATCGCAACGCATGAAGCCGAAGGCACACAGACAATCTCTGCGTCTCGGAAGATAGAAACAAAGCGACGCACTAGTGGTACAGCTTCCGTCTGATAGCCGGTGTTGTGATGCATCTGACCGCAACAAGTTTGTTCGACAGGAAATTCGACGGTGTGCCCGAGGCGTTCCAATACGCGCGTCACTGCTATACCTGTTTCCGGGAAGAGCGTGTCGTTATAACAGGCAACAAAGAGCGCGATGCGCAAAGATCTCTCCTTTGATATCGCACCTCCCAACGACGGAGGTTTTGCAGATCGCACCCTTCCTCTATCGATCAGAATCGCGCATGATTACGTGAGGGTGCGATCGAGATGGGTATATCCGCCGTCGACAACAAGATGTTGTGCCGTAGTGTGTCCGGACTGTTTTGATGAAAGCAGGAAGACTGTCATCGCGGCGATCTCCGATCCCTCGGTCATACGTCGACCTAATGGAATCCGATCGGTGATTGCCTTAAGGGCGTCCGCCGGGTCGTCCCGGCTCTCCAGCCACCTCTTATAGAGGGGGGTGAGAACTTCGGCGGGTAAGATACTGTTGACGCGGATGCCAAACGGAAGAAGCTCAGCAGCCCACTCTCGTGTCAGCGCGAGCTGAGCGCCCTTAGCCGCGGCATAGGCCGATGTTCCGCCTTGTCCTGTAAGCGCGACCTTAGAGCTGATATTGACAATCACTCCACGTGCTTCCTTCAACATCGGCAACGCATAGTGCGCCATTGAATAGTAGTGAACGAGGTTCTGACGCAGGCTTTCAAGGAAACGCTCTGGATTGCCATCAGCAAGCCCAACTCCATCATTTGCGCCAGCGTTATTTACAAGTCCATCAATGCGACCATGCTTTTGTTGAATGTGTTCCACTGCATGACGACAATGCTCTGCGTCTGCAAGTTGTGCTTCGATGAAGTCACATCGGCTCTCTTCCTTCATCTCATTCAGAAAATGCTTAACATTCTCTGAGGCTCGGCTCACGACGACAACAACGGCCCCCTCGTCAATGCAGGCGCGGGTAATGGCCTCTCCAATACCGGCACCGCCGCCAGTGACGACAATGACACGATCTTTGAGTCCCAGATCCACAGTCTCTCCACAAAAGTAATTCAACGCAGGTTGAAAAATCCACCATCGATTGGGTAGTCAACTCCAGTAACGAAGGAGGACGCATCGGAGCATAGATACAGGGCCAGCATAGCAATTTCATCGGGTGTGCCCATACGTCCTATCGGCTGCGACTGAGCGAGGGCCTTCATCTTCTCGGCTTCTTGGCCCGGATAGTTCCTCGCGAGGAAGCCGTCGACGAATGGAGTGTGCACGCGCGCTGGTGAAATGCAATTGCATCGAATTCCTTGCGCGAGGTAGTCTTTGGCCACTGAAAGTGTCATCGAAAGCACGGCGCCCTTCGTCATTGAGTAGGCAAAGCGGTCCGAAAGGCCCGCCGTGGCTGCAATGGACGCTAGATTAAGAATGGTCCCACGACTCGTTTCGAGCATCGTCTTGATCGCAGCCCGCATACAGAGGTATGTGCCCCGGACATTGACTGAAAAAAGCCGCTCGAAGTCTTCAAGAGAGGTAGACTGCAGATTGCCGACATGCGCCAGACCTGCGCAATTGACCAAGATATCGACAGGCCCCACAATTTGGGAAAATGCCTTTCCAACGCTCTCTTCTGAACCGACATCGCAGGCGAGGCTTGAAGTGGCCGCCCCCGTTCTTTCCCTGATAGCTGTCGCGGCAATGTTCAATCTCTCTGAATCAAGATCAATCAAGACAACATTCGCTCCTTGAGAGGCGAACAGCCCGCTTATAGCGAACCCTATACCGCTAGCGGCACCGGTCACCACTGCGCGCTTCCCTGTCAGTTCAAACACCAGCGAAAGTCCCCCCTATACCAGCTTGGTCCATCGTTCTGAGTTTTACCGTCCTCATTATACGCTTGTCAAATATGAAACTCGTATGGCACTTGTAAAAGAATGCAACACAAAGCCAGGTAGACTGGCAACTTCATATATTTCCCCATGCACGTAATGTTTCATTGACGAAACATGACGACGTAACTACACTTGCTTTGCTGTCAAACATTGAGAGCAAAACGGTTTGAGAAAAAACGATCCGAAGCCTTTGAAACATCGAGGAAGCTTTGAAACCAATCACTATAACCAACGTGCGAGTCATCGATCTACGCTTCCCAACGTCGCGTGAGTCTATCGGGTCAGACGCGGTCAACAAAGATCCTGACTACTCAGCCGCATACTGCATCCTCGAGACGGATACAGACCTCGAGGGCCACGCTCTCACATTCACGCTTGGTCGCGGGACGGAACTTTGCGTCAGCGCAATTGAGTATCTTTCGAGATTTGTTCGGAACCGCACGCTGCAATCCATTACCGCTGATCTCAATGGGTTCTACCTTCTATTGACGGGAGACATGCAATTTCGATGGTTGGGTCCAGAAAAGGGCGTCATTCATCTCGCGTGCGGTGCTCTGATAAACGCGGTTTGGGACCTATATGCCAAGGCCGAAGGCAAGCCGATTTGGCGACTGCTTGCAGAGATGACCCCGGAGCAAATCGTAGCCGCTGTCGACTTTCGTTACATTGCCGACGCAATCTCGCCCGCGGAAGCGCTCGACATTCTACGAGCAGGCAAGCATCAACAAGCTGAGCGCTTGTCCATCTTGGAAGCTCGCGGTTACCCAGCATATACAACTTCAGCTGGCTGGTTCGGGTTTAGTGATGAGAAGATTCGGCAGCTTTGCCGTGAGGGCCTTGCTGATGGATGGACTGGCTTCAAACTGAAGGTGGGAGGCACTCCGGAGGACGATTTGCGGCGTGGGCAGCTCATGCGCGAGGAAATCGGATGGGATTGTCACATGATGGTGGATGCCAACCAGAAATGGGGAGTTGAGGAGGCGATTCAACGCACACTCCTGCTGGGCCAACTTAAGCCCTATTGGATGGAAGAGCCGACCAGCCCGGACGATATCCTGGGGCACGCGCGCATCCGTCGCGAGGCTACCCCCGTACGCATTGCCTCCGGGGAGCATTGCCACAATAGCATCATGTTCAAACAACTATTTCAGGCTGAGGCCATCGATGTTTGTCAGATTGACAGCTGCCGCGTTGCCGGAATCAATGAAAACCTGGCTATTCTTCTCATGGCAGCAAAGTTTGGCATCCCAGTTTGTCCCCACGCAGGTGGGGTTGGACTATGTGAATATGTGCAGCATCTCGCGATCTTTGATTTTCTTGGCGTCTCCCGTACTTTGGAGAATCGCGTGATCGAATTTGTAGACCATCTCCATGAGCACTTTCGGTACCCTGTAACGATTCGAAGAGGTCATTACATGGTGCCTCAAGAGTCCGGCTACAGTTGTGAAATCCTTCCTGCATCGCTTGAACGGTTTGAATATCCCAATGGAGAAGTTTGGAGGGAACAGTCGGATGAAATTAGTTTCATTCACGCATAACGACGGAGTGATTCATGGTGGACTGTTGCAGGATCAGTTGGTCCAGCCGCTTCGTCATTCACAAGAGGATGATGTACTCGCACACATCATAAGCGGTGCTGCATCACCTGTATTCGAGGGAAACCCAATTCCTTTGGATGAGATTACATTGATGGCCCCTCTGCAGAGGCCTCCCCGAATCTTTGGCATTGGTCTGAACTACCGAGAGCACGCAGTTGAATCCAGGATGGTGGTGCAGTCTGTTCCTACCGTGTTTATGAAACTTGCCTCTTCGATCGTAGGCCCGGAAGCCGATGTGCTCTTACCGCCCGAAGCAACTGATCCAGACTATGAAGCCGAACTCGCCGTAGTCATAGGTAAAGCTGGTCATCGCATTGGGCCTAACGACTGGGAGCAACATGTTTTCGGATACACCATCATCAATGATGTGAGTGCCCGCGGTGTACAGCTTTCAACTTCTCAGTGGACATTAGGAAAGAGTTTCCCTACATTTACTCCGATGGGACCATCCATTACAACTCGCGACGAAGTTCCAGATCCTCACCAACTTGATATACGGTTGACCCTCGGCGGTGAACTCATGCAGTCTGCAAACACCCGCGACCTTATCTTCCGCATTCCCGATCTAATCGCCTATCTCTCAAGTATCGTTCCCCTCTTGCCTGGAGACATTATCAGTACTGGCACGCCGCCGGGAGTTGGACTAGGTCGTACCCCGCAACGCTGGTTACGCGACGGTGAAGAGATGATCATCGATATTGAACGGATCGGAATGTTGCGCAACCGTACACGTTTAATCAACTAACGTTCAAAAAAGCTATGCTTAAAACCGGCATTCTCAACCCGCAGATCAACTCCTTGCTCAGTCGTGTCCGTCATACCAACACGTTGGTCATAGCTGACCGCGGCTTCCCTTTCTGGCCTCAGATTGAAACTGTCGATCTCTCTCTGGTCGATGACATTCCGACGGTGCTTAATGTTCTCAACGCGGTAGCCGCGAACTTCGTCATAGGAAGAGCCTGGATGGCGGTTGAATTCCGTGAATGGGTCTCGCCGACGACCCTAAGCGCATTCAAGATGCTACTGCCTTCAATTGAATTTGAAACACATATCGAATTCAAACGCCGGGTACCCTCTGCGATTGGACTCATTCGCACTGCAGATACGACGCCGTACTCAAACATAATCTTGGAATCGGCTTAAGCACAAAGCCTTATGAATAATCCGTTCCAGACATCTTCGTCTCCTAAGCCAACCACGTCGATGCTTCCGCTAAGAATCGACGCACACCATCATCTTTGGCACTATCACCCGACGGAGTTTAGCTGGATCGACGAAGATATGGTGACTCTACGTCGTGACTTCCTGGTGAACGAACTTTACCGAGAGCTGCTGACAGCTAAGATAGATGCCACCGTTGCCGTGCAAGCGCGTGAATCTCTCGAAGAGACACGCTGGCTGCTGGAATGCGCACGGTCTGCGCCGATCATACGAGGAGTTGTGGGCTGGGCTCCTCTTGAAGCGAGCAACCTTGCAGAAATCTTGAACAGTTTCGACGATGCTGCCAAACTCGTCGGTTTACGTGAGATCGTTCAGGCAAAGCCCGATGGATATCTTGACCGGTCAGAGTTCAATCGCGGCGTCAGACAACTCACGAGTCTGAGCCTGACATACGATATCCTCATCCAGGAACGGCAGTTGATAGAAGCGACACGGCTCGTCGACCAACACCCTTACCAACGATTTGTACTCGATCACGCAGCGAAACCGAAGATCTCTAAAAATGAACTCGAACCGTGGAAGACGCATCTTCTTGAATTGGCGCGTCGTCCAAATGTGTCCTGTAAGATCTCCGGCCTTGTGACGGAAGCCAATTGGCAGCATTGGACGCTGGAATCGTTGCGTCCCTATCTAGATGTATGCGTGGAGGCCTTCGGGCCGAATCGACTTCTCGCCGGATCCGACTGGCCGGTGTGTCTAGTGGCTTCTGCCTATTCACAATGGTGGGATCTACTCGCGCGTTACTTTGCTGACTTCAACCAGGATGAGGTTCGGCTCGTCTTCGGCGAGAACGCTATAGAGTTTTATCGCCTTTCTGCTGACCTCGGGGTTTCATCTTGAATAGTGCGATCGGCAAACCATCGCCTGCAAACCCTCGAAGTGCAAATGATCCGAGGCCGGATCTTTTTCCGCGTGGTCATTTGCTTCCCTTCATTCTTGTCACCGTACTGTTTTTTATTTGGGGAATGTCGAACAATCTGACCGACATTTTGGTGCAGCAGTTTAGGAAGTCTTTTGAACTCTCACCAGTGCAGGCACAGCTTGTACAGACAGCCGTCTTCTTTGGTTACTTTTGCATGGCACTCCCGGCCGCGATCTGCATGCGCCGATGGGGCTACAAATTCGGCATCCTCGCCGGCTTATGTCTATTTGGGTCGGGCACTCTAATGTTTTGGCCTGCAGCAGTCATAGGCCGGTACTGGCTAATGCTGGCTGCATTATTTGTCGTTGGTTGTGGTTCAGCCACACTCGAGACAGCTGCCAACCCATTCATCGCCGAATCAGGACCTTCTGCTACCTCCGAACGGCGCCTGAATTTTTCCCAAGCATTCAACCCACCAGGCACGATCACCGGTGTCCTAATTGGCACTTTCTTCATCTTTTCAGGCATTGAGCTGTCAGCCGCGAAGGTTACGTTGATGAAATCTCAAGGCACATATGCCGGCTATCTTCACGGCGAAATCATGCGTGTGGTTCCCACTTACGTTTCGCTCGGCTGCGCTGTCTTTCTACTTGCGGTCATCATCGGATTCACAAAATTTCCCGACGCGCCCCAAGAACACGGCACGAAACAAGCTGGTCCTCTCCTTCGTCAAATCATCTCGTTGCTACGCGTGCCAAGACTTCGTGCGTCGATCCTGGCGCAGTTTTGTTACTGTGGCGCACAAGTCAGTACATGGTCTGCCTTCATTCCTTATGTGAGACAATACACCCACTCCAGTGAACGAACCGCCGGCTTATTGCTGACAGGTAATCTAGTCGCGCTCGCAATCGGCCGTTTGACCTCCACCGGACTGATGCGTTGGTTCAATCCTGCCCGCATGATGGGTGCGTACGCCAGCATCAATATTCTGCTGCTCACGGTCACCATTCTTCACCCCGGAGGCCTTGGTGCAGGCGCAATTCTGCTCACGAGCTTCTTTATGTCGATTATGTTCCCCACCATATTCGCAATGGGTATCAAGGGTCTTGGTCCAGACACAAAGTTGGGAGGCTCTTTGATCGTGATGTCGGTCGTCGGTGCCGGAATGATTCCCCCTATTCTCGGACTAGTCGCCAAGCGTTCCGGAAGCTATGCGTTGGGATACACGGTAGTTTCAGCCTGCTACCTTGTCGTCGCAATCTACAGCCTAAATGCCCGATCCAGCACCGAAGCACTCACCGTTCCCCTGCCAATCTAAGTTCACCATCACCCGAGGGGGCGTTTGCCGCCAATAGATAATGTAATCTGCTCCGCAGCTTCGCGCAAAAGCTTGATCACTTGGATACTGCGCTTTGTTGATTCGTTGTATTGAATATGGGGCACAGTCAACGCTCCAAGAGGCGAACCCCTATCGTCGAAGATCGGAAAGCTGATATTAACAATGCCTTTGACCAAATAGCTCGCTCGCTTCTCATAACCCGCCTTGCGAATGCGCTCAAGATGCACCTCAAGGTCGCGAGGGGGCTTCTTACCGGTCTCCCGGCTCCACTCCGCTAATGTTCGCTCGCGCTGAGCTGCTACCTGGTGGGCAAGGATGACGTATCCGCTCCCAGATTCCATAATGTCGACGGTTGATCCCAATTTCACAAAAAAGCCAAGATCCGTCGGGGCGTTGACCTGCGCCAGAAAGACCACGCGGCTCCCTTCCAGCACGCCCATATGGCAAGATTGCAACGTGACATGGGCCAATCGATTCATAACAGGAAGCGCATCGACGATCAAGCGTTCGGTGGGCGGATGTTCCTGCACCAGCTTGAACATCTTCAAGGTTAGGGAATATCGCTCCTCCTCGACCTGCGCGATATAACCACGCCGCTCCAGGCATAGCAACATGCGAAAGATTTCCGATATCGTCCGCTTCAACTCACGGGCCAACTGACTCTTTGTTAGACCAGCGGATTGATGCGCTAAGAGCTCAATAATATCAAGCCCTTTGTCTAGGGCGGGGGTCGCATAGGTTAGTGTCTTCGTCGACTTTGCTGAAGATCCCACGGTTCGATTCTTAGGCATACTTATCCTGCATCGCTAATCTAAATTTACACTTGGCTACAGAACTGGAGCGCAATAAACGCTACTACATCAGACGACTAGGGAGCAAAGGGACCAAACCAAGTTTGTATTCATTATAGGGTCTTGGCTCAGCGACATTGAAATCTGACGCAACCTGGATCATCGGTACCGAGCAGCCGATCATCGATACCACTTGCTTGACTATTCGGGTCGACAACGATGAAGCCTACCCTGGATAGAGACAGCAACACCTCCGCAACAGGAACCGAAGGCGCTTCAACCCGGGACAAGACCAAATGAGTGGTGACTAGGGCAGAATAATTAGACCAGGATCGGCTGGGCAGACCCGAGCACCGGGCGCGAAAAGAAAACACTGGCGCTGGCCGCCGACCACAATAAACATGAGGAAGCTGTTCCGACCGCCTATGCGGCAGCAGATAGCCGTCATCTCGCAAGCAGACCTCCCAGGTAGGCTGCCTGAGAAGTCTAAGAACCCTATTCTTCCTCCCGCAATTTCCTGAAGCGGCGTTCAAGACCCGCATGAGCCCTGTTCTTTTGGTCCACATCAGTAGGCTTTGATCTTGCGTTCTTGAAGTTCGGCGAGTCATTAAGATTATCAGCTTCGTTACCTCTGACCACAGAACTATAGTTATTTGAGGACGATATATTGTAGACTTGGGCGGCCTTGCCCCAAACAAAAAACCAACCATTGGGATCGTCGCTGAAGTTGTTCGTAATTGCTAGGAATCGACTACCTTGGTCAAGGTAGATTGCTGATCCTTGTGAAAATCCGCCAATGTTGCCAAAGTAGTTTCCTGCTATCTCTGAATTGGGTTGCTCTCCGAGTACGTAGATACCGGCCCCATCATGCATCCTCAACATGACATTGGAAATCCTGTTGTAATCAATTCGATTGCCTGTGCTGGATTGACTGAAGCTATCGGGTTTAGTAATCCGCGTGAAAGACGTCCATCCCCATCCGACACTTATGCCTGTATAGGGTGCACCGGATATTTCATTATGCGAGAGGTCAAGATTCTTTGTGTAAAAAATGGAGACAGCCGGCGCTTGCAACGATTCTACAGCCAAATTCCTTAGCGAGTTATTCTGCACAACATTATTGGTCGGAACACTTTCTACCCCAGGAGGAAAATCACCATCATCAACGTAAACATTTCTCGGGTCTCCAATGTTGATGGCCGAGCTACCTATGTCATAAAACACTGACCCAATAACGCTTGAGTTGCTTGAGTCATTGCCAAGAGATAGGCCGACCGCGCCGATATGTTCAAAGATATCGCCGATGAAGTCAATATTCTTAGAGTTTTCGCATTCAACGGCCGCCCTTTGCAAAGTATTATCGATATACTTTACCGTGTGATTCACGCCGGCGTCAGTGTATTTCGTATATAAAGCAATTGATTGTACGGTGGTGTCTCCATAGGAGTTACCGACGTTCATTAGGGAATAATGCGAGTAGGCAAACGTAATTCCACGAAATTCAACATTGGCAATTCGACGCTCCGTTGACGAGCCTTTTAAGACCATCAAGCCCTCCGATAGCGGAGCAATCACTACTGCGGTATTCAGGTCTTCGCTAGCGCGCTTGTAATAGTAGAGTGTCTTGCTATGCCGGTCGAAATAGAACTCGCCTTCGGTGGTCAACAGTTCGAGAGCATTCTGAAAATGGAACTGGGAAACAGCTTTAAGTTCCGGTTTATTGCTGATGAACGCGCATCCATATTGAGGTATAGATTGCGCAATAGCACCGATCGGTTCCTGAAGGGTGGCAACAGATTTTGTGCCAAGCATCTGAATATTGCTGAGGCTAACGATGTGATATCCGAAGCCAGCTTTGCTGGTTAATTCTACATCTTCAGGATTGTCATATTGCCCTAGGTTATCTCTGCTGAATGTAAATCCGGCGAAGCGTGTGCCAGACGTCAACGCCCACGGTTCAGTACCCTCTATTCTGAAAGTGCCGACACCTTGAATCTCTGAGCTATAGGTAAAATCTTTGCCACGAGCCATAGACGATCGCTGACCATTAACATAAAGCTGCCGCAGCTTTTCCGTTCTATCGAGGCTCGCCTTGTAAATGTTGCCCTCATATTTAGTCCAGCCGGTGATCTGTCTTCCGCCGCTGACCATTGGCCTTTCATTCTTATAAGCGAGATAGTGAATAGTGTGGCCGTTGGTGCCAGAATCGGCAGGAGTGAATGTAATTGGAGCAGTAATAGGGTAGACACCGCCGCGAAGGTAGATATAAATGTCTTTCTGCATGAGTCCGGTACGACCCGCCACGGCATCGCGAGCCTTCTGAATCGTATGAAAAGGAGAGGCTTTGGTGCCTGGGTTATCGTCGTTTCCCATAGGTGAGACATAGAAAGTATTAGGGGCTTGTTGTATCCGCACAGGGGGGCCATGATCTGCAGCTTGCATGAAGGTTGGGAATAATGCTGGTGCAAACGCGATGACGAATAATTGACTCGTGCGCGATAAGATGAATTCCATTAGATTTCGAGTGAACATGGCAAGTCTCGGGTTTGTGGTCGTAAAACAAAGCAGATTAGGTTCTATACAAGAAGGTCCTGGAACGCGAAGTGACCGGGACGACGCATCTGATTTTCAGTAGTGCAACAAGTTTCACGTTTATTGGCTACGGCCAAAGAGGCCGATCTGAACTGCACCTAGCTTTTTCGCTGAGCGCGCAGGTATACCTGTCACAGGCACAAAGCGTAGAACGGTTGCTTCTGCGTCGGCTCTCTTGATAAGGTAGCTTCTTCCTGCAACTGCTTTGAATGTCACTATTGAGCCCATTACTTGGTTCTCTGTTCGCACACCGCTTCCGGACACAACCTCGATCTTTTCATTTGACCATGGATTGCGAATCCTCAATTGTTGAGTCGTACCCGCTTCAATGGCAACAGTTGTCGGAACGCCGTGCCTCACCTGCACGTCCACCTTCGTATTTCCGCGAATATACACGCTGCCATCGAAATCCCACCCTGGAGGTATGGCAGGTGCGATTCGGATAAGGCCGTCGTAATCCTGGACCAGTGCTTCCTGAAGAGAGGTTGCGACAATACCACCCAATTCAACATAGAACTCGCCATACTGTTGGTCCCAATTGGCGAAACCATTGATCGAGTCTTGATACTTCTCTGTGATCGAAGCTAACGTTTCTCCAACCTCCTTACCCAAGCCGAGCCGTGCAGCCTGAATGGGGTCGTAGCTCCAATCCGCTGTTGCAGGATATGGACGATGAGTATAGGTACGCAGTGCGAGCGGGAACAGGAGTGATTCTGGGCCGATGAGATTGTACGGCCACACTGGCTCAAGGCCGATATTTTCGTTGTTATGGTTGATTGTGGCTGGAAGGTAAGAATCCACGATCATATCCTGTCCCTCAGCGTCTGCCGCAGGTTTTACTAAGGTCTGCGGGCTCGTCACCTGCGCACGTGGATAAGGAGGAATTTTCAGCAACGCCGCTTTGAGCTGTTCAACGAGGTCAGTGTCCTTGCCGAGAAGGTTGGCTGCCTGAATCGTCGCCGGATATAAGGCTAGGCACGCGGCAATATCGGTGGTTGGATCGGTCACATCCCACTGAGTCTCATGTGCATTGGACGGGCCCGTATGCAAGAGTCCGTCAGGGCCGACTTTTTGATACGCAAGAAGGAATCGCGCCGAAGCCGCCATTATCGGATAGTTACTGATAAGAAAACTTCGGTCATTGGTCGCCAGATACTGTTGCCATACCCACAGCGATATCTCCGCTCCTGTCGAGACCGTGCGCGAGTTCGCATAGGGCTGGAACTGTGCGTCGCAGTCGTAGGCTACCTGAAGAGACGGCTGATTGGGCGGCCAGCTTGGTTCGTATTCGACTCCCTGCCCGTTGAAACGCATGGTTTCCGCAATACAAGCGCCTGGGCGCCCAAGCATATGCTTTTTTGTCCAGTCTTCTATGTTCGCGAGATTTTCTCTGTAGAGATTGAAGTACGGAGCGTTCAGCTCTGACAAACCCGCGCCAAGATTTGCCGCTACCTGCATTCTTAGGTTCCAATGCCAAAACGCAGATGAATCCCAGTGATGAGCATCTCTGCCAGAGGAAAGCATATCTGCAACCCCGGCTTGCGTGCCAGGGTACTCCTTTCCTTTTTCAGCAGCAGCCGCGTACAGATAGATATCTCGGAGATTCTCCATATAGGCTCCAACTCCATCTGCTGAAGTAATCTTTATCGTTGCGGCCTTGTGCCAGAAGGCATGCCACCAACGCTTATGCTCGCCTTCATTCGTCTGTGTTAGCGCCGGAGTGACAGCATCCTGCGCAATCTGGCTCCCGTCGTAATGCGGTCCTGCAATGATGATCCTGAAATGGCCATCGGGATATGGCTCGAAGGAAAGTGTGATCGTGCGTGGATCTGTAATCGTGACGGAAAGACCTCGGCCCTCCGCCGTTATGGCTGAGAGTGTGCCAAAAGATTGGCCTGAAGCGCCGGGAGCTTTATTATCACTCCACACTTGAGAGAGTATGCCCGTTTTGCCTGCAGCCGATGCGTGCGGACTGCGTGGTGGCCAGAGGTCCAACTTGGCGGTCTGAGCATGATCCGGGTCCGCACCCGTCACATCAACGATCATCGTGTCTGTATGGGGTTGCATATAGACGGTGGCTGTCATCCCACCGCCGCTCTCTCGAAATTCTCCACTGTAAAGATCAAGGCGCCCAGAATAGTCTCTCGCATTCGTCAAGGATATTAGTCCCGGTATTTCCACCTGTCCCAAAGAGTAGCGGTAAGGCAAAGTATCGGCGCGGTTCAGCTGTGCAGTAAATCCATTTGCAGACCAGACAGCAGCTCCTAGACTGCCATTCCCAAGTGGCATGGCCTCTCTGGCCTGAATATTCGGCGCGTCCAAAACGATATTCGAACGGCTTATGACACTAGCCACATCAATATGAAATTTTCCATTATCCCAAGCTGTATCAGAAGCAGACTGCGACTGAGCACGAACACTCACAAGCCATATAAAACTCGTGCAGGCTAGAGCAAGATATAGGGGCTTTCCGCCCGAACTTTTCATATTCTCTTTCTCTTTCCATATTTGTTGCGCCAGATACATGGCCGTTTCCGCAAATTCCAGCACTCGAAATTTATGTGCGGAGCGACAAGATACATCCCATCTGCGGCTTAGGGAATCGCATAATAACTTTTCCTTTCCCTTGCCGAACAGATATGCCAAGGTTCGTGGGATACAGCAGCTCAACTTCATGCGCAAGAGATGGTATTTGCACTTCGTCGATCCCACCGAGGCGCCATACTGCCATAAACGTGGCTCCCGGACCACGCATACCTAATGCAACGGGCCTTTGGCGGTTTGTGACGTCGGGCATACCGAGAGGATAAAAAGGCGTGGCATTTGCAATATGCATCCTGATCCTGGACTTATACACAAAGAGTCCCTGTTTTACTTGCTCCTTTGCTTCGGGAGTGAGTTGGGCCAGGTGTCCGCTTTGATGGATACGAAGCAGCATAGCGTTCACCATATTGAAGCTGGCCGCCTCGGCATTGGATTGCTCTGTAGGATAGGACCAAACCGCAAGCTGCTCAGGAAGTACTGCCGCCGAGGCTCCCGTCGCGATTGCTGGGAAGTTTACGTATTCTTCTTGGTCACTGCAGGATTGCAATTGTAGCCGCGACAACATTGCGTAATCCATACGCCCACCTCCACTGCCGCAGTTCTCGATGATTAGCTCCGGATATCGTTCCAGTACCGCATCAAGCCACGCAAGGAACGCTCGATTATGCTCCAGCAAACCTTGTCCAAAGCTTTCTGCATCGGTTTCAGTTCCCTCCAGACCATCCGTGTTGTAATCCATCTTGATATAACCGGCGCCATAGTCCTTGACCAGACGATGCAGCACGCCATCCAGATATGCGCAAACGTCCGGATGTCGAAAATCGAGCAATAAACGTGAATTTTTGATCACACGCCGACCATGCCGCATGAAAAACCAGCTGTCAGGCTTTTGCGCCAGTGAAGAATGCATGCCCGCCACCTCTGGCTCAAGCCACAACCCAGGAGTCATACCAGCAGAGCGAATCTGATCAAGCGTGTACTTTAGCCCCTGTGGCCAGCGGCTTTGCGCCGGCTGCCAAAGCCCGACCGTCTCACTCCAATTCTCATTCCTCTCTGCATACCAGCCCGCATCGATTACGAAGTACTCGCAACCCATTGCAGCTGCAGCAGCAATGAGCGGCCTCTCCTTCTCCTCCGTTGGATCACCCTCAAGACAATTCATATAATCATTAAAGATGACCGGACAACTGCGGTTGCGATCAGGCCGCGGTCGCACACAATCATTTCTTCGATACTGAGTGAGTGCGGTGACCATTTCCTCAAAGCCGCCGCGAACGCATCCGACCGCTACCGGAACCGTCTCATATACCGCGCCGGGCTCAAGCTGTTTCCACGCCTGAGCATGTAGAGCATCGGGGCCTCCTAGATAGCCATATACATCGTCAGCCAGGTTGCCACGGGAAGACGCGTTCGATATTTCCCAATGCCAAGACCCATTGTGCTCGATCTGCCAGAATGTAGTCAGACCTAGTTCTTTGTTTTCGGCCCCCGCCATAGCCAGGTATTTTTCAGTTGACCATGTACCGATCCCATCGGCCGACGCCTCTGACCAACTCGCACGCTCATTCTCAACAAAGCCCATGTCAGATGGCCGCAGCGTGTGCCACTGTCCCTCTGACATCCAACTGTTGTATGCGAGATGAATCCTCAGTTGGTTGTTATACCGGAATGGATCTGCCAATCCATGCAGCATCGCAGAGCTGAGGAATTCGATACCGACTGCTGCAGTGCCCATGTTTGAAATGCGAGTATGTCGTCGCAACACGGGTGAATTCGCAAATGTCTGATAGAAGGATTCGACTTTCAGGCCTGTTTGATCATCTGCATGTTCAAGAACAAGTAGCAAATCCTCTTCGCGCTTGCCCATGTACTTCAGTCGAAGTCCTGGATTTCCTGCCGCCTGCTTCATAGCTGCATCGATCGAATTCTCGCCTGTACATTGAAGAGCCACCTCTGGGCCGTATGATTGCGTAAACGAATCTCGATTGACGTCTATTTTGTAATCGGCTGGCAAAAGCGCTCCCTGTCGCAGACTCCCACCTTCAACCAAAAAATCAAGACGAAGTGAAGGAGTCCTCCAAGTGAAAGTTTGCGTTCCTAACGGAGAAGGAACTTTGACCAGCAGTTGCGGTGGGTTGCATAGCCGAACGAATCCCGCTGCACTCGATGAGATCATGAACTCCCGACGATTCACTTTTGCTCTCCTAGAAACGGTTCGGGAAATTGGGTGAAGCGATCTCTCGCCAAACAATCACGTGACAACGCCTTCGACAATCTAATCGGTATCGAGGACGACCACCGTAGCTATTGGGTCGACTGGCCTTTCCGGGAGTCGGATGTCGATTCCCTTAGCACTAGATGAAATGGGCAACGGTTTGCGAGTTTTGTCGGCAAGCAGATAGGCACTAATGATCTTGCGAGGCAGAGTATCTAGATGAAAGGAACCACTGGGCCACTGAAAAATCTCTATATAGATCTTCCCGTGCGCTGTGGTGGATCTCCAGGACCAATTTGGAACGAATACAGGTTTCCCGTTTTCGTCTTTCTCCGTCGAACTGAAGGAGCCAGCCTCCGCACCAAAGAGCGTGGGTCCCGTGCCGTAGATGGCTTCGCCGTTAACCGACAACCACTTGCCTATTGCTAGCAGGCGCTGAACCTCAGGTCCGGGCACGATGCCCTGAGAATCGGGGCCAATGTTCAGAAGGTAGTTACCGCCTTTACTGGCGATATCGATGAGGTTATGTAGAAGCGTCTCAGTAGATTTAAAGTTTGCGTCGTGGGATTTATATCCCCAAGTATCGTTGATTGTCATGCACGATTCCCAATCGCGACCGGGCAAACCTTGCGGAGGGATGCGTTGTTCAGGAGTCTCTGTATCTCCGTCGTAACCTCCTCCTAGCCGATTATTCCAAATAAGGTTAGGATGCTGATTGAGCAAGGTGACAATCTCGGCAGCACGCGCCGGTGTCATATCGCTGGTAGGAGTGTCGAACCAGACGATGGCGGGAAATTCTCCGTAGTTATTTAAAAGCTCCTTAATCTGTGGGATCGCTTTCGTCTGAAGGTAGGTATCGAAGCTGCCATTCTGCGCCAGATCCCAGTGGAAGGTTGGAGGCTGGTGGTCGCCCGTCTTATAGGCAGCGCCCCCAGGGGCGGTCCAATCCTGATCCTGAGAGTAGTAAAAGCCAAGTTTGATACCTTGCTTCTTGCATTCTATAGCCAGCTCGCGAATCGGGTCTCGATGGAAGGGGGTTGCATCGACGATATTGAACGAGTTCGCCTTCGAATCAAACATGGCAAAACCGTCATGGTGCTTCGCTGTGATGATGATGTACTTCATCCCGGCTGACTTCGCGAGCGCGACGATATCATGCGCGCTAAACCGCGTGGGATTGAACTGCGAAGCGAGCGCCTTGTATTGAGCGACAGGAATCGATTCAGTATTCATGATCCACTCGCCGATGCCTGGAGCTTGCTTACCATTCCATGTGCCGGCCGGAATCGAGTAAAGACCCCAGTGGATAAACATACCGAAGCGCGCCTCCCTCCACCACTGCATCCGCGCATCGCGCTGGGGTGTTGTCTCAGTGTCTTGAATAGCAAGGACCTGATGAATGACAGGCCGGACCGTCTTGGCACTTCCCAGCTGCGCATAACTTAATGTTCTAGCAGTAGAAAGAAGCATAATAACAACGGTGTAGCGGGCTATGCTCATATTGATTCCTATGCTTAAGAACAACCTGATTGTGACAAACGACGATGTGCAGCAATCATTAACCCAACTTGCTTGAACGATTGCCGTTTGAACGATCAACGCACCCTTTCATAAAAGAAAGGATGCGCTGAAGATAAAGGTGTGGGAATCGTTCAAAATGCAAACTTCCCATTGAACTGAAGCGCTCTGCTTGTATTTGCACCAGTAATCACTCCTACCGTCGGGCTCCCGATTACTGCGTTCGGGTTGCTAAAATTCGGATGATTGAATACGTCAGAAGAATCCACTCGGACTGATATATCCGCCAACTGCCCGAACTTTCTCACCGCCCAATGCTTGGAAAGGCTCACATCCAACTGCCTCCAGGAGGGCCCAAACAAAATGTTTCTCCCCGAGTCACCATAGGTTCCAACCGCTGGCTGAACAAAGTCTGCTGGATTGAACCACTTTGCAATAGTGGGATGGGCAAGCCGGCCACTGCCGATGCGATTCGGGAACCAAGTGCCTGCCAAAGACCCGTCGAGATTGCTCGACATAGTCGGCGTAAACGGTGTACCCGAATGAATCTGAAAGAGTCCAGAGACCACCCATCCGCCGATGATAGCGTTGAGGACCCCACCGCGATTGAGAAACGCCTTCCCTTTTCCAAACGGGAGCTCGTAGATGACGTCTCCATTGAATGTAATGGGAACATCCAATAGCGAGTTCCCATAGCTACTCCGTGGAGAGTATCCATTTTGCCAGACGGAGCCTTCTGCCCCTGCTCCACCATAACCACTGCCGGTGCCGTCATCGAGAGTATGAGAATAGGTGAAGTTGGCAATAAACTGCAGCCCTTGGGTATATTGCTTTTGCGCTCTCAACTGTAAGGAGTCGTAGTGCGATGTTCCGCCTCCGAAGGTTGTGCTGATGCCTTGATACTGGGGATAGGGCCGATACACCGCCATATTCACCCCAGGATTGGTGAAATTGGAGATGAGGTCAGCGGGTATCTGGTTAAAATCGGCGGCCAGTGCAATATGCTGACCTTTACTGCCAACATAGGCGGCATCAAGCACAATCCCGCGAGGGAGCTCGTACTGAACGTCCAACTGGTACTGCTGTATATAAGGGGTCCTAGTGTGGTACGGGATATAAGAGACAGGCTGACCGTTAAGTAATGAAGGTGTGAGGGACTCCGGTGTCGGCACAATCAGAGGCGGCGGTCCTTGCGCAAGATTGAATACTGCCGTAAGACCATCTGTCGAATTCACACTGACTTGCTGAGTTAAACCTGTACCAGTCGATCCTGCATATGTGTTGTAACCAAACAGTTCGGTATAGATTCCATACCCTCCACGAACCACCAGGTTCTTTCTGGGAGACCATGCAAAACCTACGCGCGGTTGCCACAGATTGTACTGCGTCGCTTCGACCGAAGTGCGGCCATTATTGCCAGCAAACCATAGCGCTCCCAGAGTACCCGTCGCAGGGTTGATTAGGTTAGGATCAAAATCGGAAAGCTCATTGTGCGCCTCTTTCCAACCAGGCTGTATCTCGTAGCGAAGGCCCAAATTAAGTGTCAAATTGGAACTGGCCTTGTAATCATCTTGAAAAAACACCTGTGTGGATTTGAGCCGCGAGCCCGTCAACGGCGAGATCGAATTACTATAGTTGGAAACATCGCCCAGAAGTAAATCGGCATAGCCGATTCCAACACTAGGCGATGGATTCATTGCTGATGCTGCCCTTGGATCGAGAGTAGAGGTGCCGTTGAAGCTGAAGCTTCCGTCAGATTGTCCACCAAAGTTAATGTTTACCTGATAGATGTCGAATTCGCCACCGAACTTAATAATGTTCTTGCCTCGTATGACCGTAAAGACATCAGAGGGCACGAAATCATCTTCATGCAGAACCGCATTAAGACCTGTAGAGAATCCGCTGATATTTGCAATATTGATATTTGGGAAAACATCCGATGTCGGATTAGGAATACCAAGTTGCGCAGGATAACCTTTGCCGTAGTCACCCCCTACCCAGTTTCCAGAAAACCGGATCATCGAAAAGCGCGCTTCGTTAATCGCGCTAGGAGATATCGTCCAGGTATCTGATATCTGGGGTGCCCACTCATTTCCCTCTTCCGTGTATTCTCCAATTGGCGTATACGGTGTAACACTCGGAAAGCTAATAGTTCCGTAGGTTGCAGATGCATTAATATGGTGGCTCTTACTTAGGTTGTAATCTATCTTGCCGTTATACCAGTATGTTACCTGGCTTGTTTGGTTCGAATATTCCAGATTTGCGCCATTCTGGTTTACATTTGGGGCTGGGAAAAACTTCTGAATATTCAGTCCCTGCTGACTAAAATCTGTGGATGGCACCATATTATCTAAGAATGGTTGTCTTACTGTCTGGCCTCCGACTGTCGCCGTCGTGGCAGGATTGAAAATCTGCTGCGGATCGTCATATTGCCCGGCATAGGCCGCACCAAGGGCGGGATTCGGATTGCAAATTGCTGCGGCAGATGTTGGATCATTTGCAAAGCCCGTTGGACAGCCTGCTGCTAATTGCGCAGAAAAGTCGCCCGCGCGCTCGGCGGTTGTAGGCACAACGGCGAAGCCAGGGCTCCCTGCAGTATAGACATATCGCTGGAAACCAAAAAAGAAAAACAACTTATCGCGCTTGACAGGGCCGCCAATCGTCGCGCCTATCACATTAGATGAGAAGGGTGGAATAGGTTGAGCGGGATTTGAGAAGTAGTTCCTCGCACCAAAATGAGCGTTTTCGTTATAGTCATATACTGATCCATGGAAGTGATTCGTTCCGCTCTTGGTAATTACATTGAACACAGCCTGGCCATTCCCCGAGCTGGCATTGAACGTGTGGGTATCAAAATCATTTTCGGCGATAAAATCCGTCGGATTGATGATCCAATCAGGATTTTGGCTTCCGATGAGGGTCGCTGTTCCGCCGTTCAGCAGGAAGCTCTCTTGATACGACTCCCCCCCATTGATGCCGATTCCAGAGCCGTTTGTAGTCTGACCGCCGCCGCCGTTCACGCCAGGAATGAGCGCTGTCTCATTGAACCAACCCTCACTGCCGGAGCCGACATTCGGCAATGCGTCGATGGTCTTTGAGTCAAGAATGAGGTTCTGCACAGAATCTTCCGTTTGCAACTGAACAATTGCATTTGAATTGACGACGACCTGTTCTGAGATGGCTCCTACCTGCAGCGTGGCATTCACCGTGATGGGTGCGTCCTGCAAGAGAACATTATCCTGGACAAAGGTCTTGTACGATGGAACGCTGAAGCTGATGGAATAGACTCCAGGTGTTAGCTGAGGTACGTCGTAAATACCACGGGAATCGGACTTGGTATGAGTAACGACGCCGGTGTCCTTGTTGGTTAATGTAACCGCCGCATTGGCGACATTGGCCCCAGTGCTATCCAAAACCGTGCCCCGAATATCGCCGGCATTTATATTTTGCGCATTGCTTCGTACTGTTGGGAGTAACAAGGCAGCACAGGCTACAAGTATCGCCGCTAACCTCGTGAAATTACCTTCATAAAACTTTCCTTGCTGCATATTGCCTCCTGAATCTATTAAATCTTCGGTGTTTTTCCGGCAATCCGCCTTGGGTTGTGAAGATTGGTCATCCGAGAGATTGCTCTGAATATCCACTTCTTTTTTCTTGCGACGGACCATCATCCTGCACTCTTTCTCGTAAGCTTTATTACCTGTGCCGAGCCGTCGTATTGCACGATAGCGTCGGGTTTGGATTGAGAACTGATGCCCACTCCGCTGCCTTCTCTAACGATGAATACACGCATTTCCCGGGCCTTGAGCATGCCGGGGAATTCGCCCTGTCGTTTACCCAAGGAGAGAGAGTGCATGCGGTCATTCCAGTCCAGAGAGATCGTGGCATAGCTACCCTTTTCGTACCGATAACTATCTCCTTCATCGTCGTAGAGAAGGAAGTGGCCATCTTGTCCGGGATATATGCGGATATCGGTGGGATCTTCTTGGTCTCGCGTGGAATCGACGATGGGTCCAAGCAAGATGATAGAACCGGCTTTGGCGAAGACCGGCATGCGGTCAATAGGCGCCTCAGCCTGAATTGTCTGTCCGCCCTCGCTCTTCTTACCGGTCCAAAAGTCAAACCATGCAGATCCTGCAGGAAGATAGACCGCGCGAGTAGTGGCGCCGGCCTCGGTAACAGGATTGATAAGGAGAGATGGACCGAACAAAAACTCGTCGCTAATATTCCGAACTTTCACATCGTTCGGATACTCTAGTGGTAGAGCGCGCATCATCGTCCCGCCCAGCGCAGTTATATCCCATGCAACAGAGTAGATATAGGGCATCAGACGGTAACGTAAGTTGTCATACTCGTGCAGTACTTGTTCGACTTGTGGTCCAAACTTCCACATTTCCGTTTCGCTCTTATAACCGTGAATACGGAAGAGGGGGCAGAACGTCCCATATTCAAACCAACGGATCAGAAGTTCATGATAAGTATCTGAGGTGTATTGGTCATCCGGCCGAAAGAACCCGCCAACATCCGTCGTCCAATAAGGCAATCCCGACATGCTAAAGTTCAGTCCGGCTGGGATCTGACGACGAAGTGTCTCCCAGTTGCCACTGATATCTCCCGACCACGACGCTGCAGAATTCCTTTGTTGGCCAATGAATGCGGAACGCGTCAGGATGACAACGCGTTTCTCGCTAGTGGTAGCTCGCTGGCCTTGGTACACTGCGGTCGTTTCATAGAGCGGATAGGCATTCTTGATGAAATCCCCACGCCCGAGAAAAGTCATCTGCCCGCGCAATGGATCGAACTCAGGCTCGCTCGCATCTAACCACCACCCATCCAACCCATACCTAAAGAGCCCTTTGTCGATATCCTGCCAAAATAGGCTTCGTCCCTTCGGATTGAAGGCATCCAACCATTGCTCATGCGTCGGTGTCTCTCCGGGAATTAGCACAGACGCGGATTCAAGCTGTTTATATACATCGGTCTGTGTGCCGAACTTGGGCCAAACCGAGATCACTAAGTGAAGGTTTTCTTTGTGGAGAGCATCCATCATTCCTGCCGGATCAGGATAATGGGTCTCGTCGAACTTCATCGCGTTCCAGCCATACTTGTCCCAGTAAAGCCAGTCCTGCACAAACGCATCGACAGGGATTTGGCGCTTCCGGAATTCGGCGGCAGTATCGAGTATCTGTTGTTCGCTTGAATAGCGCTCTCTGCATTGCCAAAAGCCATAGGCCCACTTCGGAAAGAGAGGGGCTTCGCCTGTAGCGTCACGATATTCGCTAACCACTGTATTCAAATTCGGGCCATACAGAAAGTAGTAGTCCACGCTTGACCCCGCACGGGAGCGAAAGCTAGTCACGTCGGCAGGCGCGCGCATCGAGAGTGTTACACCCTCCGCTCCACCCTGGGCCAGAACAGTGTGATCGCCCGGTTCCAGATAAACATGTCCGCCGGCAGTATCTGGCACCCACATATTCACGAGATCTATGACGGGTTTTCCATCTACCTTCAGGCGAAGTTGCTTCGTCTTGTCGCTTCCGAGGAGAAACCCATAGTCTCCTGCGACTGTGGTATGGAAAGACCCTGCTCCTGTCTTCTGATCGATGTTGATAGGCTGATCGGCCGGATCGAAATCAGTGACCGACGCATTGTTCCAAATGAGGCCATAGCCTTCTGTAGACAGTAGAACGGGAATCGAGATATTTGTGTTGGCCTGTTGGAGGCGGAACGGAATGCTCCGCAAATTGAACCATCCCTCCTGGTGCTGACCCAAACCGTAGAGAGCTTCATCCTTTGGAGAGAGAAACGTTTGTTCCACCTGCCACGTTTTCGTGCCCAGTTCCGCCTCAGGTGTGAAGACCCTGGAAGCCTCTTGTAACAAAGGGTTACCGTCGTGCGACAAGAAGGTCACGGCGCCGGACTTGCGACTAATCTCCACGGCCAGGGCATCCGTAGAAAGAAGCAAGTGCTCTCCGTCTATCTTCAGGGAGTATGGAACCGGCCTCCAGGTCTTAGGGACAGTGG
>Ga0302179_10000566_pt1 | contig 24292 bp, 18 predicted proteins | sample I_Palsa_E3_1_FD_198788 | JGI IMG/M metagenome (GOLD analysis project Ga0302179, IMG submission 198788) | Peat permafrost microbial communities from Stordalen Mire near Abisko, Sweden - I_Palsa_E3_1 | ecosystem: Environmental > Terrestrial > Soil > Palsa > Peat permafrost | place: Sweden...
CTCGATTTCGATCGGGCATCCTTTCGGCATGACCGGCTCGCGGATGGTGGGAACGCTGGCGAACGAAATGGGGCGGCGCAAGAACGCTCGCCTTGGAGTCGTCACCATGTGCGTGGGCGGGGGGCAAGGTGCGGCGGGCCTCTTCGAGCGTGCCCATTGAAAGAGCGCGGCGCGTGAGCCACATCGTTCTGGTCCGTCATGGCCAAGCTTCTTTTTTGGAGCGAGATTATGACAAGCTCTGCGCGAACGGTGAGACCCAGGCGAATTTGCTGGGGGAGTATTGGGCGCGCCACGGCTTGCCTTTTACGAGCGTCTATTCCGGGCCGCGTCTTCGGCAACGGGAGACGGCTCGGATCGTCCGAGAGGCGTATCGCCGCGCCGGCGTTGATTTTCCCGAGGCGGTGGTCATGAACGAATTTGACGAATATCAAGCCGAGGCGGTGCTGCGAGAATGCCTTCCGCAACTGCTGCAGGTGAATGCCGAGATCAGAGAATTGCGCCACGCCTACGAAAAGTCACTCGAGGCGAGTGCCTCCGGCAATCCTCGCAACTCTAAACCTGACGAGCGAGCTGATCAACGGCGCAAGACGTTCCAGAAATTGTTTGAAGCCGTCATCAGCAAGTGGGTCGCGGGAGATGTCACAGCCAACGGCATCGAATCATGGCCCGAGTTCTCCTTGCGCGTCGAACGCGGGCTGTCGCAGGTTGTGCGCGACACTCCTCCGGCAGCGAAAGCGCTGATCTTCACATCGGCCGGAGCGATCGGGGCGGCGATTGGCCGCGCCTTGCACTTGTCCGCCGCGGACATGCTGCAGGTGACCTGGATGTCGCGCAACGCGTCCATCAGTGAATTTCTCGCCTCGGGCGATCGCTTCACCCTGAGCACATTCAACTCCCATCCGCATCTCGATGGCGACGGATTACTCACATACCGCTAGTCGATACAAGGATTGCGATGCTGGTTTCGCTGTGCGATCAAGCCGGAACAGTAAGAGCGGGAGAAGAGCTCGACCTCGCCCGTCTGCAGCCGTTTCTCGAAGGGAACTTCAGCCAGGGCGGCCCCGTTTCGGTTGAACAATTCCCCAGCGGGCATTCGAACCTGACCTACCTGATTCGAATGGGGGACGAGCGGTTGGGCAAGAGAGAACTGGTTTTGCGTCGTCCTCCATTTGGCAGCAAGGTGAGGTCTGCGCATGACATGGCGCGGGAGTATCGTGTGCTGTCGAAACTGCACGCCGCCTATTCCATAGCGCCGAAGGCGATCCTCTATTGCGACGATCTCTCGATTCTCAATTCTCCCTTCTACCTGATGGAACCGATTCGCGGATTGATCCTCCGCCGCGATCCGCCCGCTGGCGTGCCGTTTCCGCCGGCGACGGCGCGCCGATTGAGTGCGACGTTCGTGGATAATCTCGCGCGCCTGCATCGCCTGGATTACGCCGCGATCGGCTTGGCTGACCTCGGTAAACCGCAAGGCTATCTCGAACGCCAGGTCAAGGGCTGGATCGAACGCTACCACAACTCGAAAACCCATGACGTACCGGAAGTCGAACGCATCTCCGCATGGCTGATCGCGCACATGCCGGTGAGCCACGACACGGCGCTCATCCACAACGACTACAAGTATGACAACATCGTGCTCGATCCCGACGATGCCACCAACGGCCTGACAACGATCGTCGGCGTTCTGGATTGGGAGATGTGCACGCTCGGCGATCCGCTGACCGATCTCGGAACCGCGCTCGCCTACTGGACCGATCCGCAAGATCCCGAAGAGCTCCACGAAATCCGCAGCGCGCCAACCACCTTACCGGGCACGCTCACGCGGGCGGAGTTGGTCGAGCGTTATGCGGAAGCAACCGGCCGCAATGCCGATGGCATGAATTTCTATCTGACATTTGCGCGTTTTAAAGTATCCGTCATCATTCAGCAGATCTACTACCGCTATGCCCAGGGATTGACGCAGGACGCGCGCTTCGCGGAACTGCCGAAAAGAGTCCATACCTTGCTGCGCGCATCGTGGCACAGCGCGGAAAGCGGGAGGATATGAACCGTCCTTTACCGGAAAGCTGGCTGCGCATAATAGCGCACCAGCCATTCGGCCACACAGCAGGGTTTGGGCGGCAGTTCGCTGTGGACGCCCTGACCCTCGGGCTGCCCGTTTTCGATCTGGATGAGAAACGCAGCGTCCAGAAACTCGGGCGACTCCCTCGCCGAAAGCAGAGTGACGCGAGCCCGCACCTCGGAACCGGCGCGCACCGGCGACGGAAAGCGAACCTTGTTCAGTCCGTAGTTGAGGCTCATCGCGATACCCGAGCGGATCTCGATCGCCTCTTTGACAAAGTAACTCAGCAGAGAAAGTGTCAAAAAACCCTGGGCAATGGCCCCGCCGAAAGGGGTTTCCCGCTTGGCGCGTTCCGGGTCCGTGTGAATCCACTGGAAGTCTTCGGTGGCTTCAGAAAATTTCTGGATGCGATTCTCCGTAACCGCGAACCAGTCGGTCGGCGGGAATTCGCGTCCCTCAAACTGTTTCAAGGAATTCAGGTTCTCAATTTCAAAAGGCGGCATAGGAGTTTTTCATGACGACGATAACAGACATTCAGCGCAAAACGATCAAGGGAACGGCCTTTCTGGTCGAAGATTCAGCGCCCCAGGACATTTTCACAGTCGAGGATCTGAGCGAGGAACATCTGGCCATCGGCCACATGGTAGAAGAGTTCTGGGCCAGCGAAGTCGAACCGAATCTGCCCGCAATTCGCGAAAAGAAGCCGGGCGTCGCGATGAGTGTGCTGCGCAAGTCGGTGGAACTCGGTCTGACGGCAATGACGATCCCCGAGGAATATGGCGGCATGGCAGTGGACCTGCCGTCGCTGATGGTCACGGCCGAACGCATGGGCCGGGACGGTTCTTACGGAGGCTGGCACTCGGCGCACACCGGCATCGGCACGCTGCCGCTCGTCTACTTTGGCAATGAACAGCAAAAACAGAAGTATCTGCCGAAGTTGGCCAAAGTTGAAATGCTCGCTGCGTACGCGCTCACCGAGCCATTGGCGGGTTCCGATGCGCTCGCCGCACGCACGCGCGCCGATCTTGCGCCCGACGGAAAACACTACATATTGAACGGCCAGAAAATGTGGATCACCAATGGCGGGGCGGCCGATCTCTTCACCGTATTCGCCAAGGTCGGCGGAGAAAAGTTCACCGCATTCCTGGTGGAGCGAAACTTTCCCGGCGTGAGCAGCGGCGCCGAAGAGCACAAGATGGGTATCACCGGCAGTTCCACTACTGCCGTATACCTTGACAACGTCCCGGTGCCGGTAGAAAACGTACTCGGCGAAATTGGCCGCGGACATGTGATCGCGTTCAACATCCTCAATATTGGCCGCCTAAAACTGGGGCCCGCCAGTATCGGCGCCGCAAAAAATGTCCTCGCGATTTGCCTGAAGTATGCGAAGCAACGCAAGGCGTTCGGCTCGGCCATCGCCGGGTTCGGCGCCATTCAACACAAGCTCGCGGAAATGGCGATTCGCATTTTCGTGACGGAGTCGATGACCTGGCGCGTGGTGGGATTGATTGAAAATCAGATGCACGGCGCCTCGCAGTCCGCCGAAAGTTCCCCAAAAAGTGCCTGGGAAAGCACCGCTCAAGAACTCAAGGCCATCGAGGAGTTTGCCGCCGAGTGCTCGATGGTCAAGGTCTACGCGGCTGAGATGTTGGACTTCGTCGTCGATGAAGGAGTCCAAATCCACGGCGGCTACGGATATCACCAGGACTACGCAGTCGAGCGCGCCTATCGCGATTCGCGCATCAACCGTTTATTTGAGGGGACCAGCGAAATCAACCGCTTGGTGATCACCGGTATGCCGTTGAAGCGGGCAGCTCGCGGCCTTCTTCCGCTGTTCGAAGCGGCTCAAGCCGTGTTCGAGGAATCCGAGCCGCAGCCCGCGAAAACCGACGATGCCGAAATGGACCTGGTGCAGAACGCGAAGAAGATTGCCCTGTTGACGTTGGGCGTCGCGCACGAACAGTACGGTACGAAGCTCGATCAACAGCAGGAGATCATCATGAACCTGTCCGACATCATCATGGAAGTCTTCGCGATGGAGTCAAGCCTGTTGCGTAGTCGCAAACTTGCCTCGGCCGGGAGCGGCGCCAGTGCTGCGGATGCATGTGCCGTGCACTTGCGCGATGCCATGGCGAAGGTCGAGCTTTGGTCGAGAACCGTCCTAAGCGCATGCGCCGCGGACGCCGGGCTGCGGCGCTATCTCTCCCGCGTGCGCGAGTATGCGAATCACGATCCGGTGAACGCGATTGCACTGCGGCGCCAGATTGCCGGGCGACTGCTGGCAAATGAGCGTTACACGGTCTGACAGACCAGATAAAACAAGTCAAGGAGTGACCATGGCACTCACGAATCACAAATTCCTGCTGGCGGCGCGTCCGGTCGGCATGCCGAAACCGAGCGACTGGACCTTCACCGAAGAGCCGGCGCGTGAGCCGAAGGAAGGCGAACTGCTGGTCAAGCTGTTGTACATCTCGCTCGATCCGGCGATGCGCATGTGGATCAACGAGTCGCGCTCGTATCTGCCGCCGGTGGGCATCGGAGAGGTCATGCGAGGGCTCGGACTCGGGATTGTGACGGCGTCGCGCAACCCCAGCTTCGCCGTGGGCGACCACGTTTCCGGATCGTTCGGAGTGCAGGAGTACGCCATAACCGACGGCCGGGGAATAAGAAAAGTCGACGCGAAAATCGCTCCGTTGCCAAAGTATCTCAGCGTGCTCGGGATGCCGGGAATGACCGCATACTTCGGACTTCTCGATACCGGTCAGCCGAAGCCCGGGGAGATGGTTGTGGTCTCGGCCGCGGCCGGAGCCGTCGGCTCGATCGTAGGCCAGATCGCCAAAATCAAGGGTTGCCGGGTAGTGGGCATCGCAGGAGGAGCGGAGAAATGCCACTACATCGCGCACGAACTCGGCCTCGACGCAGCCATCGACTACAAATCCGAGAACGTGAAGCAGTCCCTTCGAGAGCATTGCCCCGAGGGCATCGACGTTTATTTCGACAACGTGGGCGGCGCAATTCTGGAAGCGGCGCTGGCACAGATAAAGCTGCACGCGCGCATCGTCATCTGCGGCGCGATCTCGCAATACTGTAATACGGGCCCCGTCACGGGGCCCGGCAACTACCTGTCTCTGTTGTCGAATCGCGCCACCATGAAGGGCATGCTCGTGTTGGATTATGTCGACCGTTACCCGCAGGCCGGAGCGGAAATGGCGAACTGGATGGCAGCCGGCAGGCTGAAGTCGCGTGAGGATATTGTCGAAGGACTCGAGACCTTCCCCGAAACTCTGCCCAAACTTTTCAAAGGCGAGAACACCGGAAAACTCATGTTGAAAGTGGGCTAGCTGCGCGACGGAGAATCTCTGATGGCATTCGTCGAAAATCAAGGCGCAAGAATCTATTGGGACGAACAAGGGCCGGGGGCACCGGTACTGTTGATCATGGGCCTCGGCTATTCGTCGGCCATGTGGCATCGCACGCGTCCGGTGCTGTCCGAACATTTCCGCACGATTGCCTTCGACAATCGGGGTGTGGGGCAGAGCGATGTTCCCCCCGGACCCTTTTCGATTGCGACCATGGCATCAGACGCGGCTGCGGTTCTCGATGCCGCGGGCATTACCCGCGCCCACGTCTTTGGCGTTTCCATGGGAGGAATGATTGCCCAGGAATTCGCGCTGCAATATCCAGATCGGACGCACTCGTTGATCTTAGGTTGCACCGCGGCAGGCGGGCCGACGGCGGTGCGCGCGGAGAGCAAGGTGGTCGACGTGCTGATGGCGCGCGGCATGACGCTCGAACAGGCGCGGAAGGCCGTCCTGCCCTACATCTACGATGCGTCCACTCCGCGGGAAAAGATCGACGAAGACATCGCCGTGCGCCGGCCGTGGCTTCCGACTCCGGCAGGCTATATAGCACAACTGCATGCGATCGTGGCCTGGGAAGCCTACAGCCGGATTGCGCAGATCTCGGCGCCGACTCTGGTCATTCACGGGAAATCGGACCAACTCGTGCCCCCGGCCAATGGTCGGTTGATCGCAGAACGAATCCCTGGCGCAAAACTTGTTTTGCTCGATCACGCCAGCCACTTGTTTCTGACCGACCAGTCGCAAGCGGCGCTAAAAGCGATACTCGAGTTTCTGTCGTCTCATGTTGACGAAGATCTGGGCGACAACGATCTGGCAAAGACCCAGGGAAATTTATGAAGAACGAGATTTGCAGTCCCACTCCGCGATCACATTCTCCGCAGGCATACATCATCATCAAAATAATTCATTTGAGGAATTTTGCGAACGCGGATACGCTCACGCCCATCATGAGGTTGACCGCCCTGAAGCGGCAGGAGCGTGGGGAGTTCTTGTCTCGTCTCATTCAGCCCATTCAAAACAAAATAGGTAAATGCGAAAACATTCTGCGGCAGCATGGCGGTTTGAAGGAATCACTGTGCGTCCCGGTGGAATGCCGCATACCCGGTTTCGAATGAGGCAAGGCGGTTAAGGCAGGGGGAAAGATGACTTTCGAACCACGTAGTTTGAACAGTCTTGTGGTTTCATGCTGTGCTGCCCGTTCTTTGAGGCGAGTAGCCGTCGGTTCGACGGCAACAACATCAAAGCTGAAATCAGTCGCGCGCATTGCAGTCTGCGTGATGCTCGCAACCCTCATGGCACACGCGCAAGGCGTCGGCACCTCGGGAGAAATCACTGGCACCGTTGCCGACTCTTCCGGCAGCGTCCTGCTCAAGTCGACGGTCACGGTAGTCGATACACAAACCGGTTTGAAGAGAACCGCCACAACCGACAGCACCGGTCAGTTCCGGGTGGCGGGCCTTTTCCCGGCCACTTACGACGTCACCGCAGAAATGTCGGGGTTTGCGACCGCAATTCGAAAGGGCGTGACGGTCGCTGTCGGCCAAACCGTCAACGCCGATTTCAGACTGAATCCGTCAAAGGTGGCGACAGTTGTCGAGGTAACCGGGGCGCCGCCCACAGTCGAGACTGAACGCGGAAGCCAAGCCGACACGATCTCCGAACAATACATCACCGACCTGCCTATCGACCGACGCGATTACCTCACCTTTACTTTGCTGGAGCCCGGTGTAGCCGATTCCACCCGACTGGCGGGCGACCAGGATTTCCGGGTAAAACAAACTCCGCAAAGCGGGCTGTCTTTTTACGGCAGCAACGGCAGGGGAAACAACATAACCGTTGACGGCGGCGAAACTGGAGACGATGCCGGCGGCGCGCGCCTCACCGTCAGCCAGGATGCCGTGCAGGAATTCCAAATCAATCGCAGCAACTACGTCGCCGACCTCGGAGCAGCCACGGGCGCGTCGATCAATATTGTCACCAAGTCCGGCACCAACCACGTTCATGGTACGCTCTACGGTTTTTTCCGTAACTCCGCCATGGACGCCGAGAACCCTTTCTCTTTCAGCCAGGCCTTGCAACCGGGGCAAACTTTCAACCCCGCCAATCCAGACCTCGTGGGCTCGCCGATCAAAGATAATCTGAGCCGCCAGCAATACGGCGGAGCACTCGGTTTTCCGCTGCAGCGAGATAAAACATTCCTGTTTGTTGCCTTCGAAGGCTTGCGCCAGAATGCGCAGAACGCCGTTCCCCTGTTAACGAACACCGATATTTTTCGTCCCACGGCGGCGCAGGATGCCATCATCGCCGGCTTGGCCACTTCCGCGCTGCCCGTAGGTTGCCTTAACCAGCCGAACGGGACGGTTTTAATCCTGCCGTCGAATGAATGCGCCTTTGCTCTGCAGAGCATTCTGACGGTAAACCCGAATCCCGGACCGAATCCATTCGTAACGCCCGGGCAAGCCGCGTTAAGCGCCTTCCTCGAAAATCAGTTTGAAACCGAAGGCGGCCTTTTTCCTTACGACACGCGAGAATATCTCGGCTCGGCCCGCCTGGATCATCGCTTCAATGAGAACAACGAAATCTCCATAAGTTATCGCTACGGACACGACCTTGAAGAGTCACCAGACGTGCAGTCTCTCACCGCATTTTCTGCGGGAAGTTCGACCCACATCTATGACCATGATCTGCAAGCTGCCTGGTTTCACCAGCTGAGTCCAACCGCTCAAAACGAAGCCCGGGTGCAGTGGGATTACAACAGCTTCAACGTGATTCCCAATGAACCGGCCGAGATTGGACTGCAGATTCCCGCTTTCATCAATAACCTCGGAACGAACATTTTTCTTCCCAACCTCACCATCCTGCGCCGCTATGAATTGGCCGACAACTTTACTCTCATCCGCGGGCATCACACGTTCAAGTTCGGAGCCGACGAAGTGCTTCGCGGCAATCACACCGAATCTCACACTTTCTTCCCCGGCCGCTTCGTGTTTGGCTCGCTTCCTGGAGTGGCCATCAGCCCGCAGCTTGCAACCACCACCGTCAACCCGCTGCAATCGGCCTCGCTCGGATTGCCGGAGATTTACCAGCAGGGCTTCGGAGACCCAACCTACGGGTATTACGATCGGCCCCTCACTGGTCTATACGTCGAAGACTCCTGGAAGATGGCGCCCAATTTCACGCTGAACTACGGTCTCCGTTACGAAATCGACACGCAGTTCGCCCCCCTGACAACTTATTACAAGGATTTTGCTCCGCGCGTTTCGTTCGCGTGGGATCTCTTCAACGATCACAAGACGGTGATTCGCGGCGGCTACGGAATTTTCTACGGACCGGTCGACGCCCAGATCCCCGACGTCGATTTGAGCCTGGGAGTTGTGAACAAGAACAAATCCGCGGTCGAAAATGCCCCCGGAGCCGGGCAGGTCGCAAACGCCAGCTCGATCTGCGGCGTCTCTCAATTCGGGACCGCAATTATCCCCGGTACCGGCGCAAGCCCCTGCAACAGGGAAATTTCAATCTATGCCGATGGCTTCTCCGGAGTGCCGCAACTGGGCATCGCCGGCTCGGCAACTATTTTCCAGACGCTCTTCGGGCAGGGATTGATTCAGTGCACCACACCCACGGCAGGCAATAGCGCCTGCGTCACACCCGCGGCCGTGGCTCCGCTGGGTATCGACGTTACCAATAGCGGCCCGCTCTCTCCGCTACAGGTTCTTTTCGTGAACCAACCCGGCTATCGTCCCCCGATAGCGCAGCAGGCTTCCTTCGGACTTGAACGTGAGATCACGCCCGGCTTCTCAATTTCTCTGAGCGGAATCTATACGCACACCCAGAGACTGCCGGTGGCAATCGATACGAACCTGCTGCCCGCGCCCTTCAGCACCGTAACACTGGCCAACGGTGAAACGGTTTCCTATCGCAACTGGAATACGAGCGCTGCCGCCGATCCTCTTGGCGGCACCGAAGGCCTTCCCTGCGCGACCCAACAATGCTTCGTCAACCCGCTCATCGTCCAGAACAACCAATACACCTCTGGCGCATACGCGCTTTACGAGGGCGGCATCGTCGAAGTCAAAAAGCGCGTCAGCGATCATTTGAGCGTGTTCGGAAATTACACCTTCAGCAAAGCCATTGATACGTCGACCGATTACAACACCGATTACGGCCCACAGGATCCAACCAACATCAACCTCGATCGCAGCCTCTCCGAATTCGATCAGCGGCACAAAGTGGTGGTCGCGGGAGTGATCAACAGCCCGTGGAAACAAAGCGTGCTGTCGGGTTTCCAGCTATCCCCGATTTTCGAGGCCCACAGCGGACACCCTTTCAACCTGCTGGCCGGTGGGGAAGTCAACGGCGACAACCACACCACCAATGAACGTCCCATCGGAGCCCCGCGCGATACCGGTCTCGGCCCCGATTACATCGACTTCGACGCGCGTTTGACCTGGGCCCACAAACTCGGCGAAACCTCGAATCTGCAATTCACGGCGGAAGGATTCAACATCGCGAACCGTACAAACTATGCCAGCGTGAACAACGAAGTCAGCCCTCTTTTCGGTTTCGAGCCAGGGTTCACGACCTTCAACGTCCGTGGCTTCAGACCGGGTACCGCAGTCCCCGGTGGAGGAACGTCAACCGCGAGCACGCCGCTAGACTTTACCTCCGCCTTCCCCGTGCGCCAGATCCAGCTTGGCGTTCGCTTCACGTTCTGAAGGCCATATAGACTGAGTCAACCGCGCAGACCGGTGCTCACGCCGATCCCAGAAAGGCTTCAGCCGCCGTGGTGAGCAACTGGGCGCCCGGCTGCTCCCTGCGCCGCCACGCTATACTGTCATCCGCCGCCAAAACCCAAAGGAGAACGCATGTCAAGTCTGAAGGAATTCCAGTGCGAGATTTGCGGGATCGTCAGCCAGAATCCGATCCATTGGTTCGTGATCGAGTGCGGAGATCAGAAGCTCGCGGTCATCAAATGGGATACGACTGCCGCCAGCAGCCCCACCGCCCGGCATTTCTGTGGCGAAGGACACGCCCAGGTCTATATCAGCCGCTGGTTTGAATCTATGTGCGCGCCACCTAAAACTATTTTGAGGACCGTATAGCTGAAGAGCCTGAGAAGCTAAGACCTGCGCTCCCGGTTTTTGTATTTTCTGAGTTCCAGCTTGGCAATCAGGGCACGATGCACCTCGTCAGGCCCATCCGCAATCCTCAACGTACGAATCATCGCAAACATTTCGGCGAGAGGAAAATCAGGGGAAACACCGGCGCCACCGTGCATCTGAATCGCCTGATCGATGATCTCCAAAGCTATGTTGGGAACCGCGACTTTGATCTGTGAAATTTCGCTGCGAGCGCCTTTCGTTCCAACTTCATCAAGCATCCACGCGGCCTTGAGCGTCAGAAGCCGCGCTTGTTCCAGCCTGATGCGAGCATTCGCTACGACATCGGCATTGCCGCCCAGTTCGGCCAGAGGTTTGTCGAAGGCCAGGCGAAGAAGCGCACGTCGGCAAAGAAGCTCAAGCGCGCGCTCGGCTGCGCCGAGAGTGCGCATGCAGTGATGGATACGACCCGGGCCAAGCCGTCCCTGAGCGATCTCAAATCCGCGTCCAGGACCGCCAATAATGTGATCGGCCGGAACCCGAACATTGCTGAAACCGACCTCGCCGTGTCCAAAAGGCGAGTCATACGATCCAAACACCGAAAGCATGCGCACGATCTTGACGCCTGGCGTTTCGAGCGGAACCAGAACCATGGAATGACGCTCGTGCTTGGAGGCGGAATTATTCGTGACGCCCATGAAGATGACGACGCGGCAATGAGGATGCCCCAATCCCGAACTCCACCATTTGCGCCCATTGAGAATGACGTCATCGCCCTTGATGACGGCCGTCGCTTGGATGTTCGTAGCATCCGAGGATGCGACGTCAGGCTCGGTCATGCAGAACGAGGAACGTATCTCTCCCGCCAAGAGCGGCTTGAGCCAGCGTTCCTTTTGCGCCTCCGAACCATACTTCACGAGCACTTCCATGTTGCCGGTGTCAGGAGCGTTGCAGTTAAAAACCTCGGGCGCAATCGACGACCGGCCAGTAATCTCGGCCAGCGGCGCATATTCCACATTGGTGAGGCCTGCGCCGTACTTCCTGTCGGGCAGGAACAGATTCCACAGGCCAGCCGCCCGCGCCTTGGCCTTCAAAGTCTCCATAACCGCAGGCTGTTTCCAGCTGCGCCAGTCGGGAACGTTCTGCACTTGTGCCGAATATTCAGGCTCCGCAGGCAGGACGTGCTCCTGCATGAACGTCGAGATGCGCTGAATGTAGTCCTGTGCTTTCGGCGATAAGGAAAAGTCCATCGCTGCGCCACCCCTGACGGCCTTCTAGCCTAGCCATTTCAGCAGAATTCTCCTAATGAATCCTACGAATCCTGTAATATATGCGGCGTGCATTTAAGTCAGGTCGACCTGAATCTGTTCGTGGTGCTCGAGGCCATCTATCGCGAGGGCAACATCACTCGCGCCGGCCAGCAACTGAACCTCACCCAACCCGCAATCAGTCATGCCTTGAAGAGACTGCGCGATCTCTTGCAGGATCCGCTGTTTGTGCGCCAGGGGCCGCACATGGTACCGACGCCCTTCACGCGCAACATAATTGAGCAAGTGCGACAGGCACTGCAAATACTGGAAACGAATCTCAGCCAAAGTCGCAATTTCGTTCCAGAAGACACGCGCCGGAACTTTCACCTGTCGTTGTGGGAATATGCCGAAGCAATGATTCTTCCTTCCCTGCTGCAACGTCTGACGTACGCAGCCCCAGGAATGTCGATCACAACGTCTCGCGTCCGGCGCCGAGATCTGGAGACGGAGCTGGCGAGTGGATCGGTCGACCTTGCCTTGGACATTCCGCTGACAATGGGCGATCGCATCCGCCATAAATCGCTGCTGAATGAACCATTCGTGGTCATCGCCCGCCACGACCATCCTGCGATCAAGGACAAGCTCGATCTGAATACTTATTTGGCGCAACGCCATATTCAGGTTTCTTCCCGCCGCTACGGTCCCAGCCTGGTTGACGTCGAACTCAGTCGCCAGGGCCTGCGCCGACAGGTATTCCTGCGCAGCCAACATAACCACGCGGCTTGCATGGTGGTGAGTAAAACAGACATGCTGCTGACCTTGCCGGGGCGCCATGCAGAACTGCTCAACACCGGTTTCGAGAAAACAAATCTGAAGTACCGCGTCTATCCCTGCCCGCTCCCTGCGCCCCGTCTCGAGGCCCATTTGTACTGGCACGAGAGTGCAGAGAACGATCCGGCAAACCGTTGGCTGCGGGAAGAGATCGAAAAGGTTCTGGCCCCGAAATCGCACGCGCCAGCAACACTGGCCAAAAGACGTGGCGCTCCGCGCCGGCGCCCACACGTCTGCTGATCGCTTTCAATTTTTCCTTTTTTCCTTTGACGTCCAATTTGACGAAGACGATGTTCTTCGCGTCGCAGGAACGCAACTTTGAAGCCGGCCCGGGACAGTTGAAGTCACCGACGCTTCATTGTTGCTGAGCCTCGATGAACTGCGCCTGCTGAGTTTCATCGAGAAATTGAGACCACTCCTCGTCAGCCGCAAACTCCTCATCAGGAGGAAGCACCGCTTGTGATGGTGTGACCCGAACGCGAACCTGGAGTTGCGTCTCAGCTTTTCCTTTCATCACGCCCATGGTCGGAGGGACATCGGCATAATCGCGGCCGATCGCGGTGCGAATATGCTTTTCGCCAGCCAGCTGATTGATTGTGGGATCGAAACCTACCCAGCCAATCCCGGGGAGAAGAGCTTCCACCCATGCGTGGGTTGCGCCGTCGGCCGAGGGATGCGAATTTTCGGTGGTCTGATAGAGGTATCCACTGACGTAGCGACACGGAATTCGTGCGTTTCTGACCAGCGCGATCATGATGTGAGCGAAATCCTGGCACACGCCCTGCCGTGAGCTGAGCGCATCTTCAATCGGAGAATTTACGGCCGTGCTTTTCTTCACATACTTGAAACTGCGATACACTCCGGATGAAATATCACGCAGGAACGCGAGCGGGCTTCGTCGCTTCCTTTCGCTAGCCCCGATTTCCGTTGCCAACGCCTCGAGTTCTGGTGACGAGCGCGCAAAATGGCTCGGCATCAGCATGTCCCAGTAATCTTTCTTCTCGACCAGTTGCTCGAGATCACTCCACGCTTCGTAACTCATGTCCTCGGGGATCGGCGGCTGGGCGTCGATATCCACCAGCGCGTCGGTGATGATCGTGAGCTGGCTATGGCGGGAAGGCAAGTCGAAGTGGTGCACGAGATTTCCGTAGGAATCGGTATAACCAAAAATGCGGGCTCTCGGATTGACCGACAGCTGAAAAACAAAACAGCGCTGGTGGCCTTCGCTTCTCGGATGCATGCGAACTTCCATCATGCTCTGCCACACGAGATGGCTGTAGCGATAGCGCGTGAAATGGCGAATGGCGTAGAACATTATGTTTGGAAAGCAACCTCGATCGGATATTCGATATAGAGTTCGTGAACCGCCGCGTGCAGTTCGCGACATTGCTCGATGATCGTTGCCAGGTACTTGTGCAATCCGGCAATGATTTCGGCGACTTGGACGTAAGCAACCATGGAGCGCAAACGCCCGATCAATCTTTCGATCTTTTCGGTCCTGCGGCTCAACGAGAGATTGCTGATTGCAGTCAGAGCCTCGTGCATGCGATCCAGCGAATAACGCACGGAATAGGGGAACTCGGGCTTCAGCAGGAGAAAATTCGCGATCCGGTCCGGTTTGAGTTCGGCGGTGCACGCCTTGCAATACGCTTCAAACGCGGCGCAGCTGCTCAGGAGGCCCACCCAGTCCAGATCGTCAGCGTGTTTGTCAATGGCAAAATAAGCGTCCAGCAAGACGCAGAGATTGCAGGCCCTTTCAATATATTTGCCCAGCTGGATAAAATGCCAGGCCTCATCATGATTTATAGTGGCGGCGGTAATTCCATTAAACCGGTAGGAGCCTTCGCGAACCAGGTTCACCACTCGCATGGCTCCGGCATCATCGTCGGGCTCAAGGTTCACGCCAGTCACGTCATGAAAAAGGCGATTGAGGTGCTCCCACATCTCGGAACTGATCTCCTCGCGCACTTGCCGGGCGTTTTCGCGCGCTCCGCTGATGCATTTCACGATTGAGAAAGCGCCTTCCGGATCCGTTACCAATAAAAACAGGGCGCGCTGCGGGTCGACGTTGCTCGAAGCGGCACCCGGGGCCAGCGAAGAAACGGCTCGGAACCAGCGCTCTTCCGTCGAAAACTTTGCGGGATTGAGGATCAGGCCGTAAGTCGCCTTCAGCACGCGCGATGCGTTGTCCGCTCTTTCAAAATAGCGGCTCATCCAGTAAAGGCTGTCGGCTACGCGCGAAAGCATGCTCACTCACCCTTTCAAAATCTCAGTTCTGCAAGACCCACGTGTCCTTCGAACCCCCACCTTGCGACGAATTCACAACCAACGAGCCCTTTCGCAACGCAACTCGAGTGAGGCCACCGGGCACGATCGTGATGTTTTCGCCGTAGAGAACGTAAGGCCGCAGATCGACGTGACGCGGTTCGATTGTTCCATCGACGAAACAGGGCGCGGTCGAAAGATTGATGGTCGGTTGCGCAATATAGTTTCGCGGCTGCGCGTTGATCCTGTCTCGAAATTCGGAGCGCTGTTGTTCCGTGCTATGCGGGCCGATCAGCATGCCATAGCCGCCCGACTCGCCTACAGCTTTGACCACGTACTCGTCCAACCTCTGGCAGACATGGTCACGCTGTCCCGGATCTGACATCAACAGAGTCTCGACGCCTTCCAGAATCGGATCCTGATCGAGATAGTAGCGAATGATCTTGGGTACGTAAGCATAGATGGCCTTGTCGTCGGCGACTCCCGTCCCCAGGGCATTGGCGAAAGCTACGTTTCCGGCGCGATAGGCATTAAACAGGCCGACAGCACCGAGCGCGGAACCATGTTCGAAAACCAGAGGATCAAGATAATCGTCGTCGATTCGCCGATAGATGACATCAACGCGCTGCAGGCCGAATGTGGTTCGCATGTAGACGACATTGTCGTGCACTACCAGGTCTCGTCCCTCAACAAGCTCGATGCCCATCTGCCGCGCCAGGTAGGTATGTTCAAAGTAAGCGGAGTTGTAGGAGCCGGGCGTGAGCAAAACTACGGTCGGCTCGGAACGTCCCTCGGGCGCGAGAGAACGAAGCGTCGACAGAAGAGCCTGGCTGTAGTGCTCAATGGGACGCACTCGACATTTTTGAAATAGTCCGGGGAATATCTGCTTCATCACCCTGCGGCTGGTGAGCATGTAGGAGACTCCGCTCGGCACGCGGAGATTGTCCTCGAGAACCACAAAGTCCCCAGCCGGGTTTCGTATCAGATCGGTCCCAACCACCGTGACGTACACGTCGCGCGGTACTTTGATGCCCCGCATCTCGCGGCGGTAATGCTTGCAGGTGTAGACGATGCTTCCGGGCACAACCCCGTCTTCGATGATCTTGCCTTCGTGGTAGACGTCTTTGAGGAAAAGATTCAGCGCCGTGATCCGTTGCGTCAGTCCGCGCTCGATCCTCTCCCATTCGGTCGCGGTAATGATCCGGGGCAGCAGATCATGAGGAAAAATGCGCTCCGTGCCTTTGTCGTTCCCATAAACCGTAAAAGTGATTCCCTGGTTGAAGAATGACTGGTCGGCCTCGTGTTTGCTGCGTCGCAGGTCACCAGGTCCGAGGTTCAAAAGCAAGTTGTGGAGGGGACGATATTGCTTTCGCGGGTGGTCCGCGGAGAGAAACATCTCATCGTAAGCGCCATTGAATTCGTACCGGTGAAAGGCTGCCGCGCCGCCTTGATCGGACGTATCCGTCTCTATAATCATGATGGCCGCGCCTTGTCCTCCGCCAGAATAGCCCATCAAACGGCGAATTAATGATTGGAAAAAGCGATTCGAGTTATTGAAGAAACAGCGCGGGGCGGCTCGCGGGGCCTACCCCTTTGATCGCGCGACTTCTCTGGTGCTTTCGGTGGGGTTTTCGTTGCCTGACGCCTGGAATTCTATGTCCGGCAGCTGCTCGACCGCTCGCCGGAGGGATTGCTCCCAACTCGAATGGATCAGGTTCAGGTCCCTGTCCCCGGCAGAAACTCGACGGTATCGCGTTATTTGGAGGCTGTCTTTCTTGTATAAAAGCAGGTCGAAGGGCGGGCCCACCGTCACATTCGAGCGCATGGTGGCATCGAGCGAAAGCAGGGCGTACTTGGCCGCAACTTCGAGGGAAGTCGTCGCCTCGATGCCGCGGTCGAGGATCGGCCGACCGTACTTGCATTCTCCCAACTGCAAATACAGCGAATCTTCGGTCGCCGCCAGAGGATTTCCTTGCGGATAAATCAGGTACAGATTTGGCTCCTGCCCCCGAACCTGCCCGCCCAGGAGCAAGTGAACGTTGAAGCTGAAGGAATCCCGTTCGAGCGACGCCCGATCAATATCGGAGATCCTTCGCACACAGTCACCCACGATGCGGGCGGCGTCGTAGAGCGAGTTCGCCTGGGCAAGCCCTCGTCCGGAATCGAAATCATCGCTCAGCAAAGTGATGACCGACTGGCTTATGGAAAGGCTGCCGCTGGTCAAAATTACGAATACCCGCTCTCCGGGCTGAACGAAGCGATACATCTTGCGACACACATTGACCTGGTCAAAGCCGGCGTTGGTCCTGGAATCGGAGGCGAGCACCAGACCTTCCTGCGTCATAATTCCCAAACAATATGTCACTCTGTCCCCTGTCTTAAACCTATCGCATAATACACCGATTGATTAAACCGAATTTGTAATCCACGCCAGCAAGAAAAAATGTGGAAGACGAACCAGATTCCGTGATAGTTTCTGCATCTCATCGGCGCAAACATTGACCGGTGGAGGAACCCCGACATTCATGTTGATTCGCCTTGGTTACGATATACAGTTCCAGACCCTTGGGGAAGTCCCGATAGTAACCCTGCTCAACGTACATCCATCGCGAAAAAGGGATTTGCTCGAACCCGACGAACTTCACACCGACCCGCTGGTGAAAGTTGAAAACTATGAGGACAGCTTTGGCAATCTCTCTTGCCGCCTGGTGGCTCCTCCGGGCAAGATTCGATTCCAGAATTCCACCCTCATTGAAGATTCAGGAAAGCCGGATCTCGAGGATCACGACGCCGCCGAGCTTCCAATTGATCAACTGCCCCCGAATGTCCTGCCCTACCTTATGAACAGCCGATATTGCGAAGTTGATCTCCTGTCGAATACCGCAGCCGAGCTGTTTTGGGACGCTCCGAGAGGATGGGGGCGGGTCGAGGCCGTATGCGGCTGGGTGCATGAGAAGATCACTTTTGGTTACGCATTTTCCAATCCAATCCGCACCGCGCTGGGGGTTTACACCGAGCGCGTCGGCGTGTGCAGGGATTTTCAGCATCTGGCCATCACCTTTTGCCGAGCCCTCAATATCCCAGCCCGCTATGCAACCGGATACCTCGGCGACATCGGCGTACCCGTTTCCCCGGATCCCATGGACTTCAGTGCGTGGTTCGAAGTCTATCTGGGCGATCGCTGGTGGACCTTCGACGCCAGACACGACGAGCGGCGTATCGGACGCGTTCTGATGGCCACCGGGCGGGATGCAACTGACTGTGCCATCACGACATCGTTTGGAAAAGCGAGGTTGATAAACTTCACGGTCATCACCGACGAAGTCCCCTCGGAGGCCGTTCCGAAGGCCCTTCCCAACCGACCGTAAAATATGTGCCAATGGCCGTTTCCGGGTAGCTGCGTCGGGCTCACAATCGTATATACTTCGTCTACCATGAGGTGATTTCCTGGCTTGGTTAGGCGCCGGGAGTTTCGCTTCGTCGATCTCTGGTCCATTCTGACATCGCAACATGAGTGATTCCAGATCACGTCCGCCCGGAAATTCTCCGAAAAAGCCCGGACCTTCGGTCGGGACCCCGTTTGCTGGGGAAAGCTCCAGCAGCAATCTGCCTGTCTCGCCCGAGGGCGACGCCACGCTCGTGGATGGAACCCCGGTTACACCGGATTCCGAAGCGACGATTATCTCTGATCTTAGACCGAGCAGCGTCAAACCCAGCAATGTTAGACCCAGCAATCCTCCACCCCAGTTTGATCCCGACCAGACGCTGGTAGATGCCGACGCTACGATTGTGCCTGGCTCGTCGTTTCGCGCATCCTCGCCACCCCCGCGTAGCCGAATTTCGGGTTCCGGCACAAGTGCCGCCGTGTTGCAGATCGGCGATCTGCTCGGCGGCCGTTACGAAATTCTGCAACTGCTTGGCGAGGGCGGCATGGGTGCCGTATACAAGGCCGCGGATCGGGAACTCGATCGCTTTGTCGCACTGAAGGTCATCCGGCCGGAACTCGTTTCCAACCCCTCGATACTGGCCCGTTTCAAGCAGGAGTTGCTACTGGCTCACCAGGTTACGCACCGCAATGTGATCCGCATTTACGACCTCGGCGAAGCCGAAGGCGTGAAGTTCATCACTATGGAGTTTATTGAGGGAAGGGATCTGCGCACCCTAATTCGGGACAAGAAAAAATATGCTCCCGAGGAAGCGGTGGAGGTAATTCAACAGGTGTGTCAGGCACTGGATGCGGCCCATAGTGTAGGTGTGATTCATCGCGACCTCAAACCGCAGAACATCATGCAGGATGCCGCTGGCCGACTCCTGGTGATGGATTTCGGGCTGGCGCGAACGGTTGAAGGCGACGGCATGACGCAAACCGGTGCGATCGTTGGCACCATGGAGTACATGTCGCCGGAACAGGCTCTGGCCAAGGAGCTCGACCAACGTTCGGACATCTTCGCCCTCGGTCTGATCTTGTACGAATTGCTGACCGGCAAACAGCCCTTTGTAGCTGAAAGCGCTCTGGCCAGCCTCATCAAACGGACTCAGGAGCGTGCCATTCCTGTATCGGATGTCGACGCTCAAATTCCGGGCGCTTTGAGCGGCATTGTCAGCAAGTGTCTGGAACGCGATGTCAACGAGCGATATCAGAGTTGCGCCGCCATTCTCGCGGATCTTAACACCTGGAAAGACAAGAGAGCCGCCGGCACAATCAAATTAGAAGCCAGCGTCAAACCGTGGGGTCAGACTATTCCGTGGCCGCTGATTGGAGGCATCGTGACTGCGATGATCCTCGCAGTCAGCGGATATATGCTTCGTGACCGGCTTTTCAAGTCATCGTCCAGCTCAGGGTCGGCCGCGGTAGCAATGCCGGCAGTCTCGCTCGCGATATTGCCATTTCGGAATGCCTCCGGAGATCCCGCTTTAGATTGGCTTGGCCCGAGCCTCGCCGACATGCTGACCACCGAGGTGGGTCAGTCGGCGCGCTTGCGCAGCGTAAGCCCTTCCAATCTGCATCAGGTTTTCAATGACCTTCGGATTTCCAACGGGACGGTCCTCGATCAGGCGACGATTCAGCGCGTCGCGAACTTCAGCAACGCAGACCGCGTGGTTTGGGGACAGTATGCTAGGTTTGGCGATCAGATTCGCATTGATGCCACTTTGCAGGACATCAAGAATGACCGCACATTTCCGCTGAAAATCGATGCGGCCAGCGAGAAGGATATTCCAGGCGCAATCGATCGGCTGGCCGAGTCAATCCGCCAAAAGCTGGCGCTGCCGGAGAATGTGCTGAAAGAGCTGAAGGCCAGTTCCTTCCAACCCAGTTCAAAATCCCTGGGCGCTTTGCGCGACTATAACCAGGGCCTCGATCTGCAGCGCGACGGCAAGAATCTGGAAGCGCAAAAGGAGTTCGAAGCAGCGACCAAGGAAGATCCAGCTTTTGCTCTGGCATTTTCGCGGCTGGCGCAGACCTACAGCAGTCTGGGCTATGACAGCGAAGCGGAGCAGTCTGCCCGCAAAGCGGTCGATCTAAGCGAGGGTCTGCCGGACGCGGAGAAGTATTTGGTCTCTGCCATCCGGTACCAGGCGACAAAGAATTATCCCGAAGCGATAAAGGCCTACGAAACCATTGCCAAGGCTTCGCCGAATAATTCAGACGTGCAATCGGCGCTTGCCAGCCTGTATCAGGATTCCGGCGATCTGACGAAGGCCCGCGACTATTACCAGAAGATCTTAGCCTCGAACCCCAAGGATGTAGCGGCGAGTCTCAATCTCGGCTTTATCGCAATCAAAAGCGGCGACGCCCAAGGCAGTTTTGATCCTCTGAACCGCGCCTATAGTCTGGCTGTACAGGTGGACAACCAGGAACAAAAGGCCACCAGCCTACACCTCATGTCTATGGCTTACAGAAAGCTGAGCAAACCTGAGGAAGTTCTGCGCAACGAGCAGCAGGCCATCGCGATCTGGAAAAGTATCGGGCAGAAGAGTGGCTTGGCCGCCAGCCTGAATGAAATGGCGCGGGCCCAGTCTGCACTCGGCAAGAATAAAGATGCTGACGCCGACTTCCAGCAGGCTCTGCAGATTCGCCGTGACATCGGCGACAAGCGCGGCCTCGGTGACACGCTGATCGATTTGGGCACTTTCACCCTCGGTCGCGGCGAACTCGATCAGGCGCTCAAGATGTACAAGGAAGCTCTGGAGTTGGAACGCGAAGTCGGTAATGAAAGCCTGCAGGCTATGTGTCTCAACAATATCGGAGCTGTGTATTCCGAAAAATATCAATTCGAAGACGCCCTTACCTATTTTCAGCAGGTGCTGCAGCTGCGCGAAAAATCCAAGGTGCCAGGCGATATCGTCGAGGCAGTTCAGAACCTCGGTCAAGTTCTCGCCAGCATGGGACAGTACAACCAGGCTATTTCATACTTTATGCGGGCGCTGGATTTGCGGCGCACCATGAACGACCCAAAGGGGGGGGCGATCGTGTCCTACTCTTTGGGCGCTCTATTCGATTACCAGGGACGCTTCGGCGCGGCCGTGAGCTCCAAGGGGGACGCTCTCAAGACCCTGCGCGAACTCAAGGACGGGAGCCCCTGGATGCCTGAGATTCTTGGAAGCTATGGAGAATCACTCGTCCTCGCCGGCCGTGCCGACGAAGCCAGGAAATCATTCGACGAAGCGCTCAGCGGCGCTCACGAATTGAAGGATGACGGCTTGATTGCCCAGACGTTGGATTTTCAAGGGGACGCATTTTTCTATCAGGGAGATTTCAAGGCGGCGCGTTCCCTTTACGAACAGTCGCTGCAAGTCGCTAATCGCAGCAAGGATGCGGAAAAGATCCTACTCGCCAAACTGGGCATGGCCGAGGTCGAAGTCCGTGAAAAAAATGGGCGCCTCGCTATACCAGACCTCCGAAAACTGATCCAGCAGGCCGACGATTTGAGCCTGAAATACTCTTCGGTGGAGGCGTCGATTTTCATGTGCGAAGCGATGATACAAAATCATGACAATGTACATGCTCGCCAGGATTTGCAGCGTGCTTTGCTGCTCGCGGATAAATTCGGACAGCAGCCACTGAGCGCCCCGGCGCATTACCTGTTAGCGACGATCGCAAGAGATTCTGGCAACAATGCGGAAGCACAGGATAATTACCGCTCGGTGATAAGCACGCTGGATGCGATCAAGAAAGAGCCTGGCGCGGAGAAGTTGCTGCAGCGCGCCGACCTGAAACTCATGTACGACGAATCCTCCCACTGGCTGCAAGCCGGCAAAAGCTAACTAAAAGCCGACACAAAAATAACCGCACAGAAAACGAACAACGATACAAACTAACAAACGATACAAAAGAACAGCGATAATCGGGATAGGGGGAACGGTCGCCCGTCCGCCCCTCCCACACCACCGTACATGCGGGTCCGCATACGGCGGTTCGGCGGATTCAGCTAGGAACTCACGACCGTGGGCGGAAGCCCGAGCGTGGCGAAGTAGGCGTTGGGTAGGGCAATAGACAGAGCGGGCGACTGCGCGATCCGCCACGGGCCGTGAGGGCTACCAGCGGTTTGCGCCGCTAGATCTTTACCCACGCCCCGTTGTCGAAGCTTGCGAAACCGCGTTCGTCCACGCTTCCATTGCTTCCACACCACCGAGCGAAGTCGGCGGCGTAGCCACTCTTCAAGACGTTGCAGCACCGAGGGCGTTTGACAATCGCCGAAGTACCCGAGCCATCCCCGCAGGTAGGTGGTAACCGCCTTGACCATCTGCTGTAGGCTGATGCCGCGGGTTCGACGTGTCTGTTCCCGGATTTTCTCCTTAAAGCGAGCGAGGCCCTTGGGGGCGATCCGCCGCCTTGGTTCTCGTCCGCTGGTGAAGCTGAATCCGAGAAACTTTCGTTGCCTCGGTCGGGCCACGGCGCTCTTCGCCTGATTCACCTTGAGCTTGAGGCGGTGCGTGATAAATCGCGTAACGCTCTCCATCACTCGCTGTCCCGCTCGCTCGCTGCCGACATAGATGTTACGGTGAGTAGCCCCGGGGAGTTTCACCCCGAGGATCTCTCAGAACTGTACATGAACCTCTCAGCTCATACAGCTCCCATCATGGAGCCAAGCCGCACCCCCATCTGCCAGTGAGCAAACAACTCCGGAGCGCGCCGCGAAATGCGCGCGATCCAGCGTGCCGCCCGTCGGTGATGGCGTCGCAGCTTTTTGTATTTACGCATGGCCCAGAGAACCAGATCTTGGTTCAGTACGCGCATCGTCGGATAAAGTGCCGAGCGATAGTATCGCCCGTAATACTGGAGCCATCCTCGGATAATCGGATTGAACATCCGCGACAGATCTTCAATCGCCTTGTCGCTGCGGTTATGCAGGTGCCAGCGCCGAAAAGTGTCACGAATCGCCTTCGCTGCTTGGTTCGAGACTGCGGGACTGAAATTGATGAAGAACCTCCCCTTGCGATTCTTTGATCTCCTAGGTTGAAAGCTGTAACCGAGAAAATCAAACTTTTCGTTTGGGTATTTCTTCTTCTTCCGAAAATCATCCTTGCAATAGACGATTTTCGTTTTCTCCGGATGGAGTTCCAATCTTCCAATCCGCAGCTCTGCAACCGTGCCGCGATGGCTTTCCTCATTTCCTGAGCTTGCTTCTCCGTTCCGCAGTGCGCGATGACATCATCGGCGTATCTCTCAAATGGCACCTGAGGGTAATGCACCGCCAGCCATCGATCTAATGCGTAGTGCAGAAACAGATTCGCCAGCAGGGGGCTGATGACACCGCCTTGCGGCGTGCCTCGCTCCCGTAGTACCAACCGCCCGTCCTCCCTTATTTTCTTTCACCAGTTCGTACGCTTTCCAAACCTCCTTCTTCGAAATACAAAACGGCTTTGCCTCACTCATCGGGCTCCTCTCATCGCTGGTTGGCTCATTGAATCAGGCTCCTTGACACAGCGCCTTCGCTCCATCCCTTTGTCGAGGACTTCCTGGCTACTACGCGCTGTTCCGCCCCTGAGTCTCCGCCTCCGTACTCTCGTCCTTGTGGTTCTGCCACTTGTGACTTCTCCGTTTGCATCGGAGTCTCGGGTTCCCACGTTCCGCTCAACCGCCTCCTTGGCAAGCTCAGGCCACCTCTCATGCCGGATGCCGCTCCGCCCGTAAACAGGTTTCGTCGGAGCTTAGTCCCGTGATAACGACTCCCCCACGGTTTCGACATCATCCCTACGCTTTCGACACTTCCATAGTGGTTCCCTTGCGGTCCTCTTCTTGCCTGTCACCTGACCTGGTCCTTGCCAGGCCTTTTCCTTCTGTGCTCACGACCATGGCTTTTGACCACAGCCGCCGAAGGTGGTTTGGAACCTGTCCCTGCAGACCGATTCCGAGGGGCCTACCCTCATCAGTTAAGCAGTTGCGCAATACTCAGCCTTTCAGCCTTCCGCGCTCGT
>Ga0302179_10000567_pt1 | contig 24287 bp, 20 predicted proteins | sample I_Palsa_E3_1_FD_198788 | JGI IMG/M metagenome (GOLD analysis project Ga0302179, IMG submission 198788) | Peat permafrost microbial communities from Stordalen Mire near Abisko, Sweden - I_Palsa_E3_1 | ecosystem: Environmental > Terrestrial > Soil > Palsa > Peat permafrost | place: Sweden...
GTGGTCATTACGGAAGACGCCGCCAAAAGATATTTCGGGGTCCGGGGGGACGGGGTGGGATCGGTCATGGGCAAAACCATTGTTGTCGCCGATGACACCGTTCCTTACAAGGTTACCGGTATTTCCCGGAATGTTCCTGAAAACTCGCATTTGCAGTTTGACGTACTCATCTCCTATCTGACCATGTATACGGGTAAGTATCCCTGGAAAGAATCGGACTATGATTTTACCGATTCCGATTTCTGGCATTATGTCCAGCTGCGGCACGGCACGGATTATAAAGCGCTGGAAGCAAAGTTTGCGGCGTTCAGCCAAAAGCATTTCCAGGGGAATAAAGTCTCCGGCAGTGTTGAAAAATTTCACCTGCAGCCCCTGGCCGCTGCACATCTTTATTCTGATTTCGAATACGAGATCGGCAAGACGGGTAGTGCAACGGTCGTTTGGGGGCTGCTGATCATCGCCTTGTTTATTATTGTCATTGCCTGGGTCAATTATATCAATCTTTCGACCGCCCGGTCTGTTGAAAGAGCCAGGGAAGTGGGGGTCAGAAAAGTCATCGGTGCTGCAAAAACACAATTGGTAAAGCAATTCCTCACCGAGTCTTTTCTTATAAATATTATCGCGCTGGTTCTTTCTGTCGTTATGTTATTGCTTGCGCAGCCGTTGTTTAATTCGCTGGTCGGCCATCGGTTGTCCCTTTCCTATCTTTTGGTGAAGAGCCTGGGTGGTTATAGCGTGACCATCGGGCTGGCGGGGCTGCTGCTGCTGGGCATTTTTATTTCTGCGTTTTATCCGGCCTTTGTATTATCCTCTTTTCGTCCCATACTGGTTCTGAAAGGCAGGTTCAGCAGCTCCAAAAAGGGGATCGTATTGCGAAAGGCGCTTGTCGTCGGGCAGTTCGCCATAACGGTCGCCCTGATCATTGGTTCTTTTATCGTCTACCGGCAGATCCGGTTTATGAACCGGCAGGAGCTGGGCCTGAATATAAACCAGGTGGTTGTCATCGATGCGCCCGGGCTTACCAATGGGGATTCTTCCTTTACGATCCGGGAGAACAGTTTTTTTCAGCAACTGAAGCAAATACCTGGTGTCGGGGGGGTGGCGGCTTCGTGGAGTCCTATCGGCGGCGAGACGAGCCGGACCTTTAATGTCCGTCGGGCGGACCAGGACAATACGGTTCATTTTACGATGCGTAATAATGGGATCAGCCAGGACTGGCTCAGTCTTTATAAGATAAAAATTCTGGCCGGCAGGGACTACGTCTATACCGATTACAACGCGGATTTCAGCAAGCGGCACAATATTATCCTGAATGAGAGTGCTATAAAACTGCTGAGTTTTCGGAGTCCGGGGGAGGCGATCGGGAAGACCATTCTAAGCGGGACAAGAAGGTGGGAGATTGTCGGCGTGATCAATGACTATCATCAAAAGTCGCTTCGTTATCCGATCGAACCCACGATGCTCCTGCCGGCTTATAGCAATGGCAGTGGTATTTCGGTCCGGGTCGAAACCCGGAATTTGCCGTCCACGATTGCTGCGTTGAAAAAAGCATACGATGCTGCATTCCCCGGAAATCTATTTGATTATTATTTCCTGGATCAGCACTATAATGAGCAGTATGCCGATGATCAGCTTTTTGGGAAAGCCTTTAGCATTTTTGCGGGGTTTGCCATTTTTATTGCTTGTCTTGGCCTGCTGGGCTTGTCCCTTTTTGCGACTGCGCAACGGACGAAGGAGATCGGGGTTCGAAAGGTATTGGGCGCTTCGGTAGGGAATATCGTTACGCTGTTGTCGAAAGATTTTATCCGGCTGGTGATCGTCGCCTTTATCATTGCCTCTCCCATCGCTTATTTCGTCATGCATCAATGGCTTCGGGATTTCGCCTATAGGGTCGATATCGAGTGGTGGGTTTTTGTTGTTTCGGGTATGCTTGCGGCTGCTGTCGCTTTGATTACGATCAGTTTCCAGGCTATAAAGGCGGCTGTGGCCAATCCGGTGAAAAGCCTGAGGGCCCCCGGTTAGCCGGCGCTTTAGCGCTGGCGCAGCGGAGGAGGGATTTTGCGGAGAAGGGGCCAGGAAGAGCTGGCCGTGGCGGCATATGTCCTTTTTAGTTTTTTTGAGGTTGTATATACAACCTCGGAAATGCAGAGTTAGAGAAGTTGAATGGATTTGATGTGGATGAACGGAGCGTCGCAAGCGAAGTTGAAGAGGGGGACAACTGCTGGTTTAATAAAAAAAATAAGCCCCTGTAGAAACAGGGGCCGTAACCAAAACTAACTGCTTATGAGAAAATTGACTGCTTGAGAAACTTTAAAAACGTTTCTTTTCGAATCCGTTTTTTATAATGATGTTTAATTTTTTCGTTTGCTTTCTTTTACTTCTGATATCAAAGTTAGTGACCTCAATGTTAAGCGCAGTGTTAAAATCTTCTTATAGAGCGAACGGGGGCGGGATTTAATCTTTTTTTAATGTTTTGGTGCGGCAAGGTCACGGTAAATCAGGGGATTATGATTTTCCTTATATTTAGATCCAAAGCTGACCACCATGAAAGTTTTCCTCGCATTCCTGTTGCCTTTATCGATTTGCCTTGGGGCGCGCTCCCAACCATTGAATTCCGGGGGGGCCGGGCCGCGGGCTTCGGAGAATCGCGCTTTGGAGACGCGGGCTTCGGAGACGCCTCTAAGTCCGGCAGCGATCGACAGCCTTGTCGAGCGGTCCCGCAGGGCCTTTGAGGTTCCGGGGATCGCTGTCGCCATTATCAAGGACGGGAAGATAATTCATTCGAAGGGTTATGGCGTCCGGTCTTTGGACACACAGCAGCCGGTCGACGAGAATACTCTTTTTGGCATCGCCTCCAATAGTAAAGCTTTTACGACTGCCGCCCTGGGCATGCTCGCGGACGAAGGGAAATTGAATTGGGACGATAAGGTCAGAAAATATATCCCCGAGTTCAAGCTGTTCGATCCTTATGTTACCGAAGAATTCACCATCCGGGATCTGCTTTGTCACCGGAGTGGGCTTGGCCTGGGGGCGGGGGATCTGATGTTCTTCCCGGATTCCAGTGATTTTACCATCCCCGATATCCTTCACAATCTGCAATTCCTAAAACCCGTCACCAGTTTTCGGTCTAAATATGCCTATGACAACAACTTATATATTGTAGCCGGCGAGGTCGTCGCGCGTGTCAGCGGCATGAGCTGGGAAGACTTTATCGAAAAGAGGATCCTGCAGCCGCTGGGCATGACCCATAGCGCAGCCAGTTATGACCGGCTGCACGACAGCACCGACGTGATCGACGGGCATGCGCGGGTCGAGGGTAAAGTGGTGGTCATCGCCCGCAGCCGGTCAAAAGTAGATCATGCTGCCGGCGGCATCTATTCCTGCATTGCCGACCTGAGCAAATGGGTGCAGCTGCATCTGGCGGGGGGTAAATACGGGCCCGATGGCCGTCAGCTCTTTAGCGCCGCGGTGCTGCACGAGCGTTGGGCTCCGCAGACCATAGTCCCCGGCGAAGGGGGGCCTTACCATACTCATTTTTCGGCTTATGGGCTTGGCTTTGGAATAAGCGATGTAAAGGGATACAAACAGATCAGCCATACCGGCGGCCTCGAAGGGATGGTGACACAGATTACGATGATCCCCGAGCTACAGCTGGGAATCATTGTGCTGACCAACCAGGAAGAAGGTGCGGCTTTTTCCTCGATCACGAACCAGATCAAGGATGCCTACCTGGGAATCACCGGTACGGATCGGATCACCGAATATGCGATGCGGCGAAAAGTCCAGCTGGATGAGGAAAAGGAGATCACCGATTCCATCTGGGGCGAGGTGGCCCGGTTCCAGGCGCAGCAGGCCGCTCCGGCCCGGCGCGGGGTGGGGGCGTCCGGGTTGGCGGCGAGGACGGCGGGGGCGTCGGGTGTGGCATCGGGGGCGTCGGGGGCGTCGGGCGGGGCATCGGGGGCGAAATCTGCCGATTGGTCCATTTACACGGGTGTTTATCGTGATGCGTGGCTGGGGGAGGTGATCATTTCCGTAAAGAATGGGCGACCCTGGTTCGACAGCAAGCGGTCGCCAAAGCTGACCGGGGAGATGCTGCCCTTTAAAGGCAACTCTTTTATTGTAAAATGGCGCGACCGTAGCATGAATGCCGATGCTTTTGTGCTGTTCAGCCTCGATGAGCGCGGGCTGGCGACCGGGATAAAAATGAAACCGGTCTCACCGCTCACCGATTTCAGCTATGATTTTCAGGATCTGGATTTTCATCGGGAATAATAAAACAATCATATCATGCCGAAACTTTTGTCGTCGTTCCTTTATGCGGGGCTTTTCGCGGCAGTTCTGTTGCCTGGCCGCGCCGCCGGTCAGTCAGCCAGTCAATCAGCCGGTCAGCCCGCTGGTCAGTCAGCCGGTCAGTTTTATTTGAAATTGCATGAAAAAGCCATTGTCGTAGACACGCATAACGATGTGCTGACGACTGCCACGCTAAATGGGATGGACATCGAAACGGACCTGACGGGAAAGACGCATTCCGATCTGGCCAGGTTTAAAAAAGGCGGCGTGGACGTCCAGGTCTTTTCCATTTTCTGTGATGATCATTATGGTGTCGGCAGCGCCTTTAGAGAAGCCATCCGGGAAATTGACAGCCTGTATGCCATTGCCGCGCGCAATCCTGATAAAATGGAGATGGTTACCAACCCTGCCGGGTTGGAGCAGGCTGTAAAGCATCACCGGCTGGCGGCGATGATGGGTGTGGAAGGCGGCCACATGATAGAGGACAGGATGGACTACCTGGATAGCTTTTACCGGCGGGGGGTTCGCTATTTGACCCTTACCTGGAATAACAGCACCCCCTGGGCCACTTCGGCGATGGATGAAACGAGTAAGGCGTTCACCGTAACGCCGTATGGGTTGACCGATGAGGGCAAGGCCATCGTAAAACGGATGAATCAGCTGGGCATCATGGTAGATCTTTCTCATGTGGGGGAGCGGACGTTCTGGGATGCTATCCATACGACGACCAAGCCTGTGATCTGCAGTCATAGCAGCGTGTATGCGCTATGCCCGGTGTTTCGCAATCTCAAAGACGATCAAATAAAGGCCGTTGGTGCAAATGGCGGCGTCGTCCAGGTAAATTTCTATTCCGGTTTCCTGGACAGCAACTATGCGCCGAGGATGACGCGGTTCCTGCTGCGGCATAAATCCGAAATGGATTCCCTGAATGCCGCAAAAGCCCCCAATTATGTCATCAATGAATTTCTTTCGAAGAAATACCCGCGGGAGAGCGACTCGCTCAGGGCGCCTTTGTCGCTGCTGATGGATCATATCGATTATCTTGTCCGGCTGATTGGCGCCGATCATGTCGGGTTGGGTTCGGACTTTGACGGGATCGAGTCGCCGCCTCAACAGCTGGATGATGTGACGACTTATCCGTTGATCACGCGGGAGTTGTTGAAGCGGGGATATAAGCCGGCGGATATCGAGAAGATCCTTGGCGGGAATTTCATCCGGGTGTTCAAGGCGAATAGTGACGGGAAAGTTGTACCTTGAAAGAGGTTATTCTTAAAAAGCACCGATATGTCATTGTCTTGCCAAAACCTTCTTTTGACGGCCGGTCTTACCATTGCCGCTGCCGCTAATGGCCAATCCCCGATAGATGATCTGGCCGGAAAATTCGTAAAATATGTCCGGGCTGACCGAAAAGAGAAGGCCATTGTGCTCACTGATAAGTCTTTCTATGCGGCGGGGGAGACTATCTGGTTAAAGGCCTGGTGTCTTGATTCGCTGTCAAACCGGTTTGTCTTTCTCAGCAAAAACTTGTATGTCGACCTGGTTGACGATAAGGACAGTGTCATCAGCCAGCTTTTGTTCAATATTCCCGCACGGAAGACCTCGGGCAAGATGCTGCTTCCGGCTTCACTGGGTGAAGGTTATTATTGGCTGAGGGCCTACACAGGCAGGATGCTGACGGGAGACAGCAGCCGGATCTTTGTGAAACCGGTTTATGTAGTCAATCCGAATAAACCGAATCCGCGTGCTCTGGGGGCTCATGTCATCAACCCTGCCGCTATTGCGGAGGATGCTTCCGTGCCAAGCGTGCTCTTCTATCCTGAGGGGGGTTCAATCATTTCCGGGACGACGGCGACTGTCGGCTTCCGGAGCATATCAGCCCAGGGAAAGCCGGTAGATATTTCCGGGTATGTTACGGACCCTCTTCATGATACTGTCGCGCGCTTTTCAAGTGCGCAGGGGATGGGGAAATTCACCTTTGATGCCTTCAATCCCAGAAAATATACGGCACATATCAATTGGGGAGGCCGGGAACTGTCCTATCCCCTACCCGCGCTCGATCAATTCGCCAGTCAACTGACGGTCATCGGCCGGGATGACCACTTCCTGAAAATGCAGGTATCGTTGGGAGACTCCCTTTATAAAAAACATAAGGCGACCCGGATTTTGGGTATCAGCCGGGACAGTCTGTGTTTTGCAGCCCAGGGAACGGACATGTACCAGGTCAGCGTCCCGCTCGCAAATTTCCCGTTGGGGAGGGCCTGTTTTTTCCTGTTCGATGACCGGGACAATCTCGTCAGCCAGCGTAGTGTATATATTGGCAGCAGCGATAGCGGCCGGATCGTTGCGGCAACGGATAAAGCAGATTATTCTCCCGGTGATAAGGTAAATCTCAGCATTGGCGTAAAACAGCAGCATGACAATCGGATCATGACGACCTTATTATCCGTATCAGTGACCGATGACCGGCTTACCGGAGATAACGGAAGAGCCGAAGAAGGTTTCGAAGGATTGCCGGCAACCGATGACGCTCAGTTTCGTGGCTATTCGCCTGCTGCGCTGGATGTGCTGATGTTGACGGAGCCGCCATTCTACGCCGACTGGGGGAAGGCTTCGGCCGGTCAAGGTCAGGAAGCGGCCTCGTTTGCCGACAGCAATCTATTGAATATCCATGGCAAGGCGGTCAGTAAAAATAATGCGCCGCTGAAACATTATATCGTCAACCTGGTTTCGAGCGAAAACGGGATCTTCCTGGCAGATACCACGGATATGGATGGCCGTTTCCTATTCCCGCTGGCGGAGTATGATGATGGCACTAAGTTCAATATGAAGCTCACCGATATCAAGGGCAAAGGTACCGAGGGAAAACTGATCATGGATAAGCTCGACTATCCGCAGTTCCACACACCGCGGGCGTTGAAACGGGGGTTCAGCAGCGAAGAGGTCGCGATGATCAGGCGTTACAGGTCCACACAGGTAGCTTCGGAACAGACAGCGATCAAAGACAGTACTTTACTGAAGCCGGCGACAGTTGAAGGCCGGAAGAAGCTGCCCGACTATGACGAGGCTAAACGGGCAAGTCCTTTTTCCGATGTCATCGGGCCGGACCAGATGAGAAAGGGCGGTGTCGACGAGATATACAATGCGCTTTCGAATATCCCGGGTTTTACCTCTGGCGTCAACCGGAACGTGTCCGCCGGTTCGGCGAATACCGATGCATTCCTCGTCCTCATGGATGGTGTTGATATCAACACTGGCGGGGATATCAAGGGCTTTCTCGAATCGCTGGATGAGGCGAATATCGAGTTTATCGAAGTGTTGAAGGGGCCGCTGACGGCGATATATGGGGTGCAGGGTGCCGGCGGGGTGATCCTGATCCATTCCGTCAACGGGTCTTCGGCTGTTGCCCAGACGAATGACAAGGGCATCACGACGATCTACCCCAAGGGTTATTATAATCAGTCGGATGTGTATGCTTCGGGCTACGATAAAAAGAAGGGGCCGTCTGCGGTAGCCGAGACCGGGAATGCGGCGACCTTGTATTGGAACGCGAATATTCCGACTGACAATATGGGGAACGCAAAGGTCGATTTCTTTACGGGCCGCCGCCAGGCGACATATTCCGCCGCTATCGTAGGGGTGACGCCGGGTGGAGATATTGTAGAGAAAACTATCCAGATCAAATGCAGGTAAAAGGCGGAGGGCGGAATGATCGGGCACAGGAATGATGATTTTACCGCCCGGAAGGGCCCGCGTTTGCCTGGTACACATAAAAAAACGCCCCAATAGATAATGTGGCGTTTTTTTGCTCCCTCTTCCGTCTCCCAACAGCGAAACGATTTAATGCTAAGGTATCCAAAACAATTTAGCAGTCAGGGCGTCAATGCCGCCCGGCAGTGCCGCAACAGCCGCAGCCGTATTGGCCGGGTTGGATGTCGTTTCATTCGGCGGATACGTAAACCGCAGCGGGAAGCTGGTAGTAGTACCCTGAGGTGGGCTCACGACGTTGATATTGGGATAGCCCAATCTTCTCTCGGCCGTCCAGGAATCCCAGTTACGGTTATAGTTCGCGATAAATTCCTGGTAGCCAATGATTTGCTGCCAGTTACCGGTGGCCGTCGCATAAGCGACAGCAGGCTGTGCAAGATAGGTCGCCGCCTGGGCTGCTGTGCCGCCCCAAAATTCGATGGAAGAAGTGACAGCGTTATTATAATGGGTGGCAGGCGCATCCGCGGTGAACCCTTGCGCAGCAGCCTCGGCTAAATAAAACTCAACCTCTGCATAATCGAGGAGATCACCCGGATAGCCCGGGCTATAGAGCTCGGATAGCGTACCGCCGACATTGCAGCAAAAATCGGAATATCCACCAAACGAATTGTTGGGATCGCCCGCAAGACCACCCACATAAGCGCCATTGTATTGCGTAAAATAAAGGGGCAGCCGGGGGTCGTTCCATCCATTCATCGTATTGACCAACAGCCCGCCAGGGCCGAAATCATGACGACCACCATAGTAAAGCGCATTCCAGATCGGACTCGAGTTGGTCACTGATGAAGGGTCATAGAGGAACAATGCATCGTCGGCATTGGAGGTAAATACCCCGGTTGCGATAGCTTCCGTCACCTTTGTCTGGGTGGTCGCCGGATCATTGGCGGCATTCAACAATGCCATTTTCAATTTCAACGATGCCGCAAATTTCAGCCATTCTGTGGTGTTCCCGCCATAAATCTGATCCGCTGCACCCATGGCCCCTTGCGTAACATCGAGTCCCGCGATACAGGTATCGATCCTGGTCAGCAGATCCGCATATACCGTCTTTGCATCGTCAAATTTCGGGAAAGGAATAGACACATTCTCGGACTCGCTGTAAGGGATATTGCCATAGGTAGCTACCAGCATATAATAAGAATAGATCACCAGTATATCCGAGATGATGATTTCATTCCTCAACACTCCCGGCGCCGCGACAGGAAAGGTCTGCTTTGCCTGATTGAATGTATGGATGGAACCCACGTAGGTATTGCCCCAGAAATTGCCGGGAGAATTATAGTAATTCAGATTATAATCCGATTCATACTCATAGCTATTCTCATTCCATTCCTGGGAGAGCACCCGGAAAGGCGCAACAGCAATATTGGTCGTGTTATAGGTATTCGTCATGTTAAGTTCGCCTTGCAGGAACAAAGCAGTACCGACCCCGGTGGCCGGATCCTTTGGGTTTACATTCAGCTCATCACTGGCGTTCTTCGTACAACCCGCCGCCAGCAAGGTCGCCGCCGCTATAAAAACTATTGAAATCTTTTTCATGCGTAATAGATTTAAAATTTCACTTTGAGAATAAAATTCACCGTCCTCATGGAAGGATAGGCCCCGTTCTGGAAACCGATAGAACCGTTCCCCGCAGCCTGGCCCTGCTCGGGGTCAGCATAAGGTAAGTCCTTGTGGAGGATCAAAAGGTTGCGACCGGACAAAGACAGGTCTATCGCCTTGACCGAATGAAGTCCTGTCAATGCCCTTGCAGGGATGGAATAGGTAAAGGCTACTTCTCTCAGCTTTACATAGCTCGCGCTATACACAAATTGCTTTTCAGCTTCAGCACCCTGACCATTGCCCGAGCCGAATGTCCAGAAGCCGTTCGTGAGATCTTCGTAATCCCTCGTCGTGTTCGCTTTTCCATCCGCGGTCACACCCTTCAGGATAATGCCGCCGCCGGCAGAGAGAGGGGCCCTAACGGGGTTGCCAAGGTCATTGAATCCCGCCGTCCTCGGATAGAGACCCGAGAAGGATCCGTAATCCATATCCAGCGAATACACCTGGCCGCCCTGGTGAACATCGATCAGGAAGCTAAAGGAAAAATTCTTGTACGAAAAGCTGTTATTGATGCCGCCATACCAGGAGGGCTGGGTGCTACCGATATCGGCCAGCGAATTGGTACTGTCGAGAAAAGTGCCATCGGCCTGGATCACCCGCTGTCCGTTGAGATAGGTGTAATCGCTACCCCTGATAATGCCATAGGGCTTTCCGACCTCGGCCACGATCTGGATATTATTCTGCAGGGTCTGAATCGCATAGGAAGACTGACCGCCGTACAAGGAAAGGACCTTGTTGGTCGGTTTGGTCCAGTTGACCGTAATAGTCCAGGTGAAATTATGGGTCTTGACCGGGCTGACATTCGCTGTTACTTCAAGCCCCTGGTTCTCTACGGAACCGCCGTTCACAGCGAACTGGGTGTACCCCGTAGAGGTGGATACGTTGATCGGTAATATTTCATTGCTCTGAACGGCATGGAAATAGTCAGCGGTGAACCCGATCCGGTTGTTCAGGAAATTCATTTCAAGACCTGTTTCATAAGACTTATTCTGTTCCGGAAGAAGATTCTTGTTCGGCAACGACGAGGTGCCGATCATGATCGGCTGGCCGTTGAGCGTGGTGCCGATGGTATAGGCATTATAAACAGAATAATAAGGAGCATCACCACCCACTTGCGCATAGTTGGCCCAGACCTTGCCATAAGAGATCCAGCTGCTCGACGGCAACAATTTGGAAAAGACAAAATTACCCGATACGGAAGGATAATAATAGCTGTTATTCGCCGCGGGCAGCGTGGAAGACTGATCCCGGCGCATGGTACCCTCCAGGGTTACCATATCCTTCCAGGAAACGGCGGCCCGGCCAAACAGGCTATTGATCTCTTTTATTTGATCGAGTTCTTGTGGCGCCTGCGGGGTGAGTAGGGAATTGGACAACGCCCATAACCCCGGCACTATCAGCCCGCCGTTCGTGGCGGTAGTAACCTGATTAAGATTATCCTTTTGAACATTGGCCCCCGCCATGGCCTGTACATTAAAATTATTCCCGACATTCTTATTGAAATTCAACTGTACCCCAAAATTATCTTCACTAAAGCTGTTGTTCTGCCGTTGGTAAAAAGAAGACGCCTGACTGCCGATATTGGCCCTTGTTTCGATCTGCTGGTCATAATAGTCCTGCGAGACCAAACCCGACAGGTTCAGCCAATCCGTAAACGCTACATTAACCTTGGCATGAGCGGTGTACCGGTTCCGGGAATCGGCTTCAAAATTCTGATAGGCAGACCAGTATTCATTATCATGATAGGCCGGTCTGCCGATGAGGCCCAGGGTATTGTTCGCATAGCTGCCGTCGTTATTCTGCCAGTTCCAGGTGGCATCCGTAAAGGAATTGAAATAATCATGCTTCAGCGACTTGATATCGACATTGCTCGGCCACCATTGGCGAAAATCCGTCATCGGATTGGTAGTGGCCGTATATTGATAGAGATACCGGTTGAGGGCACTCTCATTGATATAGTTCAGACCACCTTCCACCGATACCCTGTTGGTGATATTATAGGTAGCGAGAATGTCAAACAGGTTCTTATGGATCGCCGAATTGGGCATATACCCCTTTTCATCATCCCGGGTATAGTCGAATTTGAACGTACCCTGATCGCCGCCGCCCATAACCATCACATTTTCCGTTGCCGTAAGCGGCGTTACAAAATAGTCGGTCGGGTTGTGATTGGCTGCGGGCTGCCACGGTGTGGCTTTGTGGAAATTCGGATCGGTCGGAGAAAACGCATCCCAGTTGTACACCATCATTTTCTTGTTATACGCAGGTCCGGTGGCGGCATCATCCCCCGTTGCCGGAACGGTGATAGGGTTGCTGGTCGACCAGGGAACGGTCGGGTAATTGAACCCGTTCAGGGTGCCGTCATATCCTTCCCCCCACTGGAGCTGGTAACTGGGAAGCGTGCTCGGATCAGGGCTTCCCGCGCTGACCCCGAAGGAAGCGGACACTTGCGCGCTTTTCCGGGCGGAACCCCTCTTTGTCGTGATCAGGATCACCCCGTTCGACCCTCTCGAACCATATAATGCGGATGCCGCTGCACCTTTCAGCACCGTGATCGATGCAATATCATCGGGATTCAGGTCCGAAGCGGCGCTGCCGAAATCATAGCCGCTGTTTGTCGTGATCGTATTATCGTATGGCACACCGTCGACAACGAATAACGCCTGGTTACTTTGCGTAAGCGATCTGAAGCCCCTCAAAACGGCATTCGTAGATCCGCCCATCGCATTGCTGGCCGTGATCTCCAGCCCGGCTACCTTACCGGACAGGTTATTCACCACATTGGTGGTGACCGTTTTGGTGACATCGTCCCCGGATATCTGCTGCGCAGCGTAGGGCAGCGTATTCCTGCTCCTTCTAATGCCTAACGCGGTAGTCACTACCACTTCGGTCAAGCTGGTGTTTTTATGACCAACTTGAACCAGGTAATAGTTCTCGTCCCCTATATGTACTTCTTGCGCAACAATTCCTGCTCCGGTGATAAGTAAGGTCTGGCCTTGATTTGCCTTGATGCTGAAGTTTCCCTCGGCATCCGAGCTGGTCCCTGCTTTGGAACCCTTTATCACAACAGAAGCGAAAGCCACGGGTTGTCTCAATGAATCCGTGACCTTACCTCTAATCTGGCGGATTTGGGCGCTCGCGCCGATGCCGATGAGCACGGAGACAAGCACTGCCAGAGCTTTAATCAGTTTCATAAATGCATTTAGTTTTGGTGAAAAATGTGACCCTCTGTATTTAAAGGAGGATTAAATTTATTCTAATGCTGCACAACGCAATCGCCGATTCAACGGTCGACAGTATAGCGATGACTAATCAACGTTTGCATTGCAAATAAGCTTTTCAGCCGTTCGTTCCTGCAATTGGGGCAGCCAGGCAGGTATTTGATCTTTCAGAAAAAAAAACAGGTAGTTGAAACTACCTGTACCGCCAACATGTTTAGCCAACTGTTGACACATGAGAAAAAAGTTACCACCCTAAAGCGGAGTGACTAAATTACCCTTTGAAAGAATCGGGCAACAGCATTTTCAACGGAATGCGGCAAGACACCGATAGATAATCGGTTGCAGCGGCTTTATGCCATTGGTATGTATTTGAAATCTTCGGAGAGCAGGTTTAACCGCGTTTCAGATTTCCAGCACGCTTAGCACCAATTCCTTATAGCTCCTGCCGATCGGCAACTGTTTGCCGCCCAGCTCCACCTCCGTTGCGCTGAATGCCTCGATCTTGTCTTTTGCCACAATGAAAGACCGATGGATGCGCAAGAAATTATTTTCACTGAGCAATCCCTCCGCCTGGCTCAATTTGAATTTAGTCAATACGCTCTTGCTTTTTGTGTTCACCCTGATATACTCTTTCATGCTTTCTATATAGAGTATCTCGTCGAGGAATACTTTCACCTTCTTTTTGCCGACGTTAAAGTATAAATAGACTCGTTCGGCTGGCAGGACAACCGGTCTGGCAGGCAGTACAATTTCTTTGCTTTGCTCTATTTTATTTACCGCCTTTAAGAAGCGGCTGAATTCAATCGGCTTTAGCAGGTAGTCAATCACGTTGAATTCATAACCCTGGAGCGCATATTCCTGGTAAGCAGAAGTAATAATGACTTTCGGGGGCTTCTTAAGAACCCTGATCAGGTCGAGCCCTGTCATCTTTGGCAAATGAATATCCAGGAACATGAGATCAATATCAAATTGCTGCAGGCTCTCCATGGCATAAAATGCATCGCTGCAATAGCAGGCTAATTCCAGGAAGGGCACTTGCCTGATATAGTCCTGCAACACTTCTGCAGCCAATGGCTCGTCTTCTATAATTATGCATTTATAGGTTTGCATATTTTCTTAGGTTTACTTTCAGGAACACTTTAAAAACAGCGGCCTCACATATTATGGAAACTTCATGTTCTTTATATAACAGCTCTAACTGTCTTCGGACGTTTGTCAACCCTATATTTTCGTCGTTGATTTTTTTGCCATTTTGTTCTTTCGTGTTCTCAATATTGAATTCCAGGATTCCGTTCTGCAGAGTCATTTCCAGGTTGATAAAGGACTCGAACCTGCTTTCGCTTGCTCCGTGTTTGAATGCATTTTCAACAAATGGTATCAGGAGAAGGGGCGCTATCTGTTCATTTTCGTCGTCAATTTCCCTTATGAAGCTAATCGTAAGCCGGTCATTATATCTTAATTTTTCGAGCTCGATATAGTCATCCAGGATCTTGATCTCATCACTGATCCTGATCTGTTCGTTTTTGGTTTCATAGAGCATAAACCGAAGAAGCTTTGATAGTTTCATCACCACATCCGCGGTTTCATCGGATTTTTTTCTTGCCAGGGCGTAGATATTATTCAATGTGTTGAAAAGGAAATGGGGGTTGGTCTGGTTCCGCAAAAACTTGAGCTCGGTCTCCAATTTGTCCCTAATGAGGTTCTTTTCCATTTCTTTACCTGCCAGCTGCAGCCGGAATTGCTTGATGACGATGGCCGCTCCTGATGCAAAGCAGATGTCCATGAGCGTTTGTAAGACTCTTCTACCGCTGAAATAGGGGCCGAAGTTGACTAATCCATTATAAATTACCGGACCTTGAACAAACACGCTGATTGCCCTATAGAGACACGTGGCCGACATCAATGCCAACGAGAGCAGGGTGATATATTTTTTCCTTTCAGTTTTCTTATTTAAAAGATTGGGAAGATTATAATACAATACATAGTAGGTAAAGAGCAATTTTGAGATAAGAGAAGTCAGGCTATTAAAAGTAGCCATCATTAATTGGTGTCCGGGGCTGATCGAATGCCTGGTGAGCATGTCCTTATCCCACAGGTATATAAACGTTACGTCCTCCGTTAAGTAGGCCAACCAGAATACAATATGCAGAGCTATTCTTTTCAAACTGCTGTTTTTCGTTGATTACCTTGGCGAGTGACAAATTAAGGCATTTTTGATACTAAAGCGAATGATCTTCCGGGCAAGTGCTGCGTAAATCCGGCACTTATAGGTCGCATCCTGTTATCTGTATGGTGAATCCATCTATTTGTTGAAATCTTACTGGTTGGGCCGGAGATTGTGTAATTTGATACTTCGGCCGATGGCCACGACACCAAAACAAAAAATTATGAAATTGAATACTCTCTTCGGCAAGTTTTTTTTCGTATGCGTTGTCCTATTTTGTCAGACAGGATTTGCCCAGACTTCTGCGGACCAGACAGCCAGGCTCCTAAATGCACCAAACGGAAAAATTATTATGGCGTATTATACCGCTTTTGAGAAGAAAGATTGGAATTCAATGGAGCAAATTCTCGCTGACGGGTTTACTTTCTCCAGCCCGCTCGATGATCATATCAGTGTAACGGCTTTTAAGGAAAGGTGCTGGCCAAATGCCTATAACATCAAGCGATTCCAGGTGGATAAGTTCGTTGTAAATGGAGATGAGGCCTTTGTAATCACTAATGGTTGGACGAACGCCGGCAAATTATTTCGGAACGGTGAGTATTTTAAGATTAAAAACGGAAAAATCAGTGCGTACGAATGTTTTTTTGGACCTGGTATAAATTATCCTGATAGCCAGAAGAAATAGATGCGATAGAAATATTAATATTTAAAACCTGCTCCTGGAGCAGGTTTTGTATTATGTGCTGCCCTCTCTGGAGTATAAAAGCCCATCCCATGAACCTAAAGCAAAAACTATTTTCCAACATGATCCTGCGAAATATGCTTGCCAGTGTCCCTTATTTTCAATACAAAATCGGCCCTTACCAGCCGGACCAATACTTATATTTCCCCAAAGAACCGTTTGCTCTGCGGTACAAAAACGAAATTTTCAATAAACTCCACGAGTATACCGGATACGATATAATTTGATATTTAGAGTTCCATTACACCGTCTACCCGGGTCAATTGGATTTTTTACGGTTCTTAAACTATGAGATTTTTGAGCGATTGAAGCAGCTACCTGGAAATATAAGGATAAAAATTCAAATAATGGCGCCTGTACCATTGTCTATTTTGCAATAAAATCTTCACTTGTTATACTAACCTTTATAAGCTATATGAAAAAGCAAAAAAACTTAGCTCTAATTCCTTTGCTAATTGTTGCTGGTTTACTTATATACACGTGGTCCATCATTATTTTCACTGATATAGTTGCGACCTGGAGGCATTATGTAGGATTGTTGCTATTCTTGCCTTTGCCTTATTTGCAAATTAAGAAGTTTGAAGCCGGCCTTTGGGCCACAGGATCATATTTCATCGTAGGCACTTGTAATCTATTCAGCCTTACACCTGACATTACCACCCACTCATATGGGATTAACATAGGAACACTGGAATTGTCGACACCCGCTTTTCAGTTGTTGCCGTTCGGACTTTTGATTATTTATTCCATAGTGAACTTCGATTCATTTGTGAACATTTATGTTGAGCATAAATTTAAAGACAGCGAAAGTAAAAAGGGATCAGTAAATATTTCTAAATGGAAACTTGCAGACCTTATTGTTGATTCTCAGGATATCGATCTTGAAGATATTTGTTCATGCTGGCAATGGAAATTAGAAGGCTCGAAAAGCCTTGTTTTGATTTCAAAATTAGGAGATATGTTTCTTATTGGCGATGATAATTGTATTTATTGGCTGCAAACAGATTCTGGGGATCTGACAAAGATTGCAGATAATCTGAAACATTTTGAACAGATGTTGCAAGAAGATAAAAATTTAGATCAATGGTTTTTGCCCGCGCTTTTGGACAAATTGGTTAATGCCGGAAAACTGCTCGGTAAAAATCAGGTCTACAGCTACAAGAAATTACCAGTCATTGGCGGTGAATATTCATTTGAAAATATAGATCCACTTGATATAAGTGTTCACTTTGCGTTTTCAGGGCAAATCTGCGAGCAGATTCAAAATTTGCCTGACGGAACAAAAGTTAAAATAACAGTTAAGCCAGGACGAGATATATAGCAAACCATGGACGAAAATAATAATCCTATCGGCGAAGAATGGTGGACAAATGATCGAATTAATATCGTCCAAGATCGTTCTATAGTTTGGACCAAAAAAAGATTTGAAACAGTTGCAGGTATCTGGATACCAATAGATGGTGGCGGGCGGATACTTAGGAAGGCTGAAAAAAGAGAAGAAATACCCGAAGGTGCCACACTGGATATCGCGGCTTGGGACCATGAACATTGTATGCTATGCTGGCAAACGATATCAGTACATCCGTCGTATCAGCAGGAAGGGTATACGGATGGGGAGAAATGGTTATACTTTCATTTGACCAAACTGATAGAAGCCGCTCATTTGATAGATGTAAGAGAGATCACTCATATCGGCGGATCGATAAAAAACAGATTGAAAAAGAAATATTAGCCATTTAAAAGACCATCCAATGAAATTCCCCTGTCCAAGACCAGTAAAGTATTGACAATTAATGCGATATGGCTTTCGAGCACCGTTCGATTGTGGTCCTGGGGGTTTTCCTTATCTTTACACAGCCTCGAATTTGCAATAGCGCCTTTTTTCTTTTCTTCGCCTTTTTTGCTGTTGCAGAAGTCATAAGTTCAGTTAAATTTATCGGATGGCAATTTGCCAGCAGTATCATCAAAGGTTGTTTTTTCAGCGTAAGGTTTTTAGTAAATAATTTAAAACGATCACTGTTTAAAATTTTAACTATGAGACTTTCTGAGTTTATCTTATTGAATGAGGACGAAAAAAAATCGACTGTTCTTCACCAGGGTGTGTGCCTCGCCAAAAGAAGTGGTTTTGATTCCATAGTATTTCTGTTCCAGCTGGGTAGCTATTATGTGGAAGCGTATTGCAACCCCGCCAATAAGGCGATCGAAGAATACATTGTGTTTGAGAACGTCGATGTGTTGAAACCTTATTTGGAGGCTATTCCTATCGACAACCTGCTGAATTGAGTGTATGTTTATTTCATTGCGCTATCCTGTTCTGTGTAACGGGATAGCTTTTTATTTGCTTGATATCAAAAGAAGTTGTATCTTCAAGTTGTTAATTTGAGTTCTGCATCAGTATTTGTTAATTTATCCTGCTTCACAATCTGGATTTTTTCCTCTACTCTTTTTGCTTTTCTCATATCTTTTTATTTTAATTGTTAAGTAAGTATGAACATTTATGTTTCCAATCTAAGCTTCAACGTACAGGATGAAGACTTAAAAGAATTTTTTGCTCCTTATGGAGAAGTAACCTCAGCGAAAGTCATTATGGACAGGCTGACGAATCAATCCCGCGGATTTGGTTTTATTGAAATGCCTGATGAAGAGGCTTCCAAGAAGGCGATTGCCGAACTGGATGGTGCAACTGTCGAGAACAGGACCATTAAGGTAAATGAGGCAAGGCCTAAAGAGGAAAGACCAGCCCGTAGTAATAGCGGCGGTGGTTACAACAACGGCAACAGCTACAATAAAAATAGGTATTAATATCTGTCTTAATTGAATTAGAAGCTCCGGTCATCCGGGGCTTTTTTTATGACAGAAACCGGAGTGAGGCTTATTTTACTCCAGGATATGTGTGAATCATGTAACTATTATTCCTCATTACATAATGGTTTGTCATTAAAAAGACTTATCTTCAATTTGTTATTTATTGAATCAAGATTACAAGCTCCGATGAGACTTTCATCACCTTACAGCCGTTGTCTGGCTATAACTTTTGCAGTCTGCACTTCATTTTCCTGACATCATTTTTTAAAAATTTTTTATGTTGAAAGTAGTTTTGTTGGCCTTCATGGGCATGTTATTTCTTTGTGTAAAAGCATCTGCTCAAAAGGTGAACACGGATTCGCTGAAATTAATTTCGAAAATCGGCGAAGACCAATTGAAGTTAGGTAAGCTGCAAAATACGGTGGATCAAAAAAAGAGAAACAAGGAAGATGGTGCTGTTGCAGCGCAAGAATCAGCGGATAAAAACGCCACTGCTGCTAATAGGTTGAGCAATGACCCGGAGAATAAGAAAGAGGCCAAACAGGCGGATAACGCGGCGGGCGACGCCAGGAGTAACGCAAGAAAGGCCAGGAAGGCAGACGATCGATTGAACAAGGTCAATAAAGACATTGCTGACCTGCAAAGCAAGATCGCCAGGGAACAGGCAGAACTGAGCAAGTATACAGGGAATAGCAATGTGGCTCTTGCGCCGGCTACACCGGATTCAACGCAACACCGGTAGTAAGATATTGATATTAACTGTTAGCCTTTTATTGATATATATTTTCCCAACTCAAAAAGTAAATGGTGATTCGTTGTCTTGAGGGGGCAATTATCGGACAACTGGTCCAATGTGCAACTGATCATTTTTATGTCGAAGGGCAGGTTGCGGTTGATCTCACGTAATTCCATTATAAGCAAACCTTCTTGGACATCATCGGGCGAGCCTTTCAGGCTATTGAAGAGTTCTTTTGCGGCCTGGCGGTCGTTCCCGATAAAGAACTCACCAAAAGTGTCGAAGCCGGAGGTTGTCCGGGCGTGTAGCGCGATACGGTATTCTATGGCCATATGGGTGCTTTTTTACGTTGAGTGGAGCAATCATATGAAAGGCGGAACAGGATGCCCCGCCTTTCCAGCTTGGTTAAACCTGTCGGTTATTTCCTCATCCGTTTTAGCGAATGTCGATCTGCCGTGATACCGGGCGCAGGTTTTCTTTTTTAGGTAATGTCAGGCAAAGGATGCCACTATCATACCGGGCACTGATCTTGTCCCGGTCGACAGTATCTCCTAATTCAAAATGCCGTTGAAAAGCCTGCCGGGTAAATTCTCGCCGTACCCACCGAGGCTGTTTATTTTCTTTGTTTAGTCCTGGGTTGGCTCCGGCCTGACTGGTTTCGGTCCGCTGGTCGTCCTGCTGTCCGCAGGAGACGGTCAACGTATCCCCGTCGATTTTCAATTGAAAATCGGACTTGTGAAGCCCCGGAACTGCCAGTTCGAGTTCATAGCTTTCGGCTGTCTCGATGATATTCACGGGAGCGACGAGTGAAGCGTTGGGGTTACCCAATCCCCAGAAGGCGTCATCTAATAATGTGCTTACAGTTTTTGGGAAGAGTTGATCCAAAACACTTCCAAAAGCAGCCGGATCGGCGTTCCTGTTTTTGATGATGTTTGTCATGATTTACTCTTTTTTGGTTATATTTTTTCCACAGCAAGTGATATGCCAAGCGCTACGCACATGAATTTTTTGCAGTTTTTCTGCTTTTTTTGCACGCCTCTCTGAAAAAAATTCCTGAAATTTTTTCATGGTTGGCGTATCACCAAATAGATTTAAATATCGTAAACTGGAATTGAATCAGCTCTTTGCTTCGTTGTCAAAAGTTTGCTGGCAAATTGCTGGCAAAAAAGAAAAAGCTCCCCCTGCTGTGGATCATTATGCATTGATTATCATCACATTATGAGCACTGTGGTATACAATGAGTAATATTATGATTTTCCTACTATGGATGTTAATTTATTTAACTTTGCGCCTCGCTTGGTATGGAAATCATCGCCCACAAATATACGTTTACGGCCGCTGACCGGCTTCGCCTTGAGACCTTGGGCTATCGCGTTGAGGGTATTCCAGCGGACGAAACGCTTGAAACTTTCATGCCGGCCTTTTTCCCGAATTTTGATCTGGCCGGCTTATTGGAGATGATAGATCGATTGTTTACCCCTACTACCAACCTCCCAGTCCACCGTCATGTACACTATAATGGCCACAAACAGATCTTGCATTTTATCTTTGAAAATACTGCTGAAGATTTAGACGAAACGGCGGCTTTTGATCGCGTTGTCTTTTGGTTGGGTGGGGAGATTATTGTCGAACACAGGTATTGTCTGGTCCCCTACCTTATCAGGGAAGAGGCCTAATTAAACCAATTTTTCAGGAAAGTCTGATACAATACGTAAATATGGGGGTTCGGAAAATCATAGTTCACGCTGGCTTGGGAGGTGGTGGATATGCCTGGGCGAAGCATGGTTTCGTAGCCGTTAATAGGTTTGAAGTGGAAACGATTTTAGAAGATGCCCTTAATCGATTGTCTGCCAATGAAATGCTGCCTGTTGAGCGTATCTTTTCTAAGTATTACGAGGACCACCCTACAGGTGTCGATTTTCCGATGATTGCCTGGGCTAGCCTTCCCGGGATGAGAGAGGTTCTACGCGGCTCTGATTGGCATGGAGCGCTCGATTTGCACAATCCTGAACAATTTCGTAATTTTAGTAACTATGTTTTCCGATCCTAAACATCAAGGTCAAGGTGATCACGGCTCCGTGGGCGAAGAGTTGATGATAAATGTTTCCGAACTGGAAGAAACAGGGGCGGTCGTGGATAAGGTTGTCCGCGAGGGATACTTTACTCTTCCGGATGCACTTTCGGCTTACCGACTTAGCGAAATCGAATACGTTGCTTATTTACTTTTGAAGAATAAAGGCAAATTAGGGGTAGCTGAGAAAGAAAAACAAGTATTAGGAGCTCTTTATTATCTTGTCGAAGCATTTCAAGCTCCTAGTGCCTCCTTTGATGCTTCGGGCAAACAAGTCATGAAGGAACTGGAAACTATTGTCCACTCATCCCCCTTGCATGATGGGGACCTATTTGCTGCGTAACCTGTTACAGACACCGACAATGGTTGTTATCGGAAATATACCCTTCACTCATTCCGCAGCGATTTAATCGGATTGGCCAGGGCCGCTCGGATGGCCCCGGAACTGACGGTGACCAAGGCAATCAATGCCGTCAGGAAACCGGCTACGAGAAATATCCACGTGGCGATGGGGGCACGATAAGCGAAGTCCTGCAGCCAGGCACGCATTAAGTCTCCAGAAAAGCAAAACAACAGAAATTCAGTAACCTTTTGCCCTTCGGTATAAAAATGAAATATTTAACAAACTAGAAGAATATACCGGCTACGATGTTATCAGATATCTGGAGTTTCATTATACTGCCTATCAGGATAGGGAGGATTTTTTACGATTTTTGCATTACGAGCTAACCGAACGAATAAAAAACGGACCGAAAAATGCCCGTCACCTTTCAACATTGAATTGGGTAAATGAGAAAAAGGAAGATTATAAAAAAGAGGCAACTCGGGACATTCGCTCAGAAATCCAGCAAGGTGTCGGAGAGATACTGAAAAGTCAGCCAACGGCTTCCCCTCAGGAAATTGACCGTCGGATTGCTACATTTTCTGAGAAATTGGAGGAGCATTTAGGCCGGATATTAGCGGAAGCCGAAAGAAGTGTGAAAGAGCTGACGGGCTCCACAAGCGAATGCTCGTCAAATTGATTGTCTAAAGATTTGTTATTCAGAGGTGGATTAGATAACCCTATACCCGGCCCAGAAGGAAAATCGCGGCCAGAAGAACGCGAAAGACCATTTTTCGGAATTTGGGTAGAGTTGGGTTTGTCGATAACGTTAGCTTCCGGGTTCTATGATTAGTGTCAAATTATTTCAGAAACACTTACCTTTATGCCACAGCCAAGCCCCACCCTTTGCGAAAAGAATTGCTCCACCCAGTTCTGGCAGTTGTCGCCCTTATGCTCACCTGCGGCAGCGCCTGCGCCCAACGCATGTTCTTCAACAGCGGTGATATCGTGTATGAGTTCACTGGCGCCCCCGTCACGTGCGCCACGAACAATCTGGGCCATTTTTGCGTGCCCGACACCGGCAACCTCAGTAGCCTGGCCTGTCATGGGGACACGTTGTATATCGTTACGTCGCAGAGCGAGCTGTACCAGGTCGTCCTGGGCTCACCCTCCTCCTGCAGGGACATGACCAATATTTCGATTCCCGGGGGACCGCTAACGGGGATTACAGCTATGACATGCGATAAGAATGGGCTCGTCTATGCGGTGGATGCAACTTCGCTCGATCTCTACCGCTATGACCCTCATACGAACATCCTGGATATCCTGGGCGCATTGCCTACATACCCTGATGGGGATATGCTGTTTTATCAGGACACCCTGCTCATCGCCGCGGGCGGCTTCTCGATCTGGTGGATCGATCTCGCCCAGCCATCGGCCAGCCAGCCCTTCATGGCGACGCCCGGCTTTGGGTTTGAAAGCCTGCTTGAATTGCCCGGGGATTGCCTCCGCAACACGTTTTATGGGTTGACCGGCAACCAGCTCGTGGCCTTTGACCCATATACCAGGACGCTACTTGGACCGGTTTGCACCGCAACGTTCAATGGATTGGACGGCGCCAGCACTGTTGAAGACGGAACGGTTCTCGGTCCCATCTTTTACACGCTCGCCGTGCCGGCCGTCTGCGGCGGCGCGTCTGCGGGCAGCATCCAGGCATTTGCTTCCGCTGCGACCGAGCAAAGCGCCACCTACACCCTCGATGGTTCGCTGACCAATTCGACGGGCGTCTTCAGCAATGTTGCCGTAGGGACGCATTCGATGCATTTCCAAATTTCGCCCACCTGTTTTGTCGACACCGTTTTTATGTTGAAAAAAGGGTTGTCCCCTGCTGCCTACCAGATTGCCAACCCGCAGGATTGCGCGAATGTCGATGGGTCGATTGCGATCACGGCCAGCAGCGGATTACCGCCTGTTCTGTTCAGTCTCGATAGCGCGGCGCCCCAGACAAGCCCGCTTTTCGATCACCTGGGACCCGGGCAATATACGCTCGTGATCACCGATTCCGGCGGTTGTGAGGAGGATACGACCGTCGTCCTGGCCTTTCAGCACATCCTTGGTTTTCCGGGCGCCATTACCATCGACTCGCCCGTCTGCGTACCCAACAACGCCGGCATTGGGCTCGTCCCCAATGGCGTGATCCCCGCTTCCATGCTAACTGTTTCGTTGAATGGCGGGTCTTTTCAGCAGGCGTTGACCTTCCCCGGCCTGACTGCCGGCGTCTACGATCTGCGGGTGGCGGGTACCGATGGTTGCAGCTGGGATACCGTGCTGACGATCCCACCCTACCCGATCGACCCGGTCACACTGAGCATAGACCCGGTCAACCCTATTTGTACGGCCTTGAACAGCGGCGCACTAAAGATTACCGTGCAAGGCGGCCAGGGGCCTTATTCAGTGGCCTTTAATAACATGTCTTTCGCGAACGGCGCCACTTTCGACCACCTCGGCCCCGGAGCATATACCCTGCTGGTGATCAATAAGGACGGTTGCGTCGTTGACACCGTGCATA
>Ga0302179_10000568_pt1 | contig 24221 bp, 22 predicted proteins | sample I_Palsa_E3_1_FD_198788 | JGI IMG/M metagenome (GOLD analysis project Ga0302179, IMG submission 198788) | Peat permafrost microbial communities from Stordalen Mire near Abisko, Sweden - I_Palsa_E3_1 | ecosystem: Environmental > Terrestrial > Soil > Palsa > Peat permafrost | place: Sweden...
GTTTGCTAAGAGGCAGCGTGCGCCGCTCCGGCGAACAATATCGTATCGCTGTGCAACTGATTAACACGCGCGACGGCCGCGAACTCTGGTCCGGCGTCTACACCGCAGATATCTCCGACATTCCCAGCGTAGAAGAGCAGATTGTCCGCCACACCGCTGACGCGCTTCGCATCCCCTGGTCTGCCAGCCTGGATGAGCAATGGGCCCGCCGTCACGTCGAAAATCCCGAGGCTCACGATCTTTACTTGCAGGCACGCTACTTGTGGAGCACCCGCAATGCCGATGCCGTCGAGCGCAGCGTCATGTTGTTACGGCAAGCCATCGATAAGGAACCTTCCTACGCGCGGGCCTATGCTGGATTGGCTGATTCCTACATCGTGATGGCGATCAATAGTCAGCAGATGCCCGTCGCGGCCGCCGTTCCCCTGGTCCGGGAGGCGGCGGTGAAGGCGTTGCAACTCGATCCGACTTTGGCCGAGCCGCACGCCACACTCGGCTTGCTCAAATCGAAATTCGAATGGGACTTCGCTGGCGCGCAGGAGGAATTTCGGCGCTCTTTCGCGCTCAATCCTGGCTATGCCACCGCCCATCATTGGGCCGGACAGAACCTGACCGCAATGGGTGAGTTCGAAGCCGCCAATGCCGAGTTGCGCAAGGCGCAGGAACTCGATCCCTTGTCCCCGATGATCTTTGAGGGCCTCTTCGAGAATTATTATTACTGGCACCGTTTTGACGATGCCATCCAGACCATGCACACCCTCCAGGCACGCGACGCAGTCGAGTTCGGGAACGCTCCATTTTCCTGGGCGTTCGCAATGGCATACCTGGCCAAAGGCATGTACCCGGAGGCGGAAACGATCTACCGCCAACTGGCAGACCGCTATCGGATTGACGTGTACTTTCTTCGACTAGCTCAGGCCCAGGCGCTGGAAGGACATCTCACGGAAGCGCAGGCTGTTCTCGAACGCGTTGAGCGCAAGCCCGACCACAGTGCCGACCCAGTGAGTTTAGCCAGGGTCCATGCGGCCTTGGGTGAAACAGATGCAGCCCTCGCGTTGTTGCAGCGGGCGTATCGGGAGCGCGATCCGGATGTCACGATCATAAAATACGACCCAGACTTTGCGGGGCTCGCCACCGACCTGCGCTTTCAGCAACTGGTGCAGCGCGTCTCGACGCGAAGCGAACAGGAGTACACAACCAGCCGCTGACAAGATTCTCGGGTCTTGCACTGTTCACGTGATTTCGGTTTCTGCTGAGCGAAAGCGGCAGAAGCTACGGAGGACAGCAATATTCCGAGGAATAGGCTTCTCATGGTGAACACTCTACACGCAGCGGAATGGATTCTGGTCACAATTGACGCTATCAGATGGGATGAGAAGGCGGGTCTCCGACTGGATGCTGTAGGCTCCCAAGTTATCGACGTGCTCGAAGACAGGAGGCAATGAAGAAGATTAGCGCTAAATGTGCGAAACGATCAGCAAGCTGCCTGCAACAGCTATCAGGTCCTCTGCTATTGCCACTGCGAAGTCCGCGAGATGCGCCCGTGACACAAGATCACGCCGGATTCGATAACCCGCAAATGTCCCCACCAGAGCGCCCGCGACGCCGACGATTGCAGCAACTAACAAGTTTCCACCAGTGCTTGTCGCCAGGGCAACACCGCCTAAGCAGCCAAGAACAATCCGTGCGCTCAAGCCGAGAGGTGCAGTCCGTGCTGGAGTTTTAGGCAGCTTGTCCGCGATCAGTTCGACGAGAGCCGACAGCGTAAGGACAACGAGGGTCGCCGGGCGGCCTAGGAACGCGAGCTTAGTTCCTGCAAAATGCAACCAGCCAAGATGGGTAGCCCAGCAGACAACCGCTGGTGCCGTCAGCGAGCGCAGTCCCGTTAAGCAGCCGAGAAGAAAGCAGAGGAGAAGCAATGTCATGACTGGCAACGCACCTTTCGTTGGACGCGAATCCTTAACCTATCAGAAGTCATTCCAACCACTTCCCTCGGTGTCATAAATCAGAACAGCGATCCCGAATGCCCTGATAGCCTATCCTCATGCAGAATCCCGTCAAAGAGCGCATCGTAAAGTTACGAGACGAAATAGCGCAAATTAGCGAAGCGAACCGTCTGTACTTGCAGGGCGGAAAAAAGATGCCCGGCTCAGTAGGGGATCATGAGCGTCGGCTTCAAAGATTGCAGGAAATCTTGGACGAACTGGTGTCGCTGACCGACTGGAAGAAACTCTGAACATGCACCGCCGTCACCCAAATTGGAGTCATTGAGTGTAATGGCGATTTTGCAACAGTTTCTCGGCAGCACAGAGTTCCATGCGGCGCATGAAGCAGCTTTACTTGCGCGACCCCGACGGGTTTGAGCTGTGCTTCCAGTGGGACACGAATCGTTGATCGCGCCACAGCAAGCGCTAATAGACAAAATTCCAGGCGGCGGCATTATGAGCGAAATCGGGATGTTACGAGAAAGGCGCATTGTGTTGCGCGACCGCACCTGGAATGCGTAGGCTATTTGTCGAGCAGTGTCGAATTGTTCATCATAAGGGGGCGAGACGCATGAAGTTCTTTGGGCGGGGTCTTGGGATCGTGTTTTTGTTCGTAGTGACGGCTCTCGCGCAGTCGTACGAAAGCGGAAGTGTTGTGAAATGGGAGACAAAGGCGTTTGCCATGACCGCCGTGCATCCTGCAGGGAACCGCGTCGTTTATTCGATTAAGGTTGGGGACGTTACCTATCAAGTTGCACGGCGGAGCGCCAAGGTGGAAATGACCATGGGAGAGAAAATTCAATGTCGCGTAGAAAAGGACAAGTTCGTCGTCCGCGACGACAAGGGCAAAGAAACGAAGTTATTCCCGGCGGGGCATGGCTGCCTCCTTGCTAGATCATGTAGGGTTGCAAGCACGATGCCACTGAGAACTCGGGCGTTAAACGGCTAGTTAGCGTGGCCTTGACGAAGACTTTTCAACAAGATGCCTTCGCGCCACAGAGAGCGCATGCTATATCGCGGTTTAGAGCCCTATCCGAACGAATATACGCAACTATCCGGTTGGATACTTAGTCCAGTCCCACCACCATGGCATTGGTACTGGGAAGTCGGCTTGTGATGAGCAATGGGTTGGTGGCCACTAACGCGTTTCCCAGGACTAATGTGTCCGATGCCGGCTCAAATCCTTGCTCGATGAGTGCGTTGGCCTCAAAGCGGCAGTTGAGCCGAGATCACTCCGGCAAGGCGACGATTCGGCCAGGTAACGAGAGCGCGCTTAAACAAAGCCTCCGCAGCCACCCCTGGCTGGGATTGCCGGGATGGACCTGCGTTTGCTTTGCGTTCACTATCTCGCGCTTGACGGTCATCCAGGCTTGAACTTCTTATTTCGTCTGCATCAGCCCCGCAACAACTGCAGCAAGTTTATCGAGTATCTGGTTCCAGCCCTCCATTTGACCGCTATTTTTCGCGCTCTCCATGGGTTCATTTCCAATGAAGGTAAGTTTCGTCTGGCCGTTTCCGAGATCCTCAAAGATGGTCACGTCGTACGCACCGTCTATAGCCTCATGTTCTATTCCTAATTGCGCAGGCTCGATCTTGTGTCCCTTCGAGTCGGAAAAGTACATCAAGGAAACGATCTTCTCGTACGGAACAATCTCGTGGTATTCAACCGCATTCCAGAACTCCTGCCCGTCCGGCGACTTCATGCAGCAGAGGAATTTTCCTCCAACGCGAAAATCCAGCTCGCAAACAGGCGCAGTAAAACCCTTCGGCCCCCACCACTGCATCACATATTTCGGATCTGTCCACGCCTTCCAAACCAATTCGCGTGGAGCATCAAAAACTCTTGTGACAACCATCCGCTCTGTCTCATTCAACGTGCTTTTTGCCATGTCCAACCTCCGCTTTTTTCATTTGATTCACAACTGCATCCAGCTTGTCGAAACTCTCTTCCCAGAATTGGCGATAACTAATCGCCCAGTCGCTGACCGTCTTTATCGCCTCGGGCCTAAGCCTGCAAACACTCTCTCGTCCACGCTTGGTCTTGATCACGATCTGTGCCCGCACCAGGTAGGCAATATGTTTTGAAATCATCTGCTGCGAGAGTGCAAACGGCTCCGTCAACCGATGCACAGAGGCAGGCCCATGGGAGAGCCGCTCGATCATCGCCCGGCGGGTTGGATCAGACAAAGCCGCAAATGTTGTGCCCAGGCTATCCACAACCATATGGTAGTGGATTATCTATCGATGTCAAGTGTGAATTTCGGGATTCCTGATTTCTGAACCCTGACTCATTAATTCTGACGATGAAAGTGCGTACCGCAACCTGCGCAGGAGCGCGATCCGCCACGGTTGCGGCGCTGGCATCAGCGGCCGGAGGAATGCGGATTGCGTCTGGGCGCCACCGGCTTGTCGGGCAATTGATCTTTGCAGTTGACTCTCTAGCGACTCTCGCAACGAGTGGTAAATCGCCAATGCGCTCACCCACTCCGGTTTGTACCGATAAGTCGGCAAGTGTTTACGAATTGTGGTCGCTTCACTTGCACGATAGACCGGCATCTCGGACAAATGCCCCCAAAACCTGTTGCGGGCTTGCCAATCCCAATAGGGAATGATAAAGGACGTTATCATTCGCAGTGCGGTGGTATTCCGTTGTGGTAGCCCGCCTCCAACGTCGGGTCTCGCGCATTGAGTCCGCCCACCCTTGACCATACTTAGCCTGTTTAGGCGCGGATGAGGCCCTTATTTGTCCAATGAACCGTACTGGCGCAATCGCGCCGAAATCGCTCGAATCAACCAGCACTAGGTTGCCCAATTCCTGGTTTCGTATTCCCGGTCAATTTTCTTCTCGTGCGGGTTCGTGTGTGGCACCGTTCCTACGGTGCTGCTGCAGGTTTAGGCGGGAAGCCGATCTGGCCACGACAACCGGAGATGCCACAACCACCTAACCTGCCGTCCCCGAGAAAAACGCGCATCCAGATTACGAGGATTTCGTCCTCGCGTTCAAGTTGTTGAATCGCCACCCAAACCCAACTCCGAAGCAGCGCCTGGGCTGGAAGCACGTGGGAACGCCACAGTCCACAAACCAGAGAAATAAAATTCCCGCCTCGCATTTATATCCATGTTTCGCTGTGGTTGTACTTCGTTGGATATCGCTTCATGCAAGCGACAGAGCTCCCCTACCATCACCTGATTTTTCCGATGCTTCCCGCGTCTCGCAGAAGGGGCACAATAGCGGCAGATAGGGGGGCACACTCTGGGGCACGGTTTTTCAAGAGGTCGGCACTCCTGGACTGCACCGGCCCGCCGAGTAGTACTACAGCCAGCGCAGCTCTTACGGCGTAATCTCAAACACCGTGCCGTAGCCGTATCGGCTGCCGCCGAATTTGGCGGTACCGAAAAGGTTTCCGGCACTGTCGAGGGCAAGTCCGTCCTGCGGCTTAGAACCGTCACTGGCAGCCTCGAATTGCCACAGAGTCGTTTCCTTCCACGTGCCGTTGCTTTGCAGGGCGAGTCTGTAGACCACGCCGCAGCTTCCGTTGTTGCAGCCCAGCCCGCCCGCCGTCGTGGTCCCGTAAAGATTTCCGCTGGCGTCGAACACCAGCGTTCCGTTGGGGGCCGCGCCGTCGCTGCCGGGGCCCGGGAGGAAAACGTTGTGGACGCCTTCGTTTCTAAGAACGAAGCGCCCCGCCCCGGTAGGTTACGCGTCCCCTAGCCATAAAGTTCATGATCGCACTTTCCGCGTCCTTGCCGTTGCGGGTGGGAGCTGACCGCTCCTCGAAACTGGAAAAACTGCATCTGCCGCGCAGTATCGCCGCGGCCGGCATTGTGTTCGCGGGCATGAGTGTCCTCGGTGCTTGCCGTCGTTCTCGAACTATTTACATATCTCTTGCGAAAAGCTGCCCCCTAAACGGTTGCGACATGTTGATCGACTTCCAAGCGCTGGTTCTTCGTTTTAGCTGGCGCGAAGTCGAGGACCACGCGTGAGGGAACATCGCCATGCTCAAGGCGGTCGAAGATCTGGTTGATCGATGATAGCGGCTGCAACTCGATATCGGCTTTGACTTTGCCTCCGACAGCGAAGGCGAGGGCTTCGGCCATATCCTGACGGCTCCCGACGAACGAACCTCGGACGGTTATGCAGTTTGCTACCACATCGAAGAGCGGAACTGGGAATTCGCCTGGCGGCAGTCCCACCAAGACACAAGTGCCACGCTTCCTAGTCATGCCAACGCCTTGCTTGAATGCGATCAGCGAAGGCGCGGTAATCAGAACGCCATGAGCTCCGCCACCGGTCGCCTTCTTTACGGCGGCTGCCGGGTCTCCAGTCTTGGCATTGATAACGAAATCGGCACCAAGGCGCGTGGCATGGGCCAGCTTGCCGTCGTCGATGTCGATTGCGCAGACGAGTAGTCCCATCGCCTTCGCATATTGGATGGCCAGGTGACCGAGCCCGCCAGCACCAGAAATAGCGATCCACTCCCCGGGCCGCGCCCCGGTTTGCTTAATCCCCTTGTAGGTCGTGATTCCAGCGCAGATCAACGGCGCGGCTTCCGCAGCCGTGAGGCCGGTAGGTATATGCGCAACAAAATTCGGATCAGCGAGGAGGTATTCCGCAAAACCGCCGTTCTTAGTATAGCCACCGAACTGCGCTTGAGCGCACACCGTTTCCCAGCCAGTCAGGCAATACTCGCAGTGACCACATGCGGAATAGAGCCACGGCACCCCCACCCGGTCGCCCTCCTTTACTATCGTCACGCCCGATCCAATGGCAACAACCAGACCGATGGCCTCATGGCCAGGAATGAACGGAAGTGTGGGCTTCACCGGCCAGTCGCCGTGGGCCGCATGAAGATCGGTGTGGCATACGCCGCAGGCTTCAGTTTTGACCAGAATTTGGCCCGTTCCGGGAGAGGGAACGTCCCATTCCACGAGGTCCAACGGTTTCCCGAATCGCTCTACGACCGCAGCATGCATCTTGAGGGGCATAGATATCTCCTCTTTGGATTGTTTAACCCTAAGGAGACTCAAGCTTAACAACGGACCCCTCGTGCTTCTGAGCAAGAGTGCTCACTCTCGCCCGGCCAGTCCGGTGTACGGCTGAAGGGTGAAAGAAAGCTGGGTCCTTGACCAGAGCAAACCTTCGCGGCTACCAGCCTCTCCTACAAATGCTTAGGCATTTCTCCACCCAATGGTCGAGCAGCGGTCAGCTCCCACCCGCAACGGCAGGGCGCGGAAAGTGCGATCATGAACTTTATGGCTGGGAGACGCGTAACCTACGTATACAGGAGATCATGATGGAGTTGAGAATCGAGAATCTTTCCAAACGGTATCCCAACGGCACCCAGGCGCTGCAGAATGTTTCGGTGAACATCCCGGTGGGCATGTTCGGCCTGTTGGGGCCGAACGGGGCGGGCAAGTCCACGCTGATGCGGACGCTGGCCACGCTGCAGGAGGCGGACAGCGGCCGCGCGACCTTGGGAGATATCGACATTCTGCGGCAGAAGGATGCTGTGCGCCGAGTCCTGGGCTATCTGCCGCAGGAATTCGGACTTTATCCCAAGGTTTCGGCCGAGGACCTGCTCACGCACTTAGCCACATTGAAGGGGATAACCAGCGCAAAGGAACGAAAGGAAGTGGTTCGCGCGCTGCTGCAGCAGACTAATCTCTCCGAGCACCGGCGCAAGGCTTTGGGCAGCTTTTCCGGAGGCATGAAGCAGAGGTTCGGCATTGCGCAGGCGCTGCTGGGAAATCCGCGGCTGATTATCGTGGACGAACCGACTGCCGGTCTCGATCCGGAGGAACGTGTGCGCTTTCACAACCTGCTGAGCGCGATCGGAGAAAACATTATCGTCATTCTTTCGACGCACATCGTCTCCGATGTCACCGACCTTTGCCAGGCGATGGCGATTATCCACCAGGGACAAGTGCGAATCGCCGGTAACCCTTCGCAGTTAGTGGAGGAGCTAAGGGGCAAAGTCTGGCAGAAGTCGATCACGCATGCCGATCTGGCGACCTACCAGGAGCGTTTCCAACTCGTTTCCATGCGGCTGTTCGCCGGCCGGACCTTGGTCCGCGTATTTGGTCAACAAGAGCCGGAACCGGGTTTCGAACCTGCGCTCCCGGACCTGGAAGACCTGTACTTCGCAACCATTAAGGGCTTTATCCACCGGTCCGCGACCGGTCCGGTGAACTGAGCTATGGTTACTTCTATCCTGGCATTCGAGTTTTTCCGCCGCTTGCGCCGGATCTCGACCTATGTCTATTTTCTGGTATTTCTCGGGTTGGGATTCCTGTTCGTGCTCATGTCGGGCGGGGCGTTCCCCAGCGCTACTATCGACTTCGGCACCGGAGGCAAGGTACTGGTTACTTCGCCGTTCGCGCTGAACGTCATCATCACTTATGTCAGCTTCTTTGGCGTGATCGTAACTGCGGCGCTGGCGGGACAGGCCACTTACCAGGATGTCGATAACAACTGCACCTCCTTCTTCTATACAGCCCCGATCACGAAGTTCCAGTACCTCGCTGGCAGGTTCCTGGGTGCTCTGGCAGTACAGTTGTTTGTCTTCAGTAGCGTGGGTCTGGGAGCCTGGGTGGGTACTCGCATGCCCTGGCTGGATCCGGTGCGCGTGGGGCCGCAGAGCGTCCTGGCATATCTCCAGCCTTATTTCGCGCTGGTGATTCCCAACCTGATTCTTACCACCGCGATCTTCTTCGCGCTGGCGGCATTGGGACGAAAGATGCTGCCGGTATATGCAGGCAGCGTGGTCATGCTGATCGGCTACTTTGTCGCCAACCAGCTTTCGACCGACCTGACCGTCAGTAAATTTGCCGCGATGGTTGATCCGTTTGGAGGAAATGCCGTTTCGCACCTTACGCAGTACTGGACTCCGTTCCAGCGCAACCTGCAGTTGATGCCATTCACTGGGGTGCTGTTGTGGAATCGTGTCCTGTGGCTGGCGATTGGCGCGGCCATCTTGGGCTTGACCTATGTCCGCTTCTCATTCACTTATGCGCCGGGTAAAGCCTCTCGGCGGCCAGAACCTGAGCTGCTGGAGCGGTTACCAGTCGCGATGGCGAAGGCGTTGCCCGTGGTTCATCCCACCTTTACCGTGCCTGACTCGTTCCGTGAACTGGTCTCGCTGACGCGGCTGCAGTTCACCGAAACGGTCCGGAACGTTTTTTTTGCGGTGCTCGTGCTGGCCGGAGCACTCATGGATATTCTTTCCGCGACCGGAGTCAACACTCCGTTTTCCACCCCAGTGTATCCGGTCACTTGGCGCATGTTGGAACTCGGTGGCGGCGGATTCTCCCTGTTTGTTCTGGCGATCGTCACTTTTTACTCGGGCGAACTCGTCTGGCGGGAGCGCGATGCGCAGTTCAATCAGATCATGGACCCATTGCCGGTGCGCCGCTGGGTGCTTTTCGCCAGCAAGCTGTTCGCGCTGATGCTGGTGCAGGTGCTGCTGGTCTTGATGGTTATGGTTTGCGGCTTGATCGTTCAGCTCACCCACGGTTATCACCAATTCCAGTTCGGCCTGTACTGCACCGACCTGTTCACCAACCGGCTGGTCACTTTCTGGATCCTGTGCGTGATCGCGATGCTGGTGCACACCATCGTCAATCACAAATACCTCGGCCACTTCGTGATGGTGCTGTATTTCGTGGCAGGGATTGTGCTGCCGCAGATGAATTTTCAGGACTACCTTTACCGCCTGGGCATGCCGCCGACGGTTATTTACTCCGACATGAATGGCTACGGCCCTTACGCTGCGCCCCTGTTCTGGTTCCACCTGTACTGGGGAATCGGAGCGGTGCTGCTGGCCATCGTGACCAATCTGTTGTGGGTGCGCGGTATGGAAACCGGTTGGCGTAACCGGTTCAAACTGGTCCGCGAACGCATCACGAATCCCACCAGGGCGGGGCTCGCGATAGCGGGCCTCCTCTTTGTCGCCGTCGGCGGATTCATTTACTACAACACGCACATCCTGAATCCATAGGTCACCCGATTCAAGATCCAGGAAGCGCGCGCCCAGTATGAGATGAAGTACAAGCAGTACGTCTCCCTGCCGCAGCCGAGGCTTACCGATATTCAGGTAGATGTCGATCTCTATCCGGAGCGCCGCCTTGCCGTCTTCCGTGGCAAGTAGTGGCTGGAAAATAAGACCGATTTACCCATCGACCGCGTGGCCGTGACCATTTGGCCGGAGGATGTGGACGTGATTCCTCGTCCTCACATTGAGGTGCAAAAGCTCATCCTGGAAGGCGGCCAGACGGCGATCATAGAAGACCCGGCGCTCGGTTTCTATTTGTACCGATTGCCGCAGCCGCTTCCGCCCCACGGCCGCATCGCGCTCGATTTCGCGCTGGCGTATCCGAATCCCGGGTTCGTCAACTCAAACCCCAACGGCGACATCGTTCACAACGGCAGCTTCGTCAACGGCAGTTATCTGCCGCTCATCGGATATTTCCAGGATGTGCAGTTGGTCGATGACAGCGAACGTCACCAGCACGGTTTGCCGAAATCGCCAGGTCTACCGAAACTCGAGGATGTGGCTGCGCGCCAGAACAACTATGTTGCGACGGACGCGGACTGGGTAAATTTCGAGGGCACGGTCAGCACAAGTCTCGACCAGATCGCGATCATGCCGGGTTATCCGCAAAGAGAATGGGAGCAGGACGGCCGCCGCTACTTTCACTACAAGGCCGATGCGCCGATCGTCGGCGGCATCTTCTCGGTGAATTCGGCGCGCTACGCGGTGCGGCGGGACCACTGGCATGATGTCAGCCTGGAGATCTACTATCACCCGGGGCATGCGTTCGATCTGGAACGGATGATGCTGGGCATGAAGTCCACGCTCGACTATTGCAGCACGGCCTTCAGTCCGTTTCAGTTCCGGCAATTGCGCATTGTCGAGTTCCCGCGCTATGGAGACTTTGCGGAATCGTTCCCCAACACCATTCCGTTCTCCGAGAGTATTGGGTTCATCACCTACGTGGATCCCAAGAAGGAAGACGCGATCAACCTGCCGTTGTTCGTTACCGCGCACGAAACCGGCCACCAGTGGTGGGCGCACCAGGTGGTGAGCGCCAACACGGAAGGAGCTACCGCTATCGTCGAAACGCTGGCGCAATACACCGCTCTGATGGTCATGCGGCATACCTACGGGCCGGAGTCGATGAAGAAGTTTCTGCGCTATCAGTTGGACGGCTATCTCCGCGGGCGAGCGCAGGAACGCAACGAAGAAAAACCGCTGCTGCGCGTCGAGCCCACCCAGGGTTACATCCATTACAACAAAGGCGGCCAGGTGATGTACGCCTTGCAGGACTATATTGGCGAAGACCGCGTGAACCAGGCGCTCTCCGCCATGGTCAAGGACTACGCCTTCAAGGGTCCGCCGTATCCGACTTCAATCGATTTCGTCAGCTATCTGCGCAAAGTGACACCCCCGGAGTTTCAGTACTTATACGAGGACTGGTTCGAAACCATTACTTTGTTCGACAATCGGGCAGTTTTGGCCAGCTATTCCAAGTTGCCGGACGGCAAATATAACGTGCGCATTGTCGTCGAGGCCAAGAAATACCGCTCTGATGGCAAAGGACAGGAGCACCTGATCCCGTTGCACGATCTCGTGGATATCGGTGTTTTGGATGCGAACGGCAAATACCTGTATCTGCAAAAACACAAAATCGAACAGGAGCGGCAGGAGTTCACGGTCACAGTAGACAAGTTGCCGAGTCAGGCAGGCATCGATCCGTTGATCAAGCTGATCGACCGCAACCCGGACGACAATATGGTGAAGGTCGAGGCGCAGTAGAGGCGGAGGTAGGAATCACCTGTCGGACGCGATGAGGTTTCGCGCTAGCGACATTGCCACCGTGATTGTGCATGCGAGTTTGCTCAGCGAATCTTGGAGACGTCAGATGATTTCGGAGTTTCGCGCGCATTCTCAACCTTGGGTAGCGGACTCGCTTTTATAATCTTGTAATCCCGATACTCGATGGACAGAACAGCTCGTCCCCCGATTCGGAGGACGCTTTCCGTGTGGTTCTCGGCCGGGAGCCAGAAGTCATTTACCTTAACGTATTTGTGTGCAACCTCTGTCTTCTTGATCCAGAAGGACGGATTCTTCGCCGGCTCTCCTTCGATTCGGACAACCGCAAAGTCCTTGGCATCGACCCAGATTTTGCCGCGGTAGAGAAACTTATTCTTGCTTTTTGGCAATAGGTCGAGGACGTATCGGCCTCCATCGGGAGAAGTCTCGTACCCGGCCAAGGAGAAATCGTAATTTTCTGGGCTCAGCGCGGTTCGAAGTCGATTCTCCTCATTGACTGCTTCCTGTTCACCCTCCAGCAATTTCTTGAAAACGTGTTCGATGACGAACTGCGAACCCTTCGACGAAACTACACTGAACTCCTTCGCAGGGGAACGGTAGGTCACGTTGACCACCATTTCGGCATCGCGATCGCTGGGAAATCCGCGATACTGCATCCGGTAAACGCGCGTTCCCACAAATTCATCAAGAGCGGCGGCCCGTTGCGCGTTCCTCTCCTGGAGATTCTTAACGATCTGTTCCAGCGGCAGGGAAGCATGATCGGACGAAGCAACAGATGGGTCGGACGGTCCCGCCTGCGTCACGGCGGGAACACACAAGAGGCTCCACGAAAACACGATCAGCCCAATCTCAGCAAGCGGTTGAAAGTGTATTCTCATGGTGTCTTTCAGAATGCTACACCACCTACGGAGATGCCTGGCTGATGGCTGAGAAGTCGAATGGACGTATGAGGAAGACGATTACGGCTACCGCGTGTTCAAGTCCACATAATGGCCGAATGTGGAGAGTGCGACCTGGTCATTGCCGGGTATGTAGAAGCCAAACTTGCCCTGAGTTAAATTGCCGCCAGGCTGAGTCCAGCGATCCAGAACCACCCAGCTTTCTCCTTGCCTGATCTGGTGGACGATCTCAGTTGGTCCCACACGGACTTGGATACTGCGAAAACTTTTCTTGTCGCCTTTGTGCGGGATTTTGGTTTCGTCCCCCTTCTGTCCGTTTCGGATGACGGTGCGGTAGAAGTTGTTGTCATCCATCTGGAAGAGCACGTAGTTGTTGGCGTCGGTCCAGTTGACCACCCATTGCAAGCGGTGGCCCTTGGTGAGCATCGCGGAGAAAACGAAGGTTCCCGATGTGGGGGAAACGCTGTACATAACGAAATCCCCGCCCTTGCGAACAAACGATCCCTTCTCCTGCTTCCAGCCCGCCGGTTCATCCCATTTGGACATGCCGCTGGGGGCGAGAGACAAATCCAAACTCTTGGATTGGCCCGCGACGACCTCCACCGTCGAAGCGCGAGCGAAGTTGTCCGCGGTCTTCGCCGTAAGAGTGTAGGAACCAGCCGGCAGACTCAGCGCGGCGCTACTGCTTACTTTTATGGGAGCCTCACCCGCTTTGGAAATAGTCACCTGCGCATCGGAGGGAGTGAAAGTGATTTTCAACTCTCCCGGAGCGGCGTCCAGAGCCACATCTGCGGCCGCCAGGGACACAGCAGTTCCGATGACGAAGTGTTTCCTGATCTGTTTAGGTTTGAACCGGTCTTTGCGGAGTTCAACCACGTGATCGCCGGGATTGACCGTAGACACGTTCAGCGTCCCATCGGGCCGAACCGTTCCAACCGGAGTTTGGTCGATCAGAACGGTGGCTCCTGGAGCTCCACCCTGAATCGAGAGAAACGCCAGATGGGGGATGGGTTGCAGGTTGAAGATCAGTTTGGTTTGCTCGCCTTTGCGAACCCGTATTTTTTGTTCGGGTAGCTCCTGAAACCCGTTTTTCGACACGCGTACAACGTAGTCCTTGAGTTCGAGATTCGGGATGCGCAACTGGCCGCCTTGCGTGAGTTGCGTCTGCAGTTTTCCGCTTAGAAAAACTTTTGCCTTATCCTGGCCGGCGATCACCACCAGGGTGCCGAGGTTCTGTCCCGATTCCAGGAAGGTCGTGAGCGCCGGCGCCGTCGCATCAAGGTCGAGTTTGTATTGATCGCCGCCCCGGGTTACGGCTAGTTCATGAGCGCCGGCGGAGAGGGAGGGAAAGTCCAGACCGTCCGGGGGCACGTCGAGAGCAGCCTGGCTATCGAGGCTTACCTGGGTAGAAGAATCGCTGGAATACACGTGAAGATGTCCAGCTACGCTGCTGACTACGACGGCCAGTACTCCACTGGAAACGATCGGGCCCTTCACTACTGGAACGGTTCCCGCATCGGACGAAAACGTGAACGATGCGCTGCCTTGCGCTCCATCAACTTTCAGTTTGTGTTCCCCTGCCGGTGCCTGATCGAGACTCCACTGTCCATCCTGGAATTCGACGGGTGGTTGGTCGTCGAGTGTTACTTTGCCCGTGCCCGTGTCCGAAGAAAGTTTCAGCGCAGCTAATGCTGGCGGTGGAACTGGCGTTGCTGGGGCGGCGATAGTGAGTGCCGTTTCGGAGGTCTGCGCGATTGGCTGCGCGTGCTGTCTCCGCGCGAGGAAGACAATCCCGGCCACCAAGACTATCGCAGCGGCCGTGGCGAGAAGAGCTGTTGTGGAACGCCGCGGTGATTTCGCGGACTGCTTGCGACTGGGCGATGAAGATGTGGTCTTGAGCGCAGGCGCAGGAGGTCTAACGGCCGAAGCTGCGACGGGCGCCGACGAAGAAGGTGCTGGCGGAGCAGGCGGCGAAACTGGCGGCGGAGCGGGCTTGGCGGCGACAGCTTCAACTGCAGGCGGAGGAGCGGTGGCATTGCTCGTTGCCTCCAGCGAGCGCTCAGCCGCTACGACTGGAGGAGTGTTGTAGGTCAGCGTCGCACTTTCGCTGTCCGGCGATCCGGTCGAAATCTTCCGGTCCACTTCCAGCAGGCCCAGGCGATGCAAAAGACCGTTTGCGACCGACAACATTTCTCCATCGGTCGAATGCTTGCCTGCCACGACTCGCACTCGTTCTCCTAACGCCTGCTTCGCCGCGACATCCGTGGCGGCGTCGATTTCGCTCTCCATGCGCCGCAGATCCTCCAGATCGCGTCGCCGCGTTTGGCGGCGCTGCGCCTGAAGATCACGCTGCACCGTCTCCTGAATCTGAATCAGCCGAGGCTCGCGTGGATAAACTGATAGCCCCTCTTCGATGCGGGATAAGGCCGCGGCCAGATCGGCGGAAGCTTGCAGCTTGCGCGCCTGAGAAACACATTCCTCGACGAAAGTCTCCCGCTTCTGGTCGAGGATCAGAGTCCGAATGGTCTTCGCCATGGGATGCCCTGGATTCAAATCGAGCGCTTCCCGTGCCAGCTTCTCGGCCTCCCGCCAATCGCTCTCCACCATGGAGTGAGCCTGTTCAACCAAGGCATTGGCCAGAACTGCTCGGGCCAAAGAATTATTCTCGTCGAGCTCATAAGCTTCACGCAGCAGTTTGATTCCCTCGGGTTTGTGGTGCGCGAACAGATCCTGCCCATCGGTCATCAGGAGGTGGGCTTCCGCCTTTCGCTTCACGCCATCTTGAGCGAGCTTCTCGAGTTCTATCAATTCCGCATCGTTGGGAAATTCCGCGGCCGCCCCCTGCAGCAGATCGAGCGCGCGAGCGTAGTCGCTGGAATGCAAGCACGTGTCAATCTGTTCGACCAGACGTGTCTTGGATTCGCTCCGAGCCTGCTGGTCGCGCCGCTTCTGCAGACGTTCCACCTCGAACGTCAGCCCTGGATACTGGCTGTAGATCGTGCGCAGGATCTCCCAATCGTTGAGCGCATCGCCGTACGAACTCTGTTCTTCGTGAAGGTGTGCCCGGGCAACGATAGAGTTGACCAGGTCGCGTTTGTCCTGCACCAGCCGCAGAGCCCGTTCGAAGTGCGACTCTCCGGGATGCAGATCGAGCGCCTCGCGCAGAACGTTCACGCGCTTGTCCAAGTCCGGCTCCGCTTCTACCTGGCGATCGATCGATGCGATGAAGGATGAGAGCTCCTGCCGCTGCTGCTCCTCGATGTCGTACTTGAGGGCCTGGAAGATCGCATTGCTCGGATACTTCGCCAGATATGCCTGGCAGGCATCCATCGCCTTGCGGAAGTTGTGCTCGGTGAGGTTTCTCCTCGCCTCGGCGTACGCAGTGTTCATCGCGTCGTGCTCGGACCGCACCTCGTTGTAAAAACTCTGATAAGTGGTCCCGCTGTCGCGATTGATGGAATCAGGAGCGCGCCGGTCAAGATCGAGCACCACACCCAATTTCGCGAGCGCGTTGCTGACGTCGCCCTTGTGCCACGCGTCCATGGCGGCACGATGGAGCTGCTCTTTCTCTTGACGCAGTTTCTTATATTCCTGCTCTTGCCGGTCGACTTCCGCCAGCAACTGCAGCGCTCGAGCCTCCTGCGGGCGGAGTTGGAGAACATTCTGCAAAGCCTCGCGGGCATGCGGGTAGGCGTGGTTGTCGATGTGCTGCCGGGCCAGGCGATACCAGTTATCGATCTGCCGTTCGCTGCGGCGGTTCTCAATCCGACTCTTCATAGTCAGGGCGGTGGCGTTGTCGGGTTCGATCTGCAGAGCTTCCTGCAACTTCTGCAGGGCGAGCGGATCTTCTTCTTCCTCAAACCGCGCCCGCGCGGCATCGAGCAACTGAGAGAGCGTCTTGCGCCGCACTGCGCCGTCGAGCCGGCGCCGCATCGAACCAATGGAATCGTCCATATGGCCTTCGGCTTCCAGTTCGCCGAGGATTTCTCCGGCAAACTGAAAATCGCCTTCTTCCAGCGCCTTGGTCGCGCGCTGCAGCCGTGGGCGGGTGCGCTCCGGATCGAAAATCTCGATGGGCTCATTGCGCAACGCCTTGTTGAGCGTGTCGCCAAAATCACGCGCACTTGCAAAACGATGCCAGGATTGCTTGGCCATCGCCTTGTGCAGCACACGGCTGACCGGCTGGCTTACCGTCGAATTCAGTTCCGCCGCCAGCGGCGGGATCTGACGCAGAATTGCGTCGACCACTTCATCGGCCCGCGCCCGCTGGAACGGATTTCGGCCGGTCATGGCCTCGTAGCAGACAACGCCTAGAGAAAAAATATCGGATGCCGGCGAGAGAGCCTTCAATTCAATCTGCTCGGGCGACATATAGAGCAGTGTCCCTTTTTGCGCGCGTGTGGTGTGCGCATCGGCCATGTGGGCAACGCCGAAATCGATAATCTTCACCGAGTCATCTTCCATTACGAAGATATTGCTCGGCTTCAAATCGCGGTGGATCAAGCCGCGTTCGTGCGCCGCCTGCAAGCCTCGGCAAGCCTGGGAAATAATGTCAATCGTGCGCTCGACCGTGAGACGATGGCTGGCCTTGCGGATAAAAGACTCCAGCGTGGTGCCGGGCAGCAGCGGCATCACGAAATAGGGCTTCTTCTTGCCTTCTTCTTCGAACTCCCCAATGTCGAAGATCTCCACGATGTTGGGATGGCTCATGGAGGCGAGCACGTCGCACTCCTTGTAGAACAACTGCAGCGAAGCCGGGTCGGGAATGTCGAGAATCGTCTTGACCGCAACTTCCCGGCGCACGACGGTATCGTAGGCCCGGTAAACAAGGCCCATGCCACCCTGCCCGAGAATCTGCCGGACCTCGTAGCGGCCTGCCAATTTTCTAGGTGAAGCGGGATTTTCCATGGCGCACCCCGGTTCGGGGGCCTTAGCATCTTAATGGATTTAGCCGAAAAATGTAGATCCGTTCCGCGGCGGGCGCGGAAAATCTCAGACGATCTATGAGTCTCCGGCCACTTAAGGGGATCGCCGCTGCGAAGGTGTTACGCCCGCAGCAGGTTGCGCGCGATGAACAAGACGTTGGCCGGGCGCTCGCCCAGCCGCCTCATGAAGTAGGGATACCACTCGCTGCCGAAGGGAATATAGATGCGGACGCGCCAGCCCTCGCGCACCAGACTCTGCTGCAGGTCGCGGCGGATACCGTAGAGCATTTGGAATTCAAACGAGTCCCGGGAAAGATGCTCGCGCGTGGCGAAAGCCTGGGCTTGCCGAATGATGCTCTCATCGTGTGTCGCCAGCCCGTGATAAATGCCGCTCTTCATCAGAGTCTTCATCAGCTTCACGTAGTTGGCATCGACCTCGGACTTCGCCGCGAATGCGATCTCCGGCGGTTCCTTGTACGCGCCTTTGCACAGGCGGATACGGATGCCTTCACTCAAGAGTTTTTCCACGTCGCTCTCGGACCGCCTCAGGTACGCCTGAATCACCGTGCCGACGGAGTTGGCATTACCGGGTAAGCGGTGGAGTTCGTGGACGAAATCCAGAGTGCGTTGTGTGTACGGCGAGCCTTCCATGTCGACGCGCACAAAGCCGGGAGGGTTCATGGATGCGGCCTTGGCGACCAGCCCGCTAACAATCTCTCGCGCCAGCTTCTCATCCACATCGAGCCCCATGTGAGTGAGCTTGAGACTGATATTGGCGTTGAGTTGGTGAGCGGCGATGGCGTCGAGAATTTGATCATAGAGCTGTGAACTAAGGCGCGCTTCGTCGGGATTGGTGACATTTTCCCCGAGGTTATCGATGCTCACACTCATGCCGGCGCGATTGATGGCTTGCGTGGCGCGGACGGCGTCCGCGATTTCAGTGCCGGCAACAAAACGGCCGGAGACGCGTCGGCCGATCGAGGAACGCTCGGCAAAATTGCGCAAAGATGGATTTTCGGAGAGACGGACGAAGAAAGTTCTTAACATGCCGCACCTGACAAATAATCCGCCCACGGCGGTTGCTGGACGAGGAGGAAGATCACAGAAAGTTGTATCACAATGAGGGTATACCGCAGCTAGGACCGCGATCACAAATCGCCCTGAAGGCGCCGGACAGGAATGGTGGCTGCGACTAAAGCGTGAATTTCAGTTCGATCATCTCGTGGGTTTCGTGGGGCGCCGGCTCCCATTTCCACTGCCGCAATGCGTTCTGGGCAGATTGGACGAGCAATGGGTGCCCACCCTTCACTTCCACGGACTTAACCGTGCCATTGGGCGCAACCAGTACGTCGGCCTTTACTCTGCCTTGGATGTTCATCGAGCGGGCCAGGCTGGGATATTGCGGAGTCACGCGAGTCACAATTGCTCGCGGGTTCTCGGAATGCTCCTGAGCAAGAAGGCCGCAGGGAGCGAGCATCAGGAGCGCGAGCGCCGCAAGTGCAATACGGTACAGCATAAGGTTCGATTGCCCACACAGGTGATAAGAGAAATGTAATCTGAGAGTAGATTACCTAGGTAATGCAGCAAAGAAGGTTTCCGTAAGAATGGATCGATCGCCATTGGCCAAGCAACAAGGGATTGCTGGCCTGTTCCGCCACCGCGACGCTCAGCCCCCCTGTTCTTCCAGGAATTTCTCCACCTCGATAGCCGCCATGCAGCCGCTTCCGGCGGCGGTGATGGCCTGGCGATAACGCCGGTCTTGCACATCGCCACAGGCAAATACGCCGTGGACTTTGGTTCGAACGTAGTTGTGCGTTTTAAGGTATCCGTCCTCATCGGTATCGAGTTGGCCCTCGAACATCTTCGCGTTCGGGTCGTGACCGATGCCGAGGAATAACGCGCTGGTGGGGAAATCCCAAACTTTGCCGGTCTTTACGTTTCGCAGCTTGAGGCCCGTGACTTCCTGCTTGGTGTGATCGTAAACGTCTTCGACCACGGTGTCGGCGAGGAATTGGATCTTGGGGTTGCTCTTGGCCCGATCCAGCATGATCTTCGAAGCGCGAAAGCTATCGCGGCGGTGAATCAGCGTGACCTTGGTGGCAAAACGAGTCAGGAACAGGGCTTCTTCCATGGCGGAATCTCCTCCGCCGATCACCACAATTTCCTTCCCGGAGAAGAAGAAACCGTCACAAGTGGCGCAGGAAGATACACCGTGGCCAATGAGCTTCTGCTCATTGGGCAGGCCGAGCCAGCGCGCGGAAGCGCCGCTGGCGATGATGAGCGCCTCAGCGTGTACCTGGTGCTTGCCCAGATGAAGCAGAAACGGGCGCTGACTAAGGTCCGCGCTGGTAAGGTGTGCCATGCGGTACTCGGCGCCGAAGCGTTCCGCCTGCTTGCGCATGTTCTCGATCAGTTGCGGTCCCAGGATTCCCTCGGGGAATCCGGGGAAATTCTCCACCAGCGTCGTAAGCGAAAGCTGGCCGCCGGGTTCGTGGCCTTCCACCACAAGAGGTTTCAAATTGGCGCGCGCAGCGTAAAGCGCAGCGGTGTGTCCGGCGCAGCCGGAACCGATGATGACTACTTTGCGGATTTCGCTCATGATTTTTCAGTGCTAGCGGTTAGATTGCTCATTTCAGATTTCGATGCACGGCGCTGTTTGGACCACCGGGAACCAAGGGAATCTCAGCCTGGCGGAGGCTGGAGCGCACAGACACTCCTACTCATTTTTTCCTTCAGCGGGCTTGGCAGATTTCGGTTTGGCTGGCATTTTCGCCGCGGCAGGTATCTGGGCCAGTTCTGCGGTCACAGCGCGACGAACGCCAAGCACGCTCCGATAGTCGGCAAGCACTTCGGAGGCGCTGCGGAATAGCGGCTCGTAGACGCTCTGGTCAGGATGAGGCCCGTTCTGCGAGCCGGCGCAGCGGGCCAGCGCCACCGACGACTTTCCGAATCGCTCCAACCGGATGCGGCTGGCTGGCGTATTAGCCGCAAGCATGGTCGCCGCGCTGCTGATCGATGACGCGCTGTCCTCGATCGAGACCTGGATCAAGTCTTTGGGATCGCGCAGGTGAAGGACAAGCGTCTCGACCATGTTCTGCCCGTCGTTGCTGAAGGAATACTGCACGCTCGAAAAAACGGCTTGTGCGGAGAATTCGCGCCGAATGCGGACGTAGCGTGCTACCGACGGCTCGTCAGAAATCTGAGCGTTCTGTCCGGGTTGGAGCAAGTTCGGCGCATCCGTTAGCGTGGAGACACCATGTGACACTTCGAAGTCCGGACCGAACAACGGCTGCTTAGGAATGCGCGCCAACGCCGCCGATATCTCCTTCTGCTCCCCTGCGGACGGCGTGCAAACGTTCAGAACGTTGACTTTCACCTGCGGCTGAGTTGCGTTTGGCTCGGCAGCCTGCTGCGATACGGCGGGAAGAGCTAGCAGCAAGGCACCCAATATAAGAATGAGTTTTGAGGGCACTGCCGAATTCTAAATGATGACTAGCAAAACCTTAAACTGAGATCGTAGCGCAAAGAGTTTCGCCATGGCGGCGAAGGCGATTAGAATTCATGGCATGGCGAATCTGACACTGGTTTACGGCATGCGGCTGCTGCCCTCAGAAGACGTAGCCGAAGTAGGGCAGGCTCCCGTGAAGCTTGCCAACGGACGGGAGGCACATGTCACCATGCACGTGCTCGAAGGCAGCAAGGAAGAGATCGAGAAGCAGTTGCGCACCAGTCTCGAGGCCTTCTTCGATTTGTATCCGGAAATCTAGCGGGCTGCTGAAAACTCGACTTGCCGCTGCGTTTTGAATTGGCGCGGCAGCCGCGCTGTAAGTGGCACAAAGTGGACCGCGGCTTTAGCCGCGGCGTTTAGCCTCCGATCCTATGCCGGGCAGCGAATTGAGACCATGAGGGAGTCTTATTGGAAGTTGCGCGCGAGCCTGGTGACGGCCGGTTTATGGCCGCAGGGCTGGATTGCGCGCGGAGCTTGCTATTCACTGGGCTTCGCCATCGGGCTTTTCGCTCTTCAGTTGCTGTTGCAGATGTTCGCGCCTGCGGCGGCGCGCAGCATGGGTGGTTGGGTTAAGTTTCTTGTTTTCGATGCCGCTTTGCTCTTCTCCATTGTCGCCTTCCGCTGGCTCAAACGAAAGATTCTGTGGCGCCTGCGCAACCGGCTGATCGTGACCTACGTCTTCATTGGCGTGATTCCCGCTGTGCTTCTGATTGCAATGGCGCTCATCACGCTTTACGGGTTCGCGGGACAATTCGCCATTTTCGTAGTGACCTCGGAGATCAACTCACAGTTGCGCCGGATGGAGGCGGTGAACGCCGCGGTTGGCAACGAGCTGGCAGCGCGTTTGGAGCGTGGGGACACTGCCGCCGCCGAGTCTTTGGCTGGATTGAGGAAGCGCGATGCTGCCTGGCGGCGCCGGCAGATGTGTGCCTGGTACGGCGACCAATCTCTGTCTTTGGATGATCAATCCAAGGTCCCACCTTTCTCTCTCCCAACCTTTGTAGGACAAGAAGGTATGCGCGACATCACGCGCGACAACGACGGACTGCACCTGCGTGTGGTCACGCTGCTTCCCGCGGGATCGAAGACACTCACCGTGGTCAGCAGCGAGCCCTTTGACAAGGAGTTGTTGGGAAAAATTGCGGTGGACATGGGCGAGATCACGCTCTTGGACGACGCAAGAGGCATATCGGGAAACAGGAGCGGATCGCAGGCCTCTGCGCCGCAAACGAGCACTCCTGTGAATGCCGGAACCAGCAATGGCGGAATTGTCGTCAGCGAGAGCAAGAACGGAACCACGGTGGACTTGCATCCCAGCCCCACATTTACGGTGGGCGCGGTGCCAGTTGCGGCGGGCAGTATGGACCGTGAAGTCACGTTCTTCGCACCGCTGCCGGTGCTGGACTGGAAAACCGGGGAGCGAGAGTCGACTGGCGCTCTGGTGGTGCAGGTGCGGACACGTCCTTCGGTGCTTTATGGTCATCTGTTCGCGGCGTTGGGAGAGTTCGTCCGCGGTGTGGAATACATTCTTCTTGGGATTCTCATCTTCTTCGCAGTGATCGAGTTGATTGCCCTGATCATAGGCACGCGAATGACGCGGACGGTGACCCGCGCCGTGGCGGAGCTCTATGACGCTACCAAGCACGTGGACCGCGGCGACTTCAGCCATCGCATTCCCGTCGAATCCGAGGACCAGTTGGCGCAGCTTTCCCTGTCGTTCAATTCGATGACGGAGTCCATCGAGAAGCTGATTCAAGAACAGAAAGAGAAGCAGCGGCTCGAGGGCGAACTCGCCATTGCTCAAGAAGTTCAGGCGCAACTGTTTCCGCGGCAGGTTTCGGAGCTGGAGTCGCTCGAAGTGCACGGCTTCTGCCGGCCGGCGCGCACGGTGAGCGGCGACTACTACGACTTCCTCACGGCCAGCTCGCACAAGCTGATTCTGGCCGTCGGCGATATCAGCGGGAAGGGAATTTCGGCGGCGCTGCTGATGGCGACCATCCACTCGGCAGTGCGCGCTTACAGTGTGGAGAGCTTGCCCCAGTTTCGCGAGCCAATGATGCGGGAGCCCGTTGCGGTGGGTGCGGTCGCAGGCGCGGGCAGGATTATGGCGGCGTGGCCTGAGGGCGTTGAGATTTCTCCTGGAGCGCTGCTCGGGCTGCTCAATCATCAACTCTATGAGAGCACTCCGCCGGAGAAATATGCCACGCTGTTTCTCGGAATCTACGATGGACGATCGCACCACCTGACCTACAGCAACGGCGGACATTTGCCTCCAATCCTGATCGGGACGGACGGTGCAGTGCGGCGGCTGGAAGCAGGCGGGACGGTGATCGGGCTGTTCGATGACAGGACATACGACGAAGGCGCGGTGGAAATGCATCCCGGAGAAATTCTCCTGGCGTATAGTGACGGCGTCACCGAGCCGGAAAACGAGTTCGGCGAATTTGGCGAGGAGCGGCTGATCGATCTGGTAAGCGCGAACCGGCGCGCGCCGCTCGTCCAAATCAGCCAGACGGTTACGGCGGCGGTCGATGACTGGATCGGCGATAACGAGCAGCCCGATGACATCACGCTGGTGCTGGCGCGGGCGCGGTAGGCGGTTCTCAGTTCTCAGTTCGATTCCAGCGGGTGAAGGTTGCCTGATCGGACTGTGCATTCCTCCCTGAGGATAAAGTTGGCGGCCGATGTTTCGTGGGCGCTGAATCGTTCGCTCCCTGGCTGAAGAGTCGGGGTACCCCACCCCACCTCCCCTATTAGAATCATCACGTTAGCGAGAAATTCCCCGCAAAATACGTTTTTCAAAGAACTTAGGTACTAAAGTATCTGAAACAAAGGACTTCGGGGCGGGGCGAGTTGGTCTGTGCCAACCGTCACGGCCTGGACCATGATCGCGCATGGGATGGGCTGTGAGCAAGGTTAGATGTCACAACGGGCTTGTGGAATATCTTGGGGCGGTGTCGTTCCATCGCTGCGGCCCACTCTTTTGGCGAACGCGAAGGGATGGGCCATCCGCGACGGGAAAGCTTGTCGAAACGCTGATTATAAGGTACGCTTCAGTCTCCCCAGGGTTG
>Ga0302179_10000570_pt1 | contig 24177 bp, 21 predicted proteins | sample I_Palsa_E3_1_FD_198788 | JGI IMG/M metagenome (GOLD analysis project Ga0302179, IMG submission 198788) | Peat permafrost microbial communities from Stordalen Mire near Abisko, Sweden - I_Palsa_E3_1 | ecosystem: Environmental > Terrestrial > Soil > Palsa > Peat permafrost | place: Sweden...
TCCACCGGTGGGGCCGACCAGCAGCGTGCCGCCGTTGACATTGATGTTGCCGGCGATACTGAAGCCGGCGGATTGTGCCAACTGCAGGGTGCCGGAGTTGGTGCCTTTGGTCAGATCGCCGCTGCCGACGGTGCCAGTCAGGGTAAGCACATTGGTGCCGGTCGCGTCAATAACGTTCACGCTACCATTGAGATTGACCGTTCGCGCCGAGCTGAAAGTGCCCGTACTCAGCAGCGTAGCGCCGGCCGAGCCGCCGTTGATGGTCACGGCGCCACCAGAGTTGCCGAGATTGCCATCGGAGGAAACGCTCAGAGTCCCGCCGTTGATGACCGAACCGCCGGAATAGGAGTTACTGGCATTGGTTAGCGTCACAAAACTGCCATTTTCGATGTCCAGGACGCCAGAGCCACTCCCATCAGAAATCAAGTCGTTAATGACCGTGCTGGCCGTAGCGCTGCCGCTGTTTTCAATGCTCAGTGTTGCCCCGGTCAGGCTAACGGTGGATGGACTGGTGGCCGCTCCAAGGTACAGCGTGCCGCCGACGGCCAGATTATTGGTGATAGCCTTGCCACCCAGGGTGAGCGGTGCGCTGAGTGTCAGGCTATGGGTACCGGTCAGGTCGTTTGTATCGGTGCTGACGGTGAAGCCGGTACCGCTTACCGTAATGGCATTGGCAACTATTTGATTCGCATAAACGGGCTGGAGATTGGACAGCGTGCTGTTGGCGATAATTAGCGTTCCGGTGCCGAACGGGCCGGACGTGACGGACCCCGGCGCTCCGACAGTGCTGGAGCCGATCTTGAGCGCTCCCTGGGCGGTGTTGGTGGCAGAGCCGTACGTGGTATTGCCGGAATAAGTGCTGGCTCCCGCCATGGTAACGGCGTAACCATTGTTTTGGGCATCGATGCTTACATTATTTGCCCCGCCGCCGTTTTGAATGGCATCATTGACGATGATCGGTCCGTCGGTGGCCGACAGACTCAAGGTATCACCGCTGACGCTGGACGCTGTAAGCGTCGACGGCGAACTGGCCAATCCGAGCACCAGCGCGGCGCCGGGGGCGTTGACTGGATTGTTAGTGATGAAAAAACTTCCGTTGTTTGTGACCTGACCAGCGAGCGTCAAGCTGTTGGCCGTGTCACCGGAAGCAATGGAAGAAATGAAGCCGGTCTTCATGAAGATCGGATTGTAGAGAATCTGGTTCGCCCCAACGGCCTGAAGGTGCGGGTTGGTAGCATTGCCTATGCTCATCACGCCGGTACCGTAAGGGCCATAGGTGAAGCCGGATGTTACATTTGGCGTGACGTTGACGTCGACGGTTGAAGCGCCGTTGACGGTAGTGAGACCGGAATAAGTGTTCGACCCGCTCAAGGCCGTAACGCCGGCTTTTTGTATAATCAGGCCACCGGTTCCGCTGATAGCTCCCGTGATATCAGTTGTTCCATTGCTCTCAATCGCAATCGAATTTGTGACGCTGTTAAGACTAATGTTCCCGTTGATGTTCAGCGTAAATGACGCGGATTCTGTAATCCCCATTGTTCCTGGGGAGGCGATGGCGATGTTGGCGTTGATGGTCTGCGACGTGGCTCCGGCGCTCAGGTTGATGAATCCCCCCGCATCGAAAGTAAACTGATCTCCCGAACCAAAAACGCCCAGGCTGTATGCCCCGGCGCCGCTGACAAATGAAATCGTATTGATATCCTGAACTGTGCCGCCGAGGCTGATGGTTGAGTTGGTGCTCGGTGAATTGAATTGGGCGGTGTACCCCGTGGTGGCGACGCCATTGGTCCAATTCATGCTGTCGTTCCACAGGTTGTCCGGATTGTTCGTACTGTTGCCGCTCCAGTTCGTGACAGTGAGCCCACATGCACCGAAGCTCATCGGAATAGCTGCAATCAAAATGGACGCGCGCACTCTGCGACTAATTCGACGACTCATATTCTCTCCTCTTCTTTTTCAGCGAAATGTCATGCCAATGGAAACCGCAAAAAGAACGCAAGCATCCGCCAGGAGCTGCGTCCGGTAACCATTCGTAGGTAGCTTACATACACGATTTAACCAAAGTCAACTGAATTCCTGACAACGATTTTGCAACGGCCAGCCCCCTGACTAGGGGTACCCAGTCCTCCGCTTAGTGCGCCGGGCCATCAATCCCGCCATCCCCAGGCCCACCAGACATGCGTGATTCCCTAAAACGAGGCATCTCGCATGTCATTTTGAATTGTTATCCACTTTCCCGTACCCTTTCCCCTTTACATGCGGACTGAATACGACGAGCCGGATATTCGGCGGGTGATGCAGCAATTGGCGTCGCAGGTGGCCGCTGGTTTTGAGAAGGATTCGCCGCTGGGAATCGTGGGGCTGCGGACGCGCGGGGAATTTGTAGCCGATCGGCTGGCGGCGATGTTGCGAAAAGAAGGTTTCGGCCGGCTGGGGCGTGGCGTGCTGGATGTGACGTTTTATCGGGATGATCTTTCCCACAGCGGGGCCAAGCCGCTGGTTCGGCCGACGGATATTCAGTTTGATTTGAACGATCATCCGGTGCTGCTGGTGGATGATGTGATTTTCACGGGGCGATCGATCCGAGCGGCGCTGGATGCACTGACCGATTTTGGGCGGCCGAGCGCGATTCGACTGGCGGTGCTGGCGGATCGGGGTGGGCGGGAACTGCCGATTCAGCCGGATTTCGTGGGGCTGATGCTGAAAGATGTGCCGCCGGATCATCGGGTGAATGTGCGCATGAAAGAGATCGACGGCCGCGATCAGATTGTCGTGGAGCCGAGAACTTAACAACGGGTGTTCCGACCAACTATGGCCCACACCGAATTACGCTGGACACGCAAGCATCTGCTGTCGCTGCAAGAGCTGTCAGCCGATGAACTGAATTTTGTGCTCGACACGGCCAAGGCGTTCAAAGAAGTTTCCACTCGCAGCATCAAAAAAGTTCCCGCTCTCCGTGGCCGGGTGGTCGTCAACACTTTTTTTGAAGACAGCACTCGCACCCGCACCAGTTTTCAACTCGCAGCACAGCGTTTGTCCGCCGACGTGATCGATTTCAGCGAAAAGGGGTCAAGCGTCAGCAAAGGTGAAACGCTGATTGACACCGCCCGCACCATTGAGGCGATGGGCGTCGACATCATCATTCTGCGCCATCCGGCGGCCGGTTCCGCGGATTTGCTGGCCCGCACGGTCAAGTGCTCGGTGATAAATGCCGGCGATGGGGCCCATGAACATCCGACGCAGGGGTTGCTCGATCTTTACACGATCCGTGAACGCTTTGGCCGCATTGAAGGATTGAAGGTGGCGATCGTCGGCGACATTGTGAACAGTCGTGTCGCTCGCTCCAATTTGTGGGGACTGACCAAACTCGGAGCGGAGGTTTATCTGGTTGGGCCGCCGACTTTGCTGCCGCGGAGTTTTGAGCAATTGGGCGCGAGAGTCGTGCATCGCTTTGACGATATCGTAGGACAAATGGACGTGATCAACATGCTGCGCGTGCAATTCGAGCGCATCAAAAGCAGTCAATTTCCCACGGTGCGGGAATTTACGCATCTTTTCGGCTTGAACCACGAGCGATTTGCCCGCTGCAAGAAGGATGTTTTTATCATGCACCCCGGCCCGATGAATCGCGGCATCGAAATCAGCAGCGCAATCGCCGACGGGCCGCAGAGTGGAATCCTGGCCCAGGTGAGCAACGGCTTGGCGGTGCGAATGGCCGTGCTGTATCTGGTGACGCATCTGTAAAAAAATATGGCGACATTGCTGATTCAACACGGCATGATCCTAGACCCGGCGTCGCACACGCAGCGGGTGGCCGATCTGCTGATCCGTGATGGAAAAATCGCCGCGATTGGCGAGAAGCTTGATCGTGCGGACCAAACGCTGGATGCAAGCGGCTGTTACGTCACGCCAGGATTGATCGATGTGCATGTGCATTTTCGTGAGCCGGGCGATGAAGAGGAAGAAACGATCGCCTCCGGCGCGGCGGCGGCGGTTGCGGGGGGATTTACGACCGTCTGCTGCATGCCCAACACGAAGCCGGCACTGGACAATGAGGCGCAGATCGAATTTGTCCTGCGTGAAAGCCGGCTTGCGGGGTTGGCTAATGTCTATCCGATTGGCGCGATTACCAAAGGCCGCAATGGGCTCGAGCTGGCGGAAATGGCTTCGATGCAGGCGCGCGGAGCCGTAGCATTCAGCGATGATGGCGTCGGCGTGGCGGACGCATCGGTTATGCGCAAGGCCCTGCAATACGCCAAGATGTTAGACACGGTGCTGATGCAGCATTGCGAGGAGCCATCCCTCAGCGGTGGGGCGATGCACGCCGGCATGGAATCCACGATGCTCGGCCTGCCCGGGATTCCCGCCGAAGCTGAGCAGCTCATGATCGCCCGTGATCTGCTGCTCAACCGCTCAATCGGCTGCCGCTATCATGTGCAGCACATCAGCACCGCCTGGAGCGTCGAGCTGATTCGCCGCGCCAAGAACGATGGGCAGAGCGTGACCGCCGAAGTTTCGCCGCATCATCTGCTGCTGAGCGATTCAAGTTGCCGATCGTATGACACGAATTTCAAAATGAATCCGCCGTTGCGGACGGAGATGGACATCCGCGCCTGCATTGACGGCGTGAAAGACGGCACGATCGACATCCTGGCCACCGATCACGCGCCGCACCTGGCCGAGGAAAAGGAGCTTGAGTTTCAATCCGCTCCGTTCGGAATCATCAGCATCGAATGCGCTCTTCCACTGTACATCAAAGCGCTCATTGAGCCGGGCCACATCTCCTGGATGCGGCTGATCGAAATGATGACAAGCAGCTCCGCCCGCATCGCCAAATTGTCCAAAGGAACCCTAGCCATCGGCGCGGATGCCGATGTGACGGTGATCGATCCGAAACGTGCCTGGAAAATCGAAGCCCAGCGGCTGGTCAGCAAAAGCCGCAATTGCCCATTCGACGGTTGGGATATCACCGGCCGAGCGATCGCCACCATCGTCGGCGGCGAAATCAAATGGCGTTTATCCCCGCCGGCTTCGCACAGCAGCTAAAGCGTTTACTTCCACGCATCCGCCCTTTACGCTGCTATCAGGGAGCATAGCTCAACGGTTAGAGCGAGGGACTCATAATCCCCAGGTTCTCGGTTCGAATCCGAGTGCTCCCAGTCACGGCCCTTGGCGAGTCACGCCACTTCCTCCAGCACGTGCTCAGCCACAAAAATCGGCAACGTGGAAGCGATGCCCAGGGCGATAGCGTCACTCGGTCGGCTGTCGACTTCGATGGAGTGGCCGTTCATGCGAATGTGAATGCGGGCGAAAAAGGTGTGTTCCTGCAAATCGTTGATCTCGATTTTTTCCATGACGCCGCCCATGGCTTCGATGATGTTGGCCAGCAGGTCGTGCGTCATCGGCCTTGGCATGGGCTGGCCCTTGAGGCGCCGATCGATGGCGCTCGCTTCGTTGTTGCCGATCATGATGGAGAATTTGCGGTCGCCATCCACTTCCTTGAGCTGGATGATCTGCTGGTCCAGCATTTCGTTGATGATGATCTTGTGCAGCTCCATCTGAACCGACATCGGCGTAGCCTCCAAAGCTGTGCTCGTAAACTAGAATTGCCGCCTAGGAGTGTCAAGCGAAAAACGGAATGGCTGCGATGTCGCACTGTTGCTTGCGCCATCATTATCACGTGTAACGGTTTGGACCGCCGACCAAGCCGCGTATACTCTGCGGCCCTATGGCACTGGAAGTCGGCATCGTCGGATTACCCAACGTCGGCAAAAGCACGCTGTTCAACGCCCTGACCGCGGCGGGGGCGCTGGCGGCAAATTATCCGTTTGCCACCATCGAGCCCAACATCGGCGTCGTGGCGGTCCCGGATGATCGACTCAACCAAATCAATCAGCACATCCCCACGGAAAAAATCATTCCGGCCCAGGTGCGGATCGTTGATATCGCCGGCATTGTGCGCGGAGCCAGCACCGGTGAAGGCCTCGGCAACAAATTTCTGTCGCATATCCGTGAAGTCGACGCCATTTTGCATGTTGTGCGCTGTTTCACCGGCGGCGACATCATCCACGTGGAAGGCTCCGTCGATCCGATCCGTGACATCGACACCATCGATACGGAATTGGCCCTGGCGGATTTGGAAACCGTCGATGCTTCGCTGGACAAGGCCGAGCGCACCGCCCGAAGTGGAGACAAGGACGCCGCCGCCCGCGCGGAAATCCTGCGGCTATGCAAGACGGCTTTGGAAAAAGGCAACCCCGTGCGCGGCTTGGAATTGGACGCCGATCAGAAAAAGATCGCCCGCTCGCTCGGATTGATCACCGCGAAAAAAGTATTGTACATCGGCAATGTGGATGAAGCCGATGTGCATGGGCAGGGACCGCTGGTGGCCAAGGTGCGTGAACGTGCCAAAGCCGAAGGCGGCGCGGTGGTGCCGGTGTGCGGCAAATTGGAGTCCGAATTAGCGGAATTGGATCCGGCCGATCGAAAGGAAATGCTGCAAAGCATGGACCTTAAGGAACCCGCTTTGGAAACGCTGGCGAGGCAGGCGTATCAATTGCTGGGATTGCATAGTTATTTCACCGCCGGCCCCAAGGAAATCCGCGCCTGGACCATTCCCATCGGCGCCACCGCTCCCCAAGCCGCCGGCGTCATTCACACCGATTTTGAGCGTGGCTTCATCCGTGCCGAGATTTACACGCTGTCCGATCTGCACCAATTCAAAACCGAAGCCGCGATCAAAGCCGCTGGCAAGATGCGGGCTGAGGGCAAGAATTACATCATGAAAGACGGCGATATCACGCACTTCCTTTTCAATGTGTAATCGCGCGGAAGTGGTATTATATTGAACTGTAGCTGCACTCGTAGCTCAGTTGGATAGAGCATCGGATTTCTAATCCGACGGTCGCAGGTTCGAATCCTGCCGAGTGCATTGGGGTTTTCATTAGGCAAATCGGCTATCCGCCAGCATAATCCAGTCAAGGCGCAGCGGCGGTCGGTACGGCAATCCAGTAGGTCCGGCCGGCGACAAGGTGATCAGGATCGAGTTTCAGACTGGCGTTCGTTTTCACAATCAGGTCACGATTGGCGGGCGTATCGGAGCCCAGCAAGGCGACAGCGAGCTTTGATACCGTGTCTCCCGGCAGCGCAGTGTAACGCACCGTGCGGCCCATGCTGAGGATCGCCAGGTCGTCCGCATCCGGCTGGCTCGTGGCTGCCTTAGCCTGCGAGGCGCGAGGATCGGCGGCCAAGCCGTTGGAAGCGTCGATTGTGTAAGTCTTGCCGGCGATGAGATGGTCGGGGTCCTTTTGCAGCGAAGCGTTGCCGGCAACGATCGCCTGACGATTCTCCTGGGTGTCGCCGCCAAGCAGGTTGGAAGCGAGACCTCCGACAGTATCGCCGGATCGCGCGGTATATTTGAGCTTAGGACCCGTGGCGACGGCAGCGCTATCCTCATTTGCTTTGGCATTTGATGTTGCATCCACCTGGGTTGCGACTGGGGTGGAGCTTTGTGTGCCATCGGAAGTTTCCGAAGCAACGTCCGCCTGCTCGTCATTATCGTCCGCAGCAGATGGCGAAGATGGTGCAATTGAATAGGTATATCCTTCAAGCACTCGATCCGGATTCGACTGCAAGGATGGATTTGCGGCGATGACGGCAGCGCGGTTCTCCTTGGAATCGCTGCCGAGCAACGCGATCGCCAGTTGCGAAACTGTGTCGCCTTCCCGAGCGATGTACTGCACTTCTCCCGATGCTTGGACGTGAACCAGGGGCGCCGACTTGACCTCCGCTGCTGGTGTGGGGACCACGGGAACAATTACCGGGGCAGTTGTCTGCGGGGCATCTGTCACGATCCGCATGGCAACCGTCGGCTGGGCAGTGGGCGCGGGGGCGGCGATGGTGGCGAGATGACCGTGCCTGAACCAAAGCATGCCTCCCAGCGGGACCACCAGCGCGGCGAAGATTAACGTTAGTCGGAATTTCATGAAGGTTCCAAAAGGGCGTGGCCTTCGTGGTCTGGGGTGTCGATCGAGCGATCGCTTTTAATCCAAGAACGTGGGGCCGATAATAGTCCCATCGTCAATCACTCGATAAAGGGGCGAGGGAAACTCGCAATGTGAAGACTTAAAGCGCTCTCTGGCACAAGCAACCGAATTATTTATCCCGATGAGCCGCCAGCATCGCCAATTCTCTGGCCACCTCATCAAACACCGTAGACCAATTGCCCGGGGATTTCTGGCGAAATAACCGCATGGTGGGATACCACGGAGAATCGGACCGGTCCCTCAGCCACCTCCAGTCCGCTTTGTGCGGCAGCAATGTCCAGACTGGAGCGGCAAGGGCACCGGCTAAGTGAGCCGGAGCTGAACAGATCGAGATAATGATGTCGAGGCTCTTCATGGCCGCCGCCATGTTCTCATCCGGATAGGGGTCGTCTTGTTCGGTGAAGACCGGCACAAGATTCGGCGGGACATTTGGCCTTTTCAGTTGCTCGATACCCGTTCCGCTTTGCAGACTGAAGAGCTGGACGCCCGAAATATTGGCCAGCGGACCAAACTCGCTTAGCGGCATGGATCGCCTGTGATCGTGCGAATTTGCTGGCGAACCCTGCCAAGCGATTCCCACTTTCAAACCCTCGTATCTCAAGAATTGGCTGCGCCACTTGTCGACCAGCGCTGTGTTGCACCGCATGTACGGTACCGCTGCGGGTATTGATTGGGGTGTCGTGCGGAAGAAATGCGGAAGGCTAACACACTCGACAAAGCGATCATATTCCGGCTTATCCTCTTTTGTCACAACTTGATCAATGCCTGGGCAAGTTCGCGCGAGCGGCACAATGCTGCCGTGGGTTTCCCAAATCACTGTGATGCCCATTTGCTTCAGCAAAGCCGCGTAACGCATCAACATTATACCGTCGCCTATCCCACCGGATTGGCCGACAAGAAGGCGCATCGGTCCGGCTTCACCTCTCCACCTCGGCCCCGTGTTTGATGTTGGGCTGGAGTCGTCAAGGATTCGAAACGCGCGGGCAAAGCCTTCGGTCCACTCACCGACATCCAGCATTGCTTCCGCGCGATACGTTTCATATTGGCGGCTCAATGGTTTTCCGCGTTCGGCTGCGTCAAAAAATGACTTTGACAGCTGTGTGTTACCAAGAGCTGCGTGGAATACCCCAAGACCAACCAATATTTGCACGTCGTTTGGATCGAGCGCAAGAGCCATGAGAAAGAATCGAACCGCCGCAACGTAATCTCCTGCCTCAGCCAAACCAGAACCCAGCGCATATAATGCTTTGGGGTTCGACTTGTGCCGTGTCGCAAGCTCCTTGAGCATTTCTATTCCGGTTCGATACTGCCGCTTTAGGATTAGCTGCATCGCTCGCTGATGTGTCTCATTTATTTCGTGTGATGCATGCATGTGGAAATCTTAGGTTCGCTGGTCCGGCAGCAGATTCAACAGGCTACGGCTCGCACAAATATGCCGACCGTAGTTTTGCTTCAACGACCTGAACGCTCGATCATATACGCATCCCCGTAGGTTTTGAAATTCAGCGGAAGCGTGAGAGTTAAATTGCCTTGTCTGAGAAACTCCCGCTGCTGCGTCTCCACGCGGCTGACATCGCTGTGGGCTTCCTCGCGCTTCATGGCGACGATCCGGGCATCGAGGAAGGCGTTGAGATAAAGGATTTCGTCGCCGCCTTGGGTTGGGGTTTTGGCGATGCGCATGACGGCGGCTCGGATGGAGTCGCAGCTTCCGTGCATGACCGCAGCGTCGTAATAGGCAAATTGGCCGAGCTCGTGCAGGCCATCGGCTTGAGCGAGTGTCACGGCGGGGTCGAAATAAAGTCGATCGCGCTCACGATCCTGCGCTTCTCGAAATTTGGGATCATTAGCCGCCGCTTTCCAGTCGCGCTCGAAATCTTTTCCGAGTCCGATCTTGGAAGGCGTTCCGTCGGCTTTTCTCAGGGCCGGCAGATATTTTGAGAGGACATTTTGTGGCTCGAGTTGGTCGTACAGTTGGACCACGGCTAGCAAGTCATCGGTTTTGGAGGTGAATCCGACGATGCCCGCCGTATAGCCGCGGTTTTCTGTGGCGTTGTGTTCGACGTTGTACTCGATGTAGCCATATTGAGCTTTCCAATCGAGCGACGAATTCTCCGCCGCCGAAACCAGTTGCATAGCGATTTCTTTTTTAACGGGGTCAGTGAGACCGGGTTTGACGGACGGCAAGGTGGCGGGAGTTATCGCTGCCGCAATCGGGGTAATCGCCAGCCAGAAGATAGCCGCCAGGCAATGGGCGTTTCTCATTGTGCTGTTTCGCGCATGGCAAAACATGCGACAGATCACCGCCGACGCCTTCGCATCAGCAGCAATCCAAGCAGCGGGCTGGCTGCCAGCGAGAGGGGTTCCGGCGTCAATGTCAGGGTAGCGTCGTCGAAATAGCCCAGGTCGTTGGTCGTTCCGCCCGCGTTAAATTCTACATCCGTATAACCCTGATCGATTTCCGTCGTGGTGGTGAGCAGCGGGGTCGTCAAATTATCGATGTAGAACGACACAGTATTGCGTCCATCGCTGTCGGCGGGGCCGATGATCTCCTCGCCTTCATGCCAGCCGACGGAGCGGGTGATCGGAAGGTTGATCCAGCCTTGCGTGTCATAGCCGATCTGCGTATTGACCACCCGGGCCTGGTACTCCGAGGAATTGTAGGTTTGGGGGTATCCCGACGTATTAACCTGGTAGCTGGCCGCTCCCAATTGTAACCGCTCGATGGTGAGGCTGTTGTTCAGGGTGCCGGAAGAGGGGTAGTCGGCCGTCGAGGAATTATCGCTGTAAAACGCAACGTCGGAGTTGTCCTTATACGCCGCCCCGTTGGTGGTGCCGTTCGGATCATAAAACCAGAACGTGTAAATGAGGTTGCCGGAAATAGCTTTGCCGCCGTTGTATCGGTAGGCGATATTGTTCCATAGCTCGGAATAGTTGTTGCTACCAGGGCTTCCAGTAATCATCTTCGTGCCTGAATGTGGCGTCACGCCGTTTTGAGCGCCGACTACAAGCATTTCCGTACTAGTAGCCGCGGCCGGCTGTGCAACGCCGCTCTGATTGCCGGCGGAGACCAATTGAGAAGCGATCGAGCCGGCGGGTTGCACTGTCGTTCCGGCACCCGGTCCCCACCAAGGATTGCCCGAACCGTTGGGGGCGGCATTCGGCGATGCACTGTCGTTCTTATTCAACTCGCCGAGGCTGTAGGATTCAAAATTGTCGGAGAACAGAACCTGCTGCGCCCACGTCGGCAGGCAGAATGTTACCGCAATGAAAAGGCCGATTACCCGCAAGCGGCGCATGATTGCCTCACATCATCAAACAGGATTTCTCGAAGCTCTCACCCAGCTTCAACTGAGAGATTTGTGGACAAGTCTATGGGCAACCCCCACCTTGTCAAACTATTTCTCGATTATCGTGTTGATTCCACCACTTCGACCGGCCCGCAAAGTTCCCTGGCATGCTTCGCAGAGAAGACCATGCTCCATGCAGAATGTGGCTCGCTTATCCAGCAAGTCGAGGATTAAATCGTCAATGCCCAGGGTTTGCGCGACATGGTACTGCGTCTGCGGAAACTGGGCGGCGGCGGTGGCGGTGAGTTGCGGAATATCCTTGGTCCAATGCTTTCCTGGCCCAAGAAAAAACGGGCAGACGATCACCCGTGTTGCTCCACGCTTCACACACTTGGCATAAGCCGTGGCAATGGACGGTTCGGCCAATTCCATGTGGGCCGGTTCGACAATTTCATATTTCTCGGCGAACCGTTTGGCAAAGTGCACGGCGAGTTCTTCCAGCAGACGATTGCTCTGCTCGAGCCTCGAGCCGTGATCGACAATGATGATTCCGGTTTGCATTGTTGTGTTCCTCAGCCGATGCCATTCATTTTCGTTCGCCGAGCGTGGCTTCGAGCACGATCGGCTTGCCATTGCGGATAACTTTCAGCTTCACATGATCGCCGGGCTTGGATTCGGTCAAGGCGGCCGAAAGGTCCATCAGGTTGTCCAATTTCTTTTCGTTAAAGCCGACGATGATGTCATTTTCCTGTAAGCCCGCTTTTTCGGCCGCCGATCCGCCACTGACGCCGGTGATTTTAACACCCGCAATGTCCGATGGATCTTCACCGTATGAAGGAACTACACCCAGACTCGCCCGTCGTTCACCGGCCGCACCTGTATCGCCGCCCAGGCCCATCGACATGGAATGCGCATCGGCAGCGGTAACGTACGCTTCCTTGGGCATGTGGGTCAGGGCGATTACCGTTCGCTTGGTCAGATCGAGCACCTCAGCCATACCGTTGTAGTTAATCTTGTCGGCGGTGTCGGTGGGGCGGTGATAATCAACATGAAGTCCAGTGAAAAAAAAGAGCACTGGCACTTTCTTGATGGCAAACGACATGTGATCGCTCGGCCCCATTCCACCGCGGCCTACATCTTTCAATTGCAGCGGCAATCCCTCATCCGCTTTGTTCAAAATTGATTCGAGCGATGCGGCGGTTCCCTCACCGCCGATGAAAAGCTGTTGCTGGCGAAGCCGGCCGACCATGTCAAGGTTGACCATCGCCACGATTTTGTCCAGCGGCACCGACGGATGATTCACCCAATGCATCGAGCCGATCAATCCTTCTTCCTCGGCGGTGAACGTCATAAAAATAATCGACCGTGGCCAACGGTGGCCATTCTGATATTCACGTCCCATTTCGCTGGCTAATTCAAGCACGGTGGCGGTTCCGGAAGCGTTATCGTCGGCTCCGTGATGGATGTCGTGCGTGTGGCCGCGCATCGCCAAACTGCCGGGACCGCCGCGGCCCAGGTGATCGTAATGGGCGCCGACCACGACATATTCATCCGCATGGGGACCGGAGCCGGGCAGATATCCCATCACATTTTCCAGATGTCGCACGGTGTGTTTCAGGACCACCTTGCCGGCAATGTCAGTATCCTTCAGCGATTGTGACTGCGGCGTGAGCGCGCCGCCGATTTTGTCTTCAAGCGCAGCGGGATCGAGCCCTGTTGCCGTGTGAATCCAATCGTCGGCCAGCGGCTGTTTCACCCGCAGCATGGGAATCGCGCCGGCTCCTTCGCCGTACCCCTGGGCCATGTACACCAGCGTGTCGGGGCCTTTGAATTTCGGCGGATTGGCCAAAATCAGCGCCACTGCTCCATGCTCGGCGGCGGCGCGAACTTTGCTATCCAGATGCGCCGAATCGGACCAATCTTCTTTGCCGAACCGGCTTTTGCCGGCGGTGTCCATCGGTTCAAAACGCCAGGCCAACGCCACTTTGCCTTTGACATCGATGCCGGCGTAATCGTCATAATGCTGGGCGGGATTGGTAACGCCGTATCCGACAAAAACGACTGGCCCGTGAAACGCACCCTCGCCGGAGTAACTTAAAACGGTGTACTGGTCAGAAAGTTTGAGCGGCTTGCAGTTGATTCCCAGCGCTGTTTCCGGGGCGATTCCTTCGATGCTGTTCAAATCGAATGGCTGGAAATAATTACTCATGCCGGGCAGGGGCTGCAGCTTGGCTCCCGCAAAATTACCGGCGATGTAAGCGGCGGCAAGGTTGATTCCCTCGGTCGAAAGGCCCCGGCCTTCCAGTTCATCGCTGGCCAAATAATTCACCGACTGCTGCATGGCCACGGCGGCGGCCGAGAATGGAGCGGTGGATGCCAGCTGCGTTGTCGCTGCCAGCGTGGTTGGATGGTTGGTGGATGCCGGTGTATGTCTGCTGCAACCGAGCGAAAAGATCAAAACGCACAGGATGCTGCCGATGCTGCAAATCGTTCGAATGGATCGATTAGGGAAACGCAAGCTCCGCAGGTTCATGCGTTGATTGTATGCAGGACCGTCACATTCTCAATTTCGGGTACTGCCCTTGGGACTGGCGGTGGGTGCCACAGGTCGGCGTACTCGCAGACCTGTGTCTTCCGCATCGTCACGGCGCACAGGTCTCGGAGTACCGCGACCTGTGGCACCCCGGATCCAAGAATGTGGTTACCCGTGTGATGAAGTGCTCAAACCGTCGCTGCTTGCAAAACAAACGTGGGAACTTCCGGGCGGCACATAAGGCGTATCCGCTTGAGATATCCGACGCCACGGCTGATATACAACTTGCTGTGCGGGAGCGAATATTCCCCTTCCTGAAACTGGCGATTCTGTACATTGACCAGCAACGCACCGATGCCTGGAACCCGCACTTGCCCGCCATGCGTGTGGCCGCTGAGAATCCACTGCACGCCGTATGCATCCAGCTCGGGGGCAGTATCGGGGTTGTGCGACAGGGCGATGATCGGCTCACCGGCAGTAACGCCCGCAAACGCAATTCCCGGCGAAAACTGGCCGCTCCACAAATCTTCCAGCCCGACGAGCCAAAACCGTTTGCCCAAGCGGGTAATGGCCATCGCACGGTTTCGTAGCACGGTGATGCCGTTGTGCGTCAATCTTTGCTCGAGCATGTCCGACAGGAGAATCGGTGTGTAAATGCCGTCGTCGTGTTTGTAGTCGTGATTGCCGAAGGTGGCGACCGATTGAATCCCCGCGGCCGGCAGTGCGCCCAGCACATCGCAGATGGGGTTGGCATATTCGATTGAGCTCGTCACTAAGTCGCCGGTGATGACGACCAGATCGGGACGAGCCTTCACCACCTTGTCCACCACGCTCTTGAGATAATCCATCGGCACATCAACGCCGGCGTGCAGATCGGTCAACTGAGCCATGCGAAAGCCCTGGAAACTTGCGGGCAAATTTCGCAGCGGCATCGGATAATCATGATGCTGCACCCAGAACGGCTCGACTTGCGTTCCATACGCCCCGGCCGCTCCGATCGCGCCGAACTGGCAAACCGCCGCCAGCAATTGTCGCCGTGACAACAGACGGCGCGGCTTTGCCGGCAGCGCCTGCGCCGACACCGCCGCGCGCTGTGGCGCGGTAACTTTTGGTTGTGACTCCATTTCCACAAGATCGGCGAGCATGCCCTTCCTATTCAACGACAAGAAGATCCCTCAATGGTCCGATAAATATCACAAATTGGCCGGATATCCTAGAAAATTATACGTCCAACCAATGGTCAATGTTTGCCAAGGCGAGATTGGCTGGCGAGCTGGACCTTTAGGATGATGCAATTTGTGCGTGCATGTCTCGCCGCAAGGTGCCGCATTCGGGACATCGCTCCGGCGAGGCACGCAGATCGTAGCCGCAGTTTTGGCAAAGCGTTTGATTCTTTTCCAAACGCCGTCGGGCCAATGCCCGTTTCATAGCGAAGGCGGGAAAGAGGCAAAGCAATATACCCACGGCCCAATAGGGAACGATCAAAGCGACATCGCGATGGATTGGAATCGGCCAATTCAAATGCGATGGCTGATTGTTCACCACCGTGTACTCGGCTTCAAATCCATGCCAGCCGTGCCCGCGGAACGTCGGGTATCGTGGTTCATAGTTTCCAGTCCAACTTGGGTTTGTTTCGGCGAGAGTGTCAAAACATGCCCGCGCTTGCGAGGCATCTTTTTGCGACGGAAAGGTATACGTCCAGCGATCGGCTTGAAAGCGAAGCCCGCCCGCTGCGGAGAGAATCAGGTATTCGTCATGCGTTAAAGAGGTGCCGGCGCATGCGACATGCCGATACGAGACTTCTTCTTCCAAGGCGTAGCTCGTGACCCAATAAAACCCAAGCAAGGCAACAGTCGCCGAAAAGAATGCCAGGCGAAGAAGGTGTCCGAAGGTGTGCCGGCGACGTTGCATCATTGGCAGCAGTTTTCTCGGAGCGAAATACAAGTGAACGGCGAGTCTACTTTAAGCTACGTCCCTTTGTCGCAACTCGACGCAATTTGTGCGTCCAGGTTTGGCCGAACTTTGCCGCATTCGGGACATCGCTCCGGCGAGGCACGCAAATCGTATCCGCAGTTTTGGCAAAGCGTTTGATTCTTTTCCAGACGTCGCCTGGCCAATGCCCGCTTGAGCACCAGCGCGGGAAGGGCGGCGACAAACAAGGCGAGGGTCCAATATGGCACGATCAAATCATAGATGTGTGCGTTCGCTGCGACTTTCGAAGTGAGGTAGCTTCTCTGCGCGTTTTGCCAGTCGAATCCGAACCGCACAGCGCGTCCCAGACTCGGATACGTTGGGTGAAAACTCACGCTCCATCGGAGGCCATCGTCGGGAGAATACACAGCCCGTGCCTGCAAAGCCTCTTGGTCGGTGACGTAGGTGTGTGTATACCGCAATAGATCGAATCGAACTCCTCCGGCTGACGATCGAATGTGGTACTGGTCATGGACCAACGTGTGGCCAGCTACCGAACAACGAGTATAGAAAATCCAGTCAATAAAAAAGTAACTCTTCGCCCAACTGAACAGGAAAAATCCAATCGTCGCCGTAAAGAGGGCAACGCGAATCAAATGGCCCAAGCTGTTCCTGTCGCTTTTGGTCATTGCGCTTACCGACCGGCCGCATGTGGTCCCGCATCGCCCGAGTAAATCATTTGCTATATTGTAACCGCAAATGGCCGTTTTTCGCGGAGTGAAATAGAAGTGAACGGTGAGCCTACTTTAAGCTACGCCCCTTTATCGCAACCGTTCGCCACGCCGCGCGATCAATGGCGTGCCGTCATCGCCGGATTTCTCGGCTGGACGCTGGATGCGTTCGATTATTTCCTGGTGACGATTTCCGTTGTCGCCATCGCCGCGGATTTTCATGTCGAGAAGAAAAAGATCATCGCTTCGCTTACATTCACGTTGCTCTTTCGGCCGGTGGGGCACTGATATTTGGTTTGCTCGCCGATCGCTATGGCCGGCGGCTGCCGATGATTCTTTGCCTGGTCTTTTATTCGATGGTGGAGGTGGCGACCGGATTCGCTACGACGCTGTGGGCGTTTCTGGTTTTGCGTGCTTTGTTCGGCATCGGCATGGGTGGGGAATGGGGCGTCGGCACATCGCTGGTGATGGAAAAAGTGTCGCCGCGCTGGCGTGGAGTTTTGTCGGGGTTATTGCAGGAAGGTTACGCCGCAGGGAACTTGCTCGCTGCACTGGTGGGCCTGTTAGTGCTGCCGAGGATTGGTGGCAAAATTGTCTTTCACCTCGCCGGCCATGCGTGCTACGGCTGGCGCATCCTCTTTTTCATCGGCGGCCTGCCCGCATTGCTTGCCTTGTTTGTCCGCATCGGCATCGCTGAATCGGAGGTCTGGCAGCAAACCCGGCACGTGAACTGGAGCAAACTGTTCCTGGCCATTGTGCAGCAGTGGAAGTTGCTATTGATGACGATTCTGCTGCTAACCGTGATGATGTGCTCCTCGCACGGCACGCAGGATTTGTACCCAACATTTCTTGCGATGGATTTTGGTTTCGACGGGCAGAAAGTGCTGATACTTACGGCTATCACAGCGATTGGCGCAATTCTCGGCGGGGTGGTGTTCGGCCTCTGGTCCGATCGCATCGGCCGGCGTAAAGCGATGGTTGCGGCGTTTTTACTGGCGATTGCGGTGATTCCATTCTGGGCGTGCTGGCCGGAAAGTTTGATCGGCCGGCAAAGCGTCACCAAGCTCATGGTCGGCGGCTTCCTGATTCAGTTCGGCGTTCAGGGCGCATGGGGCATCATCCCCGCGCATCTCTCGGAGCTTTCCCCCGATGCCGTGCGCGGATTCGTTCCGGGCTTCGCGTATCAAATGGGCGCGCTTTGTACGGCTCCATTGCCATGGATTCAAGAATCGCTGCACCCGGCCAGTGAACACGGATACGGCAAAGTGCTGGCGATTATCGCGCTGATTGTGTTTCTCAGCGCGATTGTGATCACATCGCTCTGCCCGGAACGATGCGGAGCCAAATTTGGCGATAGTCATCCCGTGGCAGCGACATAATACTGCCGGTTCTTCTCGATAAACTCCTGCCATTCAGCAGGAACATCCTCCTCGGCAAAAATCGCCTTGACCGGGCATTCATCAACGCAAAGGCCGCAGTGAATGCAATCTACGGGGTTGATAAACAACTGGTCGGCAGCCGCAAATCCTGCTTCATCCGGCGTGGGATGGATGCAGTCCACCGGGCAGATTGTAACGCAGGCCGAATCTTTCACTCCGATGCACGGTTTGCAAATCACGAAGGCCATGACATCACCGTCCTTTCATGAAGCGAAGTATTGCCATATGTCTGATATGCTTCCAATAAATAATTAGCTAGGTTATCATTCCTATTAGTTATGAATCCGGATCCTCATCAGTTGCTATGTTTTGCGGCGGTGGCCAAGACGCGGCACGTAACCACGGCTGCCAGGGAATTGGGCATTTCGCAACCTGCGGTGTCAAAGCAGATCAAGTCATTGGAAAAATCGCTTGGTACGACTTTGATCGAGCGATCCGGAAGAGGAATCCGCCTGACCGATTCCGGCCGCACCCTGGCTGGATATGCGTCACGCCTCGAAGCCCTTTTACAAGAGGCTGACGCTGCGGTGGCCGATCTCAGGGGGCTTCGACGGGGAAGTCTGACCGTTGCCGCGTCGCCGACCATTGCGACATATTTGATCCCGAAGTTGCTGGTTCGCTATCGGCTGAAATATCCGGGGATTTCCCTGCGAGTGGAGGTGGAGCAATCCTCCGCCATGTTGCCTCGCCTGTTGGATGGGCTGATCGACGTGGCGTTGACGGAAGTTCAACCGACAGTGGATCGATTGGCGTCGCGAGTTTTCATGCGGGATCGCTATGCCGCCATTGTTCCCGCTGCTCATCCGTTGGCCAAGCGGCGGACGGTCGCCCTCGCCGATTTCGTCAAAGCCGGCTTGATCGTAAGGGATAGCCCGCCGCCGGGGGAGTCATTTGTAGAGCGCGAACTCCGGCGGTTGAAATGCGAGTTTGAGCCGCTTCTGCGTGTCAGCAGCACCGAAGCAGCGAAGGAAGCGGTCGCCGCCGGCCTTGGGGTCGCAATTATTTCTGGACTTGCGGTACCAACAGATGGCGGAAAGCAGCGACTGGTGCGGGTCCGGTTGCGGGGTGTAGACATCAGTCGGCCGCTCTACTGCGTGCGTCCGAATATCGGGGAGCCGTCAAAGCCAGCCAAGGCTTTTTTGTGCATGCTGGATCACACGGCACGTGGTTCACTACCGCCGCTGGACCGACCGCTAACATCAGCTTTGGCGCGCGGGTGATTTCCTTCAGTCCGCAAATACGCTACATTTCTCCTCGCATGGCTACGGATAGCCGGCAGGAAAGCAACATGGCGGCGGATCGTCGTTCGCATCGCACAGCTATTTTTGAATCGCTTGAATGCCGCAGACTATTCACCATGCGCTGGGGACCGGTCGCGCAATTGATCGATCAACCGGAGGCGGCGGCGCTGTATCCGAATATCACCGGGGCTGGCGAAGTCATTGTTGATATCGACTCTGGAATCGATTTTGACCATCCATCCCTGGCGGATAAAATCTGGACCAATCCCGGCGAGATTCCCAACGACGGCATCGACAACGACGGAAACGGCTACATCGACGATGTGCAGGGTTGGAATTTTTACGACAACAACAACGACCCGAGCGATGACCTTGGCCACGGCACGCAAACCGCCGGCATCATGGTGGCCAGCGCGTTTCGGTTTACCGATGGTTATGATTACCAAGGGATTGCTCCGGGCGCGAAGGTTTTGCCGCTGATGGTGTCAACGCCGCCGCAGCCCTCGCCAACGTTTGATCAGCATGTCGGGGAAGCGCTGGCTTATGTGTTGTGGATGGTCGAGAATCATCCGGAGTACCACATCGTCGCGGTGAACATGTCGCTGGCGGCGTATTCCGAGCAAACTTTCGAGCAGTACGAGCAAAGCGACATCGAGCAATTAGCTAACCTGGGAATCTTCATCAGCTGCGCTTCCGGCAACGAAGACAATTTGACCACCGTCGATTATCCCGCAAATGATCCGGATGCATTTGCCATCGCTGGAGTGAATCCGGATGGCACGGTGACATCGGTATCCAATCGCGGCTCCAAAGTTGCGCTGCTGGCGCCGGGTAATGATGTGCCGCTGCTGACGACGGATAGCAGATACATCCTCGGCGGTGACGGTACCAGCTACGCCGCTCCGTACATCACGGCCGCTGCTGCGCTAATCAAACAGGTAAACAGTGCATTCACCCCCGATCAGATCATGTCGATCCTGCAGCAAAGCGGCGTGGAAACTTACGACCGGGCGAGCCATCGCACGTATCGCCGATTGGATCTCGTGGCGGCGATTGCGTTGGCCTACGAAGAGTCCGGCCCGCAGTCCACACCGTTCCTTGGCATCGTGGCGAAAGTGCCGGGAATCGTTCAAGCCGAGAATTTCGATCAGGGCGGCGAAGGCATCGCTTATCACGATACTGATCCGACCAACGACGGCGGCCGCTATCGGACGGGCGACGGTGTCGACATCGAGCGGTGCTACGAAGGCGGTTACGATGTGACCGACACCTACGCCGGCGAGTGGATGAGATACACCATCAATGTCACGGCCGGCGGCATCGATGTCGTCAGCTTCCGTGTTGCGGCCCTGCGCACCGGCGGCACGTTCCACCTGGATGTCGACGGCCTGAATGTCAGCGGCGAGATGCGGGTCCCGGCTACCGGCGGCGCGCAGATTTACACGACCATCAGCAAGGCCGGGATTTATCTTTCCTCCGGCCCCCATATCCTTGAATTGATGATCGATTCCGACAGCGCCAGCGGACCGTGCGGCAACTTCAATTGGTTTGAGTTCACCCCCGCACCGGCCGGAACCAAACAAGCCGCCATACCGACGGCAATTCCATCGACCGAGATGGCCCCGTCCATCGCCATGACCAGCGAGCCAAAATCCTGGCTGGCCGATTCTTTCGTAACACTCTAATTTACAGATAGATCGGATTCAGCTTCCATTTCTGCGATTGGCCGCCCGGGTAGTAGAATCCCAGGAAAAAAATCTCTCGATTGGGGAAGAGCCGGCGGCTTTGGCGCAACAACATTGACGTATGACGGTGTATTGCCGTCACTGAGCGCACAAAATGATGCGGTTGGCCGATGATTTCGATCCGAGGTGGATCGATTGGGCCGAGCCGCGGCGGGATTCATCGGAGCAGCACATGCGAAAATGGACATTCGGTTTGGCGGCATTGGGGCTTTCCTTGTTTATCGCCGGCACCACGCTGGCCCAGAACCAGCCAGGCGGCAACGGCCAGGCTGGTGGCAGCGGCGCGGCGGGGCAAAATGGCGGCGGCGGTCGCGGTGGCCGGGGCGGCAATTTTGATCCAACGCAAATGCGAGCCAACATGATGGATCGCATCAAAACCGAGCTCGGCGCTACCGATGAGGAATGGACCGCCATTCAACCCAGGTTGTCACGAGTCCTGGATGCCCAGCGTGACGCCCGTGCCGGTGGCCGAGGTGCGTTCGGCGGCGGTTTCGGTGGCCGGCGTGGTCAGGGTGGCGCGGGTGGTGGTGGGGCCGCAGGCGCGACTCCAAGCACACAGCCGGTTTCAGCAGTAGCCAAGGCACAAGCCGATCTCAAGGCAGCCATCGATAATAAAGACACGCCCCCGGCCGAACTGGCATCCAAGCTCGCCACCCTGCGCGACGCCAAGGAAAAAGCCAAGAGCGATCTGGTCACCGCACAAAAGTCGTTGAAGGAATTGCTCACCCAACGTCAGGAAGCGATTCTCGTCAACATGGGAATGCTGGATTAAGCGACGCGAAAGTGACCTAAGATTTGAAGATGAGCCGGCGAGTCCTCTCGCCGGTTCTTTTTTAGGTATGAACTCTCGACCCGCGTCTTCGGCGTTTGAGCATCGCCGCGATACCGAAACCGAGGAAGCCCACAACCGACGGCTCCGGCGCGACGAAAACCTGATCCAACGTCACGCCGCTGTTGCCAGCGCCCCAGTCGAAATTTACGTATGGATCTCCGCTCCCGGCGAGGTTCGTGTTGCTGAACGAAAGCAAAAAACCATCATCATCGCCTGGAACATTACCCCAGGAAGGAACCGTGCCATACCCGGGTCCCACTTGCGAGGCAGAGTACCTCTGTGCGCCGCCAAGGAGCTGGGCTCCCTTAATCTCGGAATACCATTGGCTGATTGAGTTGCTAGATCCCTGCACGTCCATCAGCACGCTGAGCGGGGTTTGGTTGGAAGATGTTATGCCGGCGATGTCAAAGGAACCGGAGGTTACGCCGCCTGCCGTCGCCGAGCCGCTGGGGATAGGCCCCCCGGTGAGCGTGATCGTGCCCAGCAGCGTGTTATTTGCCCCACCAGTTGCGATGTTCATCTCATTGTAAACCAAGTCGATGCTCTGGCCGTCGGCATCGATCTGAGTGGCGAAACTGCCGGTGGAGTATCTCCCGTTGTTGATTCTGAAAAAATTCGTAGCCCCGGTGTTGCTGGCTAAGCCGGATACCGAAAGTACCGTCCAGATGTGCGAGGATTTCCAGAACGGGTTATTGTTTGCACCGCCGGGTTGGTCAGCGGGACTCAGCAAACCTAAGTTAACCGTCATCGTCGATTGGGGGCCTAGGGTTAGAATTCCTCCGGTCACCTGGACCAGATCGAAATCGATGCCAGGTGTACCAGTGCTGTTGTCTTTTAGGGAAGAGCCGACCTGCCAATCGTAGTTGCTATCGTCGCTGAGATTCATGCCGGCAGTGTATGTCTGAATGGCGGGATCACCGGGTGAAATTGTGCCGCCGCCAAGAGACATAATGAATGCTGGTATAATGCCCCCGCCAACTATCGTTCCCGAATGAAGGTAGAGCGTTGCGGAGCCTGTGGCGTTAATGCTGCCGCCGCTGAGATTGAGGACGCTGCCCTGCATATTCACATATTCATTGCTGCCTGTGAGATTAAGCGTGCCGGCCAGAACATAAGTGCCGTTTGTGTTGATGGTCAGATTTCCGGTGTTAGCAGTCCCCGCGGATTGGTTGTAAAGCCCGGTAATCGTGAAACTACCTGACGTGTTCACGCCCCCGGTTTGATTGATTGAAGCTGCATACGTGTTTCCTTCCCCAATTGTCTCATTACCAGCCACGATCAAAGTTCCGCCACTGAGAGTGTACGTCGCAGCAGCGTTCACTGACCCATCACCGACAACTAAGGTGCCAGTTGAGTTGGTTCCACCGCTTTGGTTCATCGCGCCGCCGCTGCCGTATCCGACATACTCGTCACTCGTGGCCGAAAGAAAGGAGTTTCCACTGAGATTATAGACGGACCCTGTCGCGCCATTTGCTCCCAATGTTACGATGGAGGCCAAATTGCAGCCGCCGGTTTGGGTGAAACTGGCCTGATTGCCGATGGTCTCACCGTTCGTATTCACCACGCCGTTGCCGCTGAGCGAATAGGAACTGGTGCCGTTGCTTCCGCCGGTGATGGTGATGGAGAACCCCAAACTGATAGAATTTGTGCCGCCGGTTTGTACAAAATTTCCCGGGCCCCCGGCCTGCCCGATTGACTCGTTGCCGCTGGTGACATTCAAGTATCCCCCACCGAGCGCGTACGAACCGGAGGAAGCGTAACCGAAGTTGCCGCCGAGTGTGAGGTTTTGCGTTATGTTACTGCCTCCCGATTGGGTGAATATTCCATTGCTCTGGTAGCCGATGTTCTCGTAATTCAAGGAGGCAAAGAGATTGCCGGCGCTGAGCGTATAGCTGCCAAAGGCCGAAACACCCACGTCGAGGGTTCCGACTGCGTTCGTGCCACCAGTCTGGGAAAAAGTGCCGGGGCCGGATTGGCCGACGTATTCTACCTTGCTCGAATTGAGATACCCACCGCTCAACGTGTAGGTCCCACTGCCGCCTGCTGAGTAGCCGAGATAAAGGTTCTGCATGGAATTCGAACCGCCGCTTTGGCTAAACGTGCCTGCCGCTGAAACTCCAACTTCTTCGCTAGTGCCCGTGCTGATTCGGCCGCTGCCACTCAGGTTATAGGTGCCGCTTCCGTTGGAACCGGCGGCGAGGTAAATGTTGCTAACGGTGGTAGTCCCGCCGGATTGATTAAACGAGCCGGAATTGCTGTATCCGATATATAAATTGTTGGAAATTGACAGCACGCCACTGTTGCTAAGAGCTTCTAAAAATGCCCCTTGTCACGATAGACGGCTTCGGCCAATGTATAGCGTCTAAACGTCATGGAGGACGCTATGGGCAAGTTGTTGGTGCCCGACGAACTG